>Ga0070665_100004017_pt1 | contig 15498 bp, 2 predicted proteins | sample KBSS13metaG_FD_65862 | JGI IMG/M metagenome (GOLD analysis project Ga0070665, IMG submission 65862) | Switchgrass rhizosphere microbial communities from Kellogg Biological Station, Michigan, USA - KBS S1-3 metaG | ecosystem: Host-associated > Plants > Roots > Rhizosphere > Soil ... | reverse complement strand
GCGGGCCGTCCTGGGTCCTGGCGCTGTTCGGACGTGGTCAGCTGTTCTGCGCCGCCGCGACGAGATCGGGCAGGAGCCTGGCCGCGTCGGGGTGCCGAGTCCGGTGACCGGGTCCCAGCCGGTGGTGGCGGAGTAGCCGGGCACGGTCGGGTCCGAGGCGTTGTTGCCGGTGGTGACGTCGTGGAAGTCGGCCGCGTACGTCCCGGAGTCTGCGGCCACCTCGTACAGTGCGGCGTTGATCGGGCCGAGGCCGCCGCCGTTGATCTGGTCCGCGATCGCCACCAGGCCGGCCCACTGCGGGCAGGCCAGCGACGTGCCGCCGATGTCGTACCAGCCGGTGCTGCACGGAGCGCTGCCGCAGATCAGGCCGCTCTGGCCGTCCGGCGGGAGTGAGAGGTACACCAGCGCGCCGGTGCCCGCGCTGGCCTGCAGGCCGATGTCGGGGACGCCGCGCATCGCGCCGATGGCCGTGCTGCCGGCAGGCAGGGCGCCGGACTGGTAGGCCGGCTTGGCGAAGACGTGGCTGTAGCCGCCGCCGGAACCGATCCAGCCGACCTCCGCCTGCCCGGGGTTGTTGCGGCAGCTGGCCGGCGGGGAGGCGCTGTCGACCACGCGGGCGGCGGTGGCCGTGGGGTCGGTGCACAGGTACGTGCCGCCGACGCCGGTCACCAGCGGGTCGGAGGCGGGCCACTCGACGGTCGGGTACGGGATGGTGCTGCCGCCCTGGCCGACCGGTGTCTTGGTGGAGTTGGCGGTGCCGCCGTCACCGGACGAGCCGAGGACGGTGACGCCGTGCGCGGCCGCGTCCTGGAAGGCGTACCGCAGGCTCTGCAGCGACTGGGAGCTGCCGAACGCCTCCTCCGCGGAGGCGAAGGACTGCGAGATGACGGTGGCCAGGTGGTGTTTGACCACGTAGTCCTCGGCGGCCATCATCTGCGGGAAGCCCTGCACGCCCAGGGTCTCGGCGGTCGGGGTGGTGACGAGGACGATGTTCGCGCCGGGCGCCATGGCGTGGGCGGTCTCGACGTCGAGGGCGACCTCCAGCGCCCACGCGCTCTTGTCCTCCAGCCCGGTGCCCTGGCCCGCGGAGGGCGGGGCCTTGGTGGCCGGCGAGCCCTGGAGGTGCAGCTCGCTGAAGGTCGGCATGTCCGCGGCGCAGGTCACGCCCTCTTCGCCGCACATCGGCGCGATGCCGAACGCCTGGTCGAAGACGTGCAGGTCATGGGCCATGGTGTCGCTGCCGTACGAGTCGACGATCGCGATCGTCTGGCCGCGGCCGTCGAGGCCGGCGGCGTGCAGCGGTCCGACGTCGTAGGCCGCCCGGATCGCCTGGGGGGCGAAACAGCGGCGCCCCACCGAGGCGCACTGTGCCTGCGTCGGCGGTGTCTGGCTCGATGTGAGCTGGGTGAATTCGGCGACGGTCGGCCGTACTTGTGGATAGGCCGCCGCCGCTGCCGGCACGGACAGTGTCCCTGCCGCGGCGAGAGCGAGGGTGCCCGCTCCCGTGATGAGCCACCGTCTGACGGTGTGTGCCATCGTTCGTCCTCCTTGAGATCCCGAAGGGGACAGCGGTGTCCGCCCCTGCAGGTGGGGGGATTGCGTGGCACAGCCGTTGCGGACGCGCAGGAGCCTAATGACGGCGGTGGGCCCGGACAATAGGGCCTGACGAAGTGTCAGCGTCCGCGCGGGGCGGTCCGCGGCCCCGGTCGGGGCCGCGGACCGCCGCAGGCGTCGTACCGGTGGTGGCTCAGGGCCCGGCCGCGGGGCCGGGGAGCCCCGTCGGTGCGGGAGCGGCGTTCGGCACCGGGACGGCCAGCGGGTGGCGCCCGGTCATGAGGCGGACGCCCGGTCCATGCGCTCGCGCAGGCTGCGGGGGCGCATGTCCGTCCAGACCTCGTCGACGTACGCCGAGCACTCGTCCTTGGTGCCCTGCTTCCCGACCTGGTGCCAGCCCGCCGGGACGTCGAGGTCGGCGAGCCACAGCGAGTACTGGTCCTCGTCGTTGCGCAGGACCTGGTAGGTGGCGTTCTCGTCCATCAGGTGATCTCCCATCAGTTGGTGGTGTATCCGGTGTCGGACCGGCCGGGCTCCGTGCCGTCCGGTACGGGTGCGAGGCCGCGCAGGGTCGGGTTCGTGGTGGTCAGCAGGGTGACGGCGGTGATGCCCGCGGCGCAGACGAGGACGGCCTGCCCGGTCGGCACGGCTGCGGCCAGCAGCCCGCCCAGGGCCGGGCCGCCTGCCGCGGCGGCGCCGCCGATCAGGGCGATCACGCTGGTGAGACGGCCGCGTATCTCGTCCGGGGTGCGCAGCAGTTGGGCGGTGACGATCGCGGTGTTGGCCAGCGGGGGGAACAGGGCCATGGCGGCGAAGAGCGCCCCCGTCGGCGGTCCGCCGGGGGTGAGCAGGGTGAGCGGGGTGAGAGCCGTCAGGGCCCAGAACACCAGGAGGACCGCGGTGCGCGGGCTCAGGCGCCGGTACAGCGCCGGGGCTGCGAGTGCTCCCAGGATGCCGCCCGCTCCGAGCATGGCGACCATGACGCCGATCCGGCCCGGTGGGGTGCCGGCGGCCTGGGCCCGGACGACCACGACGATGTAGAAGGCGCTGAAGAACAGGTTGAGGGCGCCCGCGCAGAGCATCGTCACGCGGATCGGGGGGTCGCCCCAGACCCAGCGCAGGCCGGCCGCGATGTCACGGCCGAGCCGGGGGCGCGGGTCCTGCGGTGCCCCGGGGCGAGGGGGCACGCGCAGGGGCAGCAGTGTCAGGAACGCCGCGGTGTGGGTGAGCGTGTCGGCCAGGAACGGCAGGGCGCGGCCGACGGCGAACAGGAAGCCGCCGGCCGCGGTGCCCGCGAGCTGTCCGAGGGAGGAGCGGGCGCTGTTCACCGCGATCGCGGCCGGCAGTTGTTCCTCGGGCATCAGGAGGGGCAGCGTGGCGCTCTCCGCGGGTTCGAACAGGGCGGCGCTGATGCCGAACACGGCGGCGACGGCGGCCATGTGGACGACGGTCGCGCTGCCCCACCACAGGGCGGCGACCAGGCTGCCCGCAGCCGCCGCCTGGGCGGCCTCGCAGCCGAGCATGACCGCCTTGCGGTTGCAGCGGTCCACGACCGCCCCGGCCGGCAGTCCTGCCAGCATCTGTGCCGCCGCCATGGTGCTCAGGACGATGCCGGAGGCGGCGGCCGAGCCGGTGAGTGCCAGCGCGAGCAGGGGAAAGGCCAGGACGGAGACGTGGAAGCCGGACTCCGCGAGCATCTGGCCGGTCCACAGCAGCCGGTAGTCCCGGTTGCGGAGCAGGGACGCCGGGGCGGGAGGCCCCGGCGGGCCGCCGGCGGGCGCGGCTGCGCTCCCGGCGGGCCCGTGGCCGGCCGGGTCCGCCCCCGCCGGGTCGTCCGCGTGCACGCCGTCGGCGGTGTCCCGCGGGCCGCCGTACGGTTCGCGGGATCCGCGGGCGTCCGGTGTCCGCCTCGGGTGCGCGGTCATGTCCTCGGTCGTGTCCCCCGTCATGGGGTGTTCCGGCAGTCCTGGGCGATCAGCCGCAGGGCGTCGGCGAAGTCCGCGGCGACCGCCTCCACGGTCTGCTCGTCGTGGACGCCGGGGCGGTACCGCCAGGTGAACCCGAGCCTGCCGTCCTGCACGGCGCCGACGATCTCCAGCAGGTGCGTTCCTTCCTCGCGGGGGTCGTGGTCCTGTCCCAGTGCCGGAAGCTCCTTGCGATACAGGCCCTGGTGGTCGTGCTGGGGCCGGGCGTCCCACTGGCCGAGGTAGTTGAAGACGACCTGCGGATCCCGGCCGCCGGTGGACAACCGCTCCCGTACCTCGGGCGAGCCGAAGGTGCGCAGGGCCCCGAAGCCGAATCCGTTGGACGGCACGGTCCGCAGCTGGCGCCGGACCGACCGCACCAGGCTCCGCCAGTCCGGCGGCCCGTCGTCGCCGGTGTGCGCGGCCACGTCCAGGGCGACGGGGTACATGGTGGTGAACCAGCCCACCGTCCGGGACAGGTCGGCGCCCTCCAGGACGTCCTCCCGGCCGTGTCCCTCCAGTTCGACGGCGACCCGGCCGTGGCCCGTCCACCGGGACAGGGCGAAGGCGAGCGCGGTCAGCAGTACGTCGTTGATGCGGGTGCGGTAGACCACGGGGGCCGACCGCAGCAGGTCCTCGGTGTCCGGTTTGCTGACCGTCACGGCCACCACCGGGGTCGCCGGCACGCCGACCGGTGTGCCCGGCTCCTGGCCGCAGGGACGGTCGTGGGGCAGCGCACCGGCGTCCAGCGCCCGTGCCCAGTGGTCCGCCTCGCCGTCCAGGCCGCCGCCGGCGACGTGCTCGGACAGGCGCAGCGACCAGTCGCGGAACGACGTGGTCTTCGCGCCGAGGCGGACCGGATCGCCGGCGGCGGCCTGGCGGTAGGCGGTGTCCAGGTCGTCCAGCAGGATGCGCCAGGACACGCCGTCGATCGCCAGGTGGTGGGCGGCGAGGAACAGGTGCGGGCGGCGGCCGGCCAGGTGGAACAGCGCGGCCTTGAGCAGCACGCCGCTGCCCAGGTCGAATCCCGCGTGCAGGGTGTCGGCGATCCGTTCCATGGCGGCGTCCTGTTCGGCCGCGGGCAGGGCCGACAGGTCGTGGGTCTCCAGCAGGCGCACCTCCCGTGGCGGTGTGTTCTCCTGCCGCCAGTGGCCGGCGTCGCGGGTGAACCGCAGCCGCAGTGCGTCGTGGTGGTCCAGCAGTGCGGTCAGGGCGCGTTCCAGCGCGGCCGTGTCGGGCTGGTCCTCGTTCAGTTCCAGCACCGTGGACTGGTTGAAGTGGTGCGGGTTGACGGTGTGGGTGGTGAAGAACCAGTCCTGCACCGGGGTCAGCGGCAGCTCGCCGACGACCGGTTGCGCGGTCTCCTGGTCCTGCGCGGTGGCGGTCACGGCGGCCAGGTCGGCGACCGTCTGGTGCGTGAAGAGGTCCTTGGTGGTCAGGTACAGGCCGGCCTGGCGGGCCCGGGAGACCACCTGGATGCTGAGGATCGAGTCGCCGCCCAGTTCGAAGAAGTTGTCGTGGACGCCGATCCGGTCGAGGCACAGCACGTCGGACCAGATGGCCGCGAGCGTGGTCTCGGCCGGGGTGCGCGGTGCGGTGTGGCCGTCCGCCGCGGCCGTCCGCGGGCCGGGTTCGGGCAGGGCGCGGCGGTCCACCTTGCCGGTGGCGGTCAGCGGCAGGCGGTCCAGGGTCAGGTAGGCCGAGGGCACCATGTAGTCGGGCAGCACGCCGGCCAGGAAGCTGCCGAGTTCGTCGGCCGCCGGCGGCGCGGATCCGGGGGCCGGGACCACGTAGGCCGCCAGGCGTTTGCGGTCCGCGGAGTCGCGCCACACGTGCACGACGGCCTGTGCGACGGCCTGGTGTCTGGTCAGGGCCGCTTCGATCTCGCCCGGTTCGATGCGGAAGCCGCGGATCTTCACCTGCTCGTCGGCGCGCCCGGTGAACTCCAGGTCGCCGTCCGTGGTCCACCGCGCGATGTCGCCGGTCCGGTACATCCGGGAGCCGGGCGGGCCGTAGGGGTCGGGCAGGTAGCGCTCGGCGGTGGGGCCGGGCCGGCCGAGGTAGCCGCGGGCGAGTCCGGCGCCGGCCAGGTACAGCTCGCCGGGCATTCCGGGCGGCTGCGGGCGCAGGCAGTGGTCCAGGACGTAGGCGCGGGTGTTGTCCAGGGGCCGGCCGATGGGCACCGGTTCCGGGATGCGCTCCCCGGCTCGCAGTACGCGTCTGGTGGCGTACGTGGTGGTCTCGGTGGGTCCGTAGACGTCGACCACGGTCAGTTCCGGGCAGGTGTCCAGGACGCGGCGTACGGCGTCGGCCGGGACCGCCTCGCCGCCCGTCCACAGTTCGCGCAGGCCGGCGAAGGCCTCGGGGGTGTCCTGGGCGATCATCCGGAACAGGCCGGTGGTCATGAACACCGACGTCACTTGGTGCGCGGCGGTCGTCCTGCGCAGTACGTCGGCGTCCAGTTCCCCGGGCGGGGCGAGCACCGCCCGCCCGCCGTTGAGCAGCGGTACCCACAGTTCGTACGTCGAGGCGTCGAAGGCGTGCGGCGAGTGCACCAGCACGCTGCGGTGTGCGGTGAAGGCGGTGTCGCGGGCCAGGGCGGTGATGTCGCGGTGGCGGACCGCCACGGCCTTGGGCCGCCCGGTGGATCCCGAGGTGAACATGACGTAGGCGATCCCCTCCGGGTCCGGGGTCGCGGGCGGGCCGCTGTGCGGTGCCGGGCCGGCCGGGGGCGCCGTGTCCCGGCCGGGGTCCGGGTCCTGCGCGTGCACCTCCAGTACGGTCGCGGCCGTACCGGTGGCGTCGTGGGCCGCTGCCGACCGGTGGCGGTCGGTGAGCACGATGCGGGCGCCGGTCTCGGTGAGCATCGTGCGGAGTCTGTCCCGCGGTGCCCTGACGTCCAGGGGCAGGTACGCGCCGCCGGCCTTGAGGACGGCCAGTTCGGCGGTGACCAGTTCCACCGACCGGTCCATGAGGACACCGACCCGTTCTTCCGGTCGCAGGCCGAGCGCGTGCAGCCGGCGGGCCAGGGCGTCGGCGCGGGCGTCCAGTTCGCCGTAGCTGACCTGGCCGTCGTCGGTGACCAGTGCCGGTGCGTCGGGGGTGCGGCGGGCCAGGGCTGCGAACAGCTGGGGGACGGTGCCGTCGGGTGTCCGCCGTACCGTGCCCTGCCATTCCCGCAGTACCTGGCGCCGCCGGCCGGGGGTCAGCAGGGGCAGCCGGCCCAGCGGGCGGTCCGGGTCGGCGGCGGCTGCTTCCAGCGCCACGGTCAGGTACTCGCCGAGGTGTTCGGCCGTGGTGGCCTCGAAGAGGTCCGTGGCGTAGGTGATGTCCGCGTGCACGGCGCCGTCGGATGCCTCGCCGAACTCCACGGTCAGGTCGAAGCCGGCGGTGCGGGTCGGTACGGCCAGGTTCTGTGTGGTCAGGCCGGGCAGTTCCAGCGGTTCGTCCGGGGCGTTCTGCAGGACGACCATGACCTGGAAGAGCGGGGTGCGGCTGGTGTCACGGACCGGCTGGACCTCGTCGACCACCCGCTCGAACGGCACTGTCTGGTGTGCGAAGGCGCCCAGCACGGTGTTGCGGACCCGCCCCAGGAACTCGGTGAAGGGCAGGTCCGGGTCGACCGTGCAGCGCAGCGCCAGGGTGTTCACGAACAGGCCGGCCACTTGCTCCAGTTCCGCCCGTTCCCGGCCGGAGGTCACCGTTCCGACGACCACGTCCCGTTGCCCCGACCAGCGGGCCAGTACGGTCTGCACCGCGGCGAGGAGGATCATGAACAGCGTGGCGCCGCGGCGGCGGCCGAGGGCGCGCAGTTTCTCGGCGACGGCAGGCGGCACGGTGAAGGAGGCGGTCGCGCCGCGGTGGGTGGCCACCGCGGGCCGGGGCCGGTCGGTGGGCAGTTCCAGCGGCGGGGCGCCGGCCAGCAGTTCGCGCCAGTAGGCGAGTTGCCCGTCCGCGCCGCTGCCGTCCAGTTCGGCGCGCTGCCAGGCGGCGTAGTCGGCGTACTGCACCGGGAGTTCCGGCAGGAGGGGCGGCTTGCCGTGCAGGGCCGCCTCGTAGGAGGCCCGCAGGTCGCCGAGGAGCACACCGGTCGACCAGCCGTCGGTGATGATGTGGTGCATCGTCAGGGCCAGGATGTGCTCCTGGTCGGCCAGCCGGATCAGCCGTACCCGCAGCAGCGGGCCGTGGCGCAGGTCGAAGGGCAGCGCGGCCTCCGCTTCCAGCACGCGGTCGGCTTCGGCCTTCCGCTCGTCCTCGGGCAGCCCGGACAGGTCGGTGACCGCCGGCCGCACCTCGCGCGGGGGGTGGATCGTCTGCAGGCACCGGCCGGCGGACTCCTCGAAGGTGGTGCGCAGCGACTCGTGGCGGGCCGTCAGTGTGGTCAGTGCCGTCGTGAGGGCGGCGGTGTCCAGCGGCCCGTGCAGCCGCTGCGCGAGAAGGGTGGTGTATTCGGCGCTGCCGGGGTCGAAGGTGTCCAGGAACCACATCCGCTGTTGCGCGAAGGACGCCGGCAGCGGGGCGCCGCGCGGTACGAGGGGCATCGCCCCGGTGGTGTCCTGTGTTCCCGCGCCGGTGAGTGCGGCGGCCAGTGCGGCGACGGTGGTGTGGGTGAAGACGGCCCGGGGGGTGAGCTGCCGGCCGAACGCCGCCCGCAGCCGGGAGGTGAGGCGGATGCTGAGGATGGAGTCGCCGCCCAGGGCGAAGAAGTCGTCCTCGGCTCCGACTTCCGCCAGTCCGAGGATGTCGGCCCAGATGGCGGCGACCACCCGTTCGGCCTCGGTGCGGGGCGGGACGAAGTTCTCGGCGGCCGCTGCGGTGCCGTCCGGCTCGGGCGCCGGCAGGGCGTGCCGGTCGACCTTGCCGTTGATGGTGAGGGGCAGGCGCTCCAGGGGGACGAACGCGGTGGGCAGCATGTAGTCGGGCAGGGCCCGGGCGAGGAAGGACCGCAGGTCGGAGGCGGCCGGCAGCCCGTCGGGGCCGGAGGGCACCGGGTAGGCCACCAGGCGCCTGCGGTCGGGCCGGTCCTCCCGGACCGCGGCGGCCGCGGCGGCGACCCGCGGGTGCGCGGCCAGGGCCGCCTCGATCTCGCCCAGTTCGATGCGGAAGCCGCGCACCTTGACCTGGTCGTCGCCGCGGCCCAGGTACTCCAGGACGCCCGCCGGGCTCCACCGGGCCCGGTCCCCGGTGCGGTACATCCGTGTCCCGGGCGGCCCGAACGGGTCGGCGACGAAGCGGGAGGCGGTCAGTCCGGGGCGGTTGAGGTAGCCGCGCGCCAGTCCGGCGCCGGCCACGTACATCTGTCCGGGGACGCCCGGCGGGACCGGTGCCAGGCTGCCGTCCAGCACGTAGACCCGCAGGTCGGGCAGGCCCCTGCCGATGCTGCTGCCGGTTGCCGCCGCCGCGGTCGCCCGGTCCAGCGCCAGGTGGGTGACGTGCACGGTGGTCTCGGTGATCCCGTACATGTTGACCAGCACCGGCGCGTTCTCGGCGTGCCGCTCGTACCACCCGGACAGCCGGCCCGGGTCCAGGGCCTCGCCGCCGAGGACGACGCTGCGCAGGGCCAGCCGCGCGCCGAGCGCCGGGTCGTCGCGGTCGGCGCGCATCAGCTGGTCGAAGGCGGACGGTGTCTGGCTGAGCACCGTGACCTGTTCGTCCACCAGCAGCCGCAGGAACTCCTCGGGGGACCGGGAGACCGTGTGCGGTACGACGACGAGCCGACCGCCGTGCAGCAGCGCTCCCCAGATCTCCCACACGGAGAAGTCGAAGGCGTGCGAGTGGAACATCGTCCAGGTGTCGTCGGCGCCGAAGGAGAGCTGTTCCCGGGCCGCGGAGAACAGCCGTACCACGTTGGTGTGCGTGACCACCACGCCCTTGGGTACGCCGGTGGAGCCGGAGGTGTAGATGGCGTAGGCGGGGCTGTCCGGCAGCGGCCGGGCGGCCCTGTCCGGTGCGGTGGCCGGTCGCCCGGCCAGTGCGGCGGTGACGTCGGGGTCGTCCAGGTCGATCCGGGGTGTGCCGGCGATGCCGTCGGGGGCGGTGCCGTCCGCGGTCAGCACGGCCACGGGGGCGCTGTCGGCCAGGGTGCGGGCGATCCGGTCGGCCGGGTGCCGGATGTCGATCGGCAGGTAGGCGGCGCCGGTCTTCAGCACGGCGAGCAGGGCGACGGCCAGGTGCAGGCCGCGGGGCAGCGCCAGTGCCACGTACCGTTCCCGGGCGGCGCCGGCCTCGGACAGCAGTGCGGCGAGCCGGTCGGCCCGCGCGTCCAGTTCGCCGTATGTCAGGGCGCTGTCGCGGTAGGACACCGCGGTGGCGGCGGGGGTGCGGGCGGCCTGCTCCTCGAACAGGTCCACCAGGGTCCGGTCGCTTCCGCCGGTTGCCGTGCCGTTCCATTCGACCAGGACCCGCCGTTCCTCCTGCGGTGTGGTCCAGCGCAGTCGCCGCAGGGGCCGGTCCGTGCCGTCGGCCATCGCCGTCAGCAGCAGGCACAGCCGGTCCGCGATCGAGGCGGCGGTCGCGGGGTCGAACAGGGCGGGGTCGTAGGCGAGGTCGAAGCCGAGCCGGTCGGAGACGTAGGCGCGCAGGCACAGCGGGAAGTTGGTCGAGTCGTCGGAGCGGACCTCGCGCACGCGCAGGCCGGAGTCGGCCCCGGTCTCCTCGAACGGGAAGTTCTCGAAGGCCACCATGCTGTCGAACAGGCTGGATCCGGCCGGTCGGCCGGTCCACGTCTGGAGCTGGGCCAGTGGTACGTGGCCGAAGCGGCGCGACTCGCTCTGCTGGTCCTGCAGGTCGCGCAGCCAGTCCCGCAGGTCGCGGGACTCCTCCAGGCGCACCCGGGTCGGCACCGTGTTGATGCACATGCCGATCATCGACTCCACTGCCGGCAGGGTCTCGGGGCGTCCGGAGACCGTCGTGCCGAACACGACGTCGTCCGTGCCGGCGTAGCGCCCCAGCAGCAGGGCCCACGCGCCTTGGACCACGGTGCTGACCGTCAGGCCGGCGGCGCGGGCCAGGGCCTGGAGCCGGCCGGAGACCTCCTCGGGCAGGTCGGCGCGGACCTGTCCGGTGGAGCGTGCGCGGTGTGCGTCGGCGGGCCTGCGGTCGTAGGGCAGGGCGGTGGGCGTGCCGGCTCCGGCCAGCACGGACTGCCAGTGGGCACGGGCCGCCTGTTCGTCCTGTTCGCCGAGCCAGCGCAGGAAGTCGCGGAACGGCGGCCGTGCGGGCAGCCGCGGGGGGCGCCCGGTGGTGGCGGCGGCGTACTGCTCGCACATCTCGGCGAACACCAGTCCGGTGCTCCAGCCGTCGAGTGTCAGGTGGTGGGAGGTCCACACCAGCACGGCCTCGTCGCCGGGCAGGGCGGCGACGGCGATCCGCATCAGCGGGGCGGTGGTGAGGTCCATGCCCGCGGCGCGGTCGTCGGCCAGGAACCGGCGCAGTTCCTCCTCCCGGGCGGCCGGGGACAGGCCGCGCCAGTCCAGCCGTGTCACGGGCAGGGCGGCGGTCCGGCGCACCACCTGGACCGGTTCGGCCAGGCCCTCCCAGCGCACTTCGGTGCGCAGTGCCGGGGTGCGGTCGACCACCGGCTGCCAGGCCGCGGCCAGTTGTTCCGGGTCGGTGATCCCGGACAGGCGTACGGCGACCTGGTCGAGGTAGGCGCCGGTGGCGTCGACCAGGGAATGGAACAGCAGTCCGGTCTGGAGCGGTGTCAGCGGGTAGAGGTCCTCCACGTCCCGGCCGTCACCGGCCACGGTGTCGATGCCGGCCTGGTCGAGGCGGGCGAGCGGGAAGTCGGAGGGGGTGCGGCCGCCGGCGCCGTCTTCCCGGCAGTGGGCGGCGATCCCGGTCAGGGCGGCGGCGGTGTCCCGGGCCAGCCGGCGCACGGTGTCCTCGTCGTGCACGGCCGGGGCGTACGTCCAGCCCAGGCGCAGTTCGCCGTCCTCGACCACCCCCGTGACGTCGATGAGGTAGGGGCGTTCCTCGTCGGCTGCGAGGTCCTCCCCCACTGCCGGCAGCCACGCGCGGTACAGGCCGTCCGCCGTGCCGCCGGCGCTGTTGGCACTGCCCGTGTCCCACTGCCCGTGGTAGTTGAAGCTGATCTGCGGTGCGGGAGCGCCGTCCAGGACGCGGGCCGGCGATCCCTGCCCGCTCAGGTGGCGCAGTGCGGCGAACCCGAGCCCGCGGTGCGGCAGGGCCCGCAGTTGCTCCTTGACCGACCGGACCGTGTCCCGCCAGCCGGCGTCCGGCCGTACGGTCAGGGCGAGCGGGTATTCCGAGGTGAACCAGCCCACGGTCCGCGACAGGTCGGTGTCGGGCAGTACGTCCTCGCGGCCGTGGCCCTCCATGCCGATCAGTACGGTGTCCGTGCCGGTCCAGCGGGCCAGGGTGCGGCCCAGCGCGCTGAGCAGCACGTCGTTGACCTGGGTGCGGTAGACGTCGGGGACCTGGTGCAGTAGGGCGTCGGTGGTGTCGCGGCCGAGAGCGACGGTGACCGTCCGGGCGGCGCCGGCCGGGTTGCGGCCGGTCCGGTCGACGGGCAGCGGGGCCGGCCGGGTATCGCACAGGGCCGTCCAGTAGGGCAGGTCGCCGTCCAGGCCGCCGGTGCGGACGTGGTCGGTGAGGCGGGCGGCCCACTGGCCGGGTCCGGTGGTGCGTGGCCCGAGGTCGGCCCGGCGGCCGGTGGTGGTCTGCCGGTAGGCGGTCTCCAGGTCGTCCAGCAGGATCCGCCAGGACACGCCGTCCATGACGAGGTGGTGGGCGGTGAGCAGCAGGCGGGGCGGGGCGTCGGGGCCGGCGGTGAACAGCACCGCCCGCAGTACCGCGCCGGTGGTGATGTCCAGGCCGCGCTGGGCGGTGAGCGCGGCCCGGTGTTCGGCCTCCGGCCGGGCGTCGGGGTCCAGGTCCGACAGGTCGTGGTGTTCCAGGACGCCGGGTGGTGCCTGCGGGAGGCTTTCCTGCCGCCATTGGCCGTCGGTGTGGGTGAAGCGGGTGCGCAGTGCCGGGTGGTGGTCCGTCACGGCCGCCAGGGCCGTGCGCAGTGCCTCCCGGTCCAGGTCCGGTGTCAGCTCCGCGAAGGTGGTCATCGTGAAGTGGTGCGGGCCGTCGGGGCGCCGCGGGTCGAGGTACCAGTGCTGGATGGGGGTCAGCGGGGCCGGGCCGCGGTGCTCGTCGGCGCCTGGCCGCGGTGCGGTGGGGGCGTCGGTGAGCGCTGCGGCGAGTTCGCCGACCGTGGGGTGCAGGAAGACGTCCTTGGAGGTGAGCCGCAGGCCGGCCTGGCGTGCGCGGGAGACGATCTGGATGCTGAGGATGGAGTCGCCGCCCAGGGCGAAGAAGTTGTCGCCGGTGCCGACCCGTTCGGCGCCGAGCACCTGGGCCCAGATGCCGGCCAGGGTCTGTTCGGCGGGGGTCCGCGGTGCCGTGTGGCCGGACTCGGCGGCGGGCCGGGGCGGTGCGGGCAGGGCGTGCCGGTCGGCCTTGCCGCTGACGGTCCTGGGCAGTGCGGCGAGCGGCACGAACGCGGCGGGCACCATGTAGTCGGGCAGGTCCCGCCGCAGCCAGGCGCGCAGTTCGTCGCCGCCGGGGGCGTCCGTGCCGTGGGGGGCGGCGTGGTAGGCGACCAGCCGCGGGTGCCCGTCGTCCTCGCGCAGCACCACGACCGCTTCGGCGATCCGCGGGTGGTCGGACAGGGCGGCCTCGATCTCGCCGGGCTCGACGCGGAAGCCGCGGATCTTGATCTGTTCGTCGGTGCGGCCCAGGTAGTCCAGGACGCCGTCCTGGGTCCAGCGCACCCGGTCCCCGGTGCGGTACATCCGTGATCCGGGCGGGCCGTAGGGGTCGGCGGTGAACCGCTGCGCGGTCAGGCCCGGCCGGCCGAGGTAGCCCCGGGCGACCTGGGCGCCGGCGAGGAAGAGCTCGCCGGGGGTGCCCGCGGGCACCGGCCGCAGGGCGTGGTCCAGGACGTAGGCGCGGACGTTGCGGCCCGGGCTGCCGATCACCGGCCGGGGGCCGGCGCCGGTGACCCGGTGGCTGACGGTGTCGACGGCCGTCTCGGTGGGGCCGTAGTAGTTGTGGACGGTGGTGCGGGGCAGGTCGCGCAGCTGCCGCCACAGTGCCGGGTCGACGGCCTCGCCGCCCACCATGACCACGCCGGGGTGGTGGCCGTCGCCGGTGCACATCCCGGCGTTCAGCAGCTGGTTGAGGTAGGAGGGGGTGAGGTCGAGGAAGTCGACCTGGTGCCGGCGGATGTAGGCGACGACCGCCGGGGGGTCGAGCCGGGTGGTTTCGTCGATGACGTGCAGTTCGTGGCCGGCCGCCAGCCACAGCGAGCCGACCCAGGCGGTGTCGAAGGAGAACGAGGCGGTCAGGGCGGCCCGCACCCGGTGGCCCAGGGCCTGGGCGCTGGGGGTGAAGAGTTCCGCCAGGTGGTCGTGGTACAGGTTGACCAGTTGCCGGTGCTCGACCACGACGCCTTTGGGGCGGCCGGTGGATCCGGAGGTGTAGCTCACGTAGGCGGGGTGGTCCGGGCGCAGCGGTGCCAGGCGTTCGGCGTCGGTCAGGTCCGTGGCCGCGGTGGTGGGCGGTACCGAGCGCAGTACGGTCTCGTCCAGTACGAGCGCCGGTCGCGCGTCGGTCAGCAGGAACCGTACGCGTTCGGCGGGCAGTTCCGGATCGACGGGCAGGTAGGCGCCGCCCGCCTTCAGTACGGCGAGGATCGCCACGATCATGTCGGCGGTGCGGGGCAGCCGTACCGCCACGACGCGCTCGGGGCCGGCTCCCGCCTCGACCAGGCGGCGGGCCAGCCGGTTCGCCCGGGCGTTCAGCTCACCGTAGTCCAGTGCGCCGGCGCCGGCGACGACGGCGCGCAGTCCGGGTGAGCGGGCGGCCTGTGCTTCGAACACGTCGGTGAACGTCACGTCCGGCACCGTCAGCGGCGCGGCGGTGCCCCACTGGCCGAGGATCTGCCGGTGCTCGGCCGGTGACAGCAGCGGCAGGTCGCCCACCGTCTGCCCGGGGTCGGCGGCCACCGCTTCCAGCAGCATCCGCAGCCGCGCCGCCAGGCGTTCGGCGGTGGCCGCGCCGAACAGGCCGGTGGCGTATTCGAGCGATGCGTGCAGTCCCTGGTCGTCCTCCACGAAGTCGAAGGACAGGTCGAAGGCGGCGGTGGTCACCGGCAGCGGGAAGGACTCCAGGTCGAGGCCGGGCAGTGCGGGCATCCGGGCGCCCAGGTTGTGCAGTGCCACCATGACCTGGAACAGCGGGGTGCGGCTGGTGTCGCGGTCCGGCCGCAGTTCCTCCACGACCCGCTCGAACGGCGCGTCCTGGTGGGCGAAGGCGTCCAGGACGGTCTCCCGTACGGAGGCCAGCAACCGGTCGAAGGGCAGGGACGGCTCGACCTGGGAGCGCAGCACCACGGTGTTGACGAACATGCCGACCAGGTGTTCCAGTTCGGGGCGTTCCCGGCCGGAGGTGACGGTGCCCACGGCGATGTCCCGCTGCCCCGACCAGCGGGCCAGCAGTACCTGGCAGGCGGCTGTCAGCACCATGAACAGGGTGCCGTCGACGCGGCGGGCGACCGCCCGCAGCCGGTCGGTGAGGTCGGCGGGCAGCCGGAAGTCCAGCACCGCGCCCTGCGGGTCGCGCACGGCGGGCCGGGGCACGTCGGTGGGCAGGTCCAGGGCGGGCAGCCCGGCCAGTTGCTGACGCCAGTAGGCGAGCTGCGGTTCCAGCCCGGCCGAGCCGCCGGCCGGGTCGCGCTGCCAGACGGCGTAGTCGGCGTACTGCACGGGCAGCGGCGGCAGGTCCGCGGCCCCGCCGCCGGCGGCTGCCGCGTACAGCGGGCCCAGTTCGTCGCCGATCACGGCGACCGACCAGCCGTCGGTGACCAGGTGGTGCATCGCCAGGACCAGGACGTGGTCGTCGGGGGCCAGGCGTGCCAGGTCGGCGCGCAGCAGCGGGCCGGTCCGCAGGTCGAACGGGGTTGCGGTGG
>Ga0070665_100004016_pt1 | contig 15503 bp, 6 predicted proteins | sample KBSS13metaG_FD_65862 | JGI IMG/M metagenome (GOLD analysis project Ga0070665, IMG submission 65862) | Switchgrass rhizosphere microbial communities from Kellogg Biological Station, Michigan, USA - KBS S1-3 metaG | ecosystem: Host-associated > Plants > Roots > Rhizosphere > Soil ... | reverse complement strand
ACCGCCGCTCTGCAGCAAGGTGCGGACCTGGTTACCGGCGATCTGGAGGCCTTCAAAGGCGCCGTTCACGCGGCTCTTCGCCGTCTTGAAAAAACGGAGCAGCCAAATTCGGGCCCTGCGGACACTGCCAAGTTGATCTACATAATTTGTGACCAACGCGATCGGCCTGCGACGATTCCACTGCGCAAGTTTCTAAAAGCTGAGGGGATGAATGTTGTCATCCCCTTGTTTGAGGGAGATGCGGCAACAGTGCGCCAAGCTAACCAGGATGTTTCCACTCGTTGCGATGCAGTGATCCTCTTTTATGGTGCCGGAGATGAAGCGTGGAAGCGCACAGTTGAAAGCGATCTGACCAAGATGAAGGCTTATCGAGAAGGGAAACCGCTGCTTGCGAGCTACGTCTATCTCGCGCCACCCTCAACCGACGACAAGCAAGAGCTTGTCGAACTTGAGGAGCCGAACCTGATACAGGCACTCGACGGTTTTGCAGAAAAGGAAATGGTGTCGTTACTCAATTTGCTGAAATCTTAATACGATCGAAAGTGACGGCATGAGCGAAGATGTCGCAGTCGAACTCGGCAATCCATTTCCCGGCCTAAGACCTTTTCGTGACGATGAAGAGCACCTCTTCTTCGGCCGTGAAAGCCAGGTTGATTCGATCGTGGACAAGTTGGCCGCTGCTCGTCTTCTAGCTGTGGTGGGAGCCTCCGGCAGCGGCAAGTCATCATTGGTAAATTGCGGTCTGCGTCCCGCACTTCATCGAGGATTAATGTCCTGCGCCGGGACCTCGTGGAGGATTGCGCAGTTCAGACCCGGCACGCGGCCGCTCGCCGCGCTGGCGGGTGCGCTCGCGGCGGACGGGGCCCTTTACAACAACTACGGCGGAGAAATACCACTCGCAGAAATCATCGACACTTCATTGCGTGTCAGCAAGCGGGGTTTGATCGATGCGTGTCGCAAGGCCCGGCTGCCGGAGGGTGCCAATCTCCTGGTAGTCGTCGATCAATTCGAAGAATTATTTCGCTATCAAACCCTTGGATACTCCCAGGCCGTCAGGCAGGAGCGCAGTGAGGAGAGCGTCGCGTTCGTCAATCTCCTCCTTGAGGCGAAGCGCCAATTGGACTTGCCGATCTACATCGTGCTTACCATGCGCTCAGACTTTCTTGGCAATTGTGCGGAATTTTCAGGCCTGCCTGAGGCCATTAACGAAGGGCAATACCTGGTGCCGCGCATGACGCGTGAAGAACGCAGGGCAGCCATCGCAGGGCCGGTGCAGGTAGGCGGTGCGAAGATTAGTCCGGTGCTGCTGACGCGGCTTGTCAACGACGTCGGGGACAATCCCGATCAACTCTCCATCCTGCAGCATGCTTTGAATCGCACCTGGGCGAGATGGCAATTCGAGGGCCGCGGCGAAGGTCCCCTTTGCCTGCCGCATTATGAATCGATCGGCACGATGGCTCATGCGCTGGACCTACATGCGGAAAAGGCCTACTCAGAGCTGGGGAGCGAACGCGAACGAAAAATTTGCGAAATCGTCTTCAAAACACTGACTGATAAGGGGACGGATGCGCGTGGGGTTCGCCGGCCCACGACGCTCAGCAAGTTATGTCTTATCACCGGCGCAAGCGAGAGAGAAGTCAGCAGCGTAATTGACGTTTTTCGCAAACCTAGCCGTTCTTTCCTGATGCCGCCGATGCCCGAGTCGTTGGAGTCTGAAACGGCTATCGACATTTCTCACGAGAGCCTGATGCGCGTTTGGGAACGGCTGAAAATCTGGACAGATGAGGAGGCCCAGTCTGCACAGTTATTCCGCCGCCTTTCAGAAACGGCCGCCCTGCATGCGAAGGGGTCCGCCGGTCCATGGAGAGATCCGGAACTGCAGGTAGGTCTGGACTGGAGAAACAAGGAAGAGCGGCAGGCCGCGTGGGCAGAACTCTACGGAGGCGGATTCGAACAGGCGATGAATTTTCTTACCGAAAGCGAATCGATCCGTGAGAAGGAAAATCAGGAGAAAGAGGAACGCCAGAGACGTGAACTTGACTACGAGAAAACCGTCGCCCTCGCGGAAGAACAAAAGCTGCGGATTGCGATCCAGACCAAGGCAACGAAGCGTCTTCGCGCGTTGATGACCGCGCTCGCGATCCTGTTCGCGGCAGCGTTGATTGCGAGTTTCTGGGCTGTCCGACAGGAGCGAAAAGCAGAGAATCTGCGAAGAGAATCCAAGGCTCGCGAGCTGGCTGCATTGTCGTTGGAAGGTCTGAAAGAAGATCCGGAGAGGAGCATTCTCCTTGGTATGCAGGCCGTAAACGCGACCACGCAGTTCCATCAGCCGCCGGTACCTGCCGCAGAGGACGCTCTTCAACTCGCGATTCTTTCGTTACCGAAGAGCGTACGGCTTGTCCACGCGGGTCCTGTCAATGGAGTGGCCTTCAGTCCAGATGGCAAACATGTCGCCACCGCCAGCTCGGACATGACAGCGAAAGTTTGGGATGCGACGAACGGTCACCTAATCGTGACATTGCACGGCCACTCGTCTCGCGTCAACGGCATATCGTATAGCCCGGACGGTACGCGGCTCGCGACGGCCGGAGAGGACGGTACCACGCGCCAATGGAATGCGATGACTGGCCAGGAATTGCTATCCCTCCCCGGCGGTGCGGGCCCTGTCTTAAGCGTCGTTTATTCCCCCGATGGACAATATCTGGCCACGGCAAGTGCGGACAAAAGTGCGCGAATCTGGAGTACGAGCGACGGACATTTTGTATTTACGTTAGCTGGTCACACCGGCGCGGTCACTGGCGTTGTCTACAGTCCAGACGGCAACCGGCTGGCAACTGCCAGTGCTGACGGCACTGTGAAGACATGGGACACGCGAGATGGGCATCTCTTGCTCACTTTGCTCGGTCACTCCGATTCAGTAAACGGAGTGGCGTTCAGTCCTGACGGCAAGGTCCTCGCGAGCGCTAGCTCAGACAACACGGCAAGGCTGTGGGATGCGGGCAAAGGTTCGCAACTTAGAAATCTTCGCCAGTCGGGCTCGGTAAAGGGTGTAGCGTTCAGCCCCGATGGCAAGCGGCTCGCCACGGCCAGTTCCGACGACACTGCGAGCCTTTGGGACATCAGCAAGGGCTTGCAGGTTTTAAATTTGCGACAGAAGGGTTCGGTAAATGGACTGGCATTCGCACCCGACGGAAAGCGGCTGGCGACAGCAAGTGACGGCGCATCCGCACAGATCTGGGACTTGAGTGGCGGTCAGGGTTTGCTTACCTTGCGCCATCCCGACTCTATTAACGACGTGGCATTTAGCCCAGATGGCAAACGCATCGCAACAGCGAGCTCCGATAAAATTGCGCGAGTGTGGGATGCGCAAAACGGTGAAGTGTTGCTGACATTGGCCGGCGCCTCGGGCTCTGTGAATGGAGTGGCCTTCAGTAAGGACGGCAAACTCGTCGCCACTGCGAGTTCCGACAGCATGGCGCGAATATGGAATGCAGGGAATGGGCAAATTGCTTTTACTCTGAGCGGTCACGAGGGTTCGATCAACGGCGTAGCGTTCAGCCCAAACAGCAAGCGCCTCGCTTCCGCAAGCGTCGATGGCACAGCTAACGTTTGGGACGCGACGAACGGGAAGAAGCTGCTCACTCTGCGTCACTCCGGCCCCGTAAATTTTGTTGTCTTCAGCCCGGATGGCAAGCGTATTGGCACGGCCAGTTCCGACGGCACAGCGAAGGTGTGGGACGCCGAGTCCGGTAATGCGTTGCTGACCTTGCATAGCAACGGCGCGGGGATTTTGGATTTGGCCTTCAGCCCTGACGGCGAACGTCTCATCACTGCGAGTATCGATAACACGGTGTCGATTTGGAATGCACTGAATGGGGAGCTGATAAGCGCACTGCATGGTCACGCGGGTTCTGTACTCGCGGTCGCATCCAGCCCCGATAATCGCCATTTCGCGACAGCCAGCCAGGATGGAACCGTAAGGCTGTGGGACGAGATCAAAGCGGAGGGACAACAAACATTGACGTCGGATTCAGGCGCAGTGAACAGTGTGGCGTATAGTCCTGACGGAACGCATCTCGCGAGCGCCAGCACCGATGGAACCGTGCAGGTTTACACGTTGGACATTTCTGAGCTGCTGAATCTGGCTCGCAGTCGCGTAGCCCGGGATTTGACGACGGAAGAATGCCGTCACTACTTTCAGAGTGAGAACTGCCCGGCGCTTCCGTAGGCCTTGTTGGAATCCCTCTCGCGCTGGTTCGCCATAGCTTCCAGCTTTTCAATACCTCGACAAATTAGCGCCGCCCGCCACCTTGTACACAAACTGCAAGCTACGGGAATCAAATGCAAGCCAATCACACGGATTTGCTTTTTGTTCAAAACGAAATGGTCATGGCGGATATTCAGTCGGACGGGGTAAATTAGCGACAAGGCAGGCAGACGGACGACGTTGATCCTTGTTTTCGTCCTCGGCGGTCAGGCTTTCAGATTTTTCCCGCTGGCGTGTCTGTTCCTGATGCTGTTGATGGCTGTCTCGCGGCCTTTACGAGGCACAAACCGCCGATCCCAGGTTTGAAATCAAGGAAGTTGCGGCGCTGTTTATGTATCTGGGCAAGCAGGGTTACGATCAAACGCGGGCCACGGTGTTCATGCGGCAGTTTAGTGAACGTATTCGAGATCTTCCAGGAGTTACAGCAGTGGCGCAAGCGGAGCGCGCCGCTGAGCCACGACTTCAGCGCGCTCCAAGTTCACTGTTCCAGACCGCACCGGAACGGTCCCGAACGAATACAACCACATTCCGCCCGACTGTTTGTCGTCGCTTGGCATTCCCATTGTGCGGGGCCGGAGCTTCAGACCGAGCGAAACGCATGACTCACGCGGGATCATCATCACAGAATCGACCGCAACTGTTCGTTAGCGGCGAAGCCACCTACTGTCCTATGACATCACAACCACCAGGCCCCCCGCCGGTGTGCGCAGTACAAGGCTTTTGTTTTCGTTGCGATAGACGGCATGTCTTGATACTTGGAAAATCTTTGCAATTTTCTTAGGGCGCTTTAAGGACTCCTACGCGCGTCCGTCCTAGATTCAGGTTGTTGCCGCCGGTGTGGGTACCGATGCCGGCGGCGAATGGGATAACAAGCGAGCTTGGTCCTTGGTTTCCCGGCTGGGACCAAACAAGTCCCATGGGGCCGTTCTCTAGACCTACATGCGTAAAGAGGAATTTGCAATGTGAGACAAGAAGTTCGGGCCACAAATCGTTCCAAAAACCTACATCAAGGAGAACTTCTATGAAAAGAAACCTGCTCTTAGCGAGCCTTCAGTTAGTAGTCACCATCGGGTCGATCGCGACGGTTCCGCTCGCGCGAGCCGAAGCGAACGATAGCCTTCTGTTCAACTTGGTCAAGTCCCCGGGAGCCGCAGTGTGTATCCGGGACGAAGCTCGAGGACGAGTCTCGATCAGTGACCTCGGGCCAGTTCAGAACATGCATATCGAGGTGTTTGCACTTCCTCCAAAGACAGACTTTACGCTGTTTGTGATCACAACGCCGAACGCACCTTTCGCTCCTGCCTGGTACCAGGGCGACCTGACGACCAACGAGAGTGGCAGAGGTGTGATGGACGTGACTGGGATCTTCAGCGATGAGACCTTCATCCTGAACCCCGGCGGGGTTGCCGTACAGATGGATCATCTCGGGATGTGGTTTGCCGATCCGGAACAGGCTGTCAAAGCCGGGTGCCCGGGCAAGGTGACTCCGTTCGACGGCGATCACAACGCGGGCATACAAGTCCTAAACACAAGCAACTTTCCTGACAACAACGGCCCCTTACGTCGACGCCAGATCAACTGAGCCTGCGCTGCAAAAGAGCACGGAGTTTTGCCATGTTCGGAGAACTCCGTGAGTCCTCATCGTTAGCAGGTATCGTGTTCGCCTAGAAGAATTTGTTCTTGAACTCCTGATGCCGTGTGCTGGCAGCGATCATGACTTTCTGGAAGTCGGGCTCATTCCGAAGAGGATCAAGGAGTGGATCGCTGAGGAAATAGGGATAGGGGAAAAAGCCGTTAGCGATGCTCTGCGACAAGATTCGAAGTGCCGAGTCTTTGTCTCCCAAAGTGACGTAGGCCTGTGCGACTTTGTACGTCGCTTCCGCATCGATTACGCCACGTTGATTAATCTTCGATTCGACGGCGCGCAAAATCGACCGGGCCTGAGAATTCTGATGATGAATCGCAAGGCTAAAGGCTCTTCCGATCTCCGCCTGGAGCACCGAACTATCAAGAGCGAAAGCGCGGTCAAAATTTTCCGCGGCTGTCTCCAAATTCTTCTTATAGAGTTCTCCGAGGCCGCGATAGAAGACGATGAGTGCTGCGTCATCGCCCGGAGGCAGACTCTCCAGAAATCGGTCGTACCGCCCAAGGTAGAGGTAGGCGTTTGCGGTTGAACTGCTGAGTTTCACTCCGGGATCGATCTGGCGAGCGCGTTCACTTTCCATAACCGCTTCCGGGAGCATACCGGCGAAACGATAGGCGTAGCCAAGTTCCCAATGAACTTCAGCATGATTCGGGTTCTTCCTGAGTGCTTCTCTCAACAACGGAACCGCGAGTTCTACTCGCCCTGTATCTGTGAACATGTTGGCCATGAAAATCCGCGCGTCGATTTCGTCCGGTTGCAACGCTATGGCTCTCGCGAAGGCAGACTCGGCTTTCGTATATTCCTGGCCGCCGCCAAAATGAAAGGAGGCATTTGCGGTATGAGCCTTTCCCAGATTGGCCCAGGAAAGTGCGAATTCAGGCGCCAACTCGGTAGACTTCTCCAACATCTTAATGGCCAACGGAAACTGGTTTTTCGAATAGAGATCTACGCCCCTGAGGTAGTACTCATAAGCTTGAGGACTAACGGCTTCTTCGTTCTTCAGCCGCCCCGCCTCTGAGTGCGACAGAGTGAGTTCCAGCCCTCGAATGATCTGCTCAGCAACTTTGTCTTCGACCGTGAGAAGTTTGTCGTACTTCAGGTCGTATGCACCCTTCCACAGAATGTTTTCTGTCTTCACATCGATCAGCTGGTAAGCAATTCGAAGGTCATCTCCTTCACGGACGAAGGTTCCCGTGAGGAGAGTGTCCACATTCAATTCTGCAGCAATCTTTCGGATATCGATCGCTGGATTTCTATATTTTTGAATTGCATAGGAAGGCCGGACGGAGAGTTCGCTGACGTAACCCAGTCTTGTTATCACGGCGTCGGCGAGCGAAAATCCCAGGAATTCTGTATTCGGATTTTCCTCCAGATTCTGGAAGGGAAGGATCGCCAGACGATGGGGCGATTGGGACGCGGCGTTCGTCGCAGGTTTTCGACGATGGGAAAAGTAGATTAGGGCTAACATGCCGACCAAAACGACGAGCCCGGCGAAGAGCGAAAAAACGATCAGTCGGAGCCGGTAACGCATCTCCTTCTGGATCATTATGCTGGCTTTCGTATCCGGCGCCTCCGCTTCTATCTCAGGCGCCGCCGTACCTGCGGGAAGTTGCGTTTCTTGCGCTGATCTTGAATTGTCCTCTGTTGACAAACTGACTGGCACGGCAAAGCGGTAGCCCTTTTTGGGGACCGTTTCGATATGTTGTTGACCGCTTGCGGTCAGGCCTAGTTGCTTTCTCAGTGCAGAGATATTGACGGTGAGATTCGCCTCTTCGACGAAACTGTCAGGCCAGACTCTTCGCATAAGTTCTTCTTTGGTAGTAAGCCCACTGCCGTTCTGAACAAGGACCAATAGAATCTCGAATGCCTTGGGCGATAACGAAACTGGATCGCCCTCGCTTTCCAGCAAGTGGTTTTCGGGGTCGAGACGGAAACGGGAGAATTGGTACAAGTGGTTCTCCGCCAAAGAACTTTGCGCTGACTTTCCCATGCCTTTTGGAAATTGCTTGCAAATTTATTGGCTGGTCTTGAGGACTCTCGAACACCTCATCGCTAAGGTGAACACATCGCCGGTCGAGTGCCTCGACTGGATGAGGAAGATTGGACCCACGCGACAGCTCTTCCCGGTGTCTAGTTGGACGCTGCCCCGGGAGCGTTCACGGAGATCTCCTTCTTCGAAAGGGGGAATCCTCCGGTCTCAAAAAAGTCCGGTCTGATTCTAGTTTAAAGATTTGAGAATGCAATGAGAAACGCGGCAAAGTTCCGGCGGAGCAAGAAGTTCGAATTCGACGCCCTTGTTTTGCTGTAGTTACAGCGATGCTGGGATTCATTCTGCCCATCGCAGCGTTGGCCCGGCACCAAACGGATGAAGTCAGCTTTAACTTCGTGAAAAATCCGAATTTCGCAGACTGGCATCAGAGGGCTTTATACGAAGAGCGTCGCTCCATAGAGACTGGTGCGTGGCGCTCATGATCACCGGAGTAGAGACCATTGTTCTCTGGGCGAATCCGGTGTCAACATGCAATCGCCAGGTTAGCGCGGATGACACGGGGACGATGCCGCCCATGCATATCAGTGGCAGGAAGAGAAACTTGGTCGCCAGATAAACATTTAGAGCACGACGCTTGAAAACAACGGACTCAGCGACGTCCTGTGTGATCTGGTCCCATCGCATGCCCATGAGTTTTGATTGGCTCAGTATCGCCGGTAGTCAAATAAACTCCTTCGACCGCGATCCGCTAAGCCCTCTCGGGAAGGTCTAGGGAAATGGTCTTTTCCAAATCGCCGATGAACCGTACACGGCGGCCAGTAGCCGCCCCACCCATCTTTGGTCGAACCACACGTTCTGCTTGGATCATTGTGGCTTAGTGGCTTAATTGATAGCTCATGGAAGCCACTAAGGTTTGAGTGCCTTTTCGTTATGATATTTCCCACGTGGCGCGATTCATCCACGAGAGCGAGCGTATTCCGTCTGTGCGGGCACACATGGAGGAACACCTTGTCTCTGTTCAAGCCGTCCGATAGTCGCTATTAGTGGTACTCGATTTACTTTGAAGGACAACGCCACCGCGATAGCAGCAAGAAAACCACGAGGACCGCAGCAGCGGTTGTCGAAGCTACGGAACTGGCTCGGCTGCAGGAAGGCCGCCCCAGCCAAACACGTAGAAAGAAGACTCCCACTTTGAGAGATTTCTCGGAACGTTTTCTCACGTGGGTTAAAGATTCCGGCGCCTGACTCCGAACGGAAAGCGCTACTACCAATATGGCTGGAGATTATCGCCGTCGCGCCCTGTTTAGTATCGTGCATGAGGCCACTCTCAAACGCCGAACCCGGCTGTCCCCTCCGTGATGCGGTGTTGACAATTCAACATCCGGAGGTTGACCGGGCGTGTATAGTCCGTCGGGCAGCGGACCTTTCCATGTGCCTAGGTGTCGTCGGCACCTTGATGAAATTGCAGAAAAAGGCTACGAATTCTTTGATTTCGCGAAATCCAATTTCCCCTAGTTCCCGTACGTAAATTAAATCGGATGGTGCGGATCAACTCCTGTTGATAGGATTCCTGCCGTTCGGCCAATCCACTAGGAGGTCTCTATGCGCAAACTACGATCTTACGTCGCCGTAGCGACAAGTTTGATCCTCGTCGCTCCGCCCGGAGCATTTGCCTCTAGTCACCGGGAGGCGCCCATCACTGCCTTGGACCAGAAGGCAGACATCACGGATTTCTATGCGTTTGTTAGTTACGATCACCCCGACCGTGTCACCTTCGTAATGAATGTCGATCCCTTCCTGGAGCCGGCAAACGGCCCAAACTACTTTCCCTTCGATCCTAGTGTTCTTTACGAGATAAAGATCGACAACGATTACGACGCCTACCAGGATGTAACCTTCCAGTTCCGATTCAAAACCGAAATTCGCGCTCCCAAGTTGTTCACTGGCTTTGCGGGTGCCGGCAATGGTATCAATACTCCCGGGAATTCACCTGCCCCGGTTCCCCCCGGAACTCCGATTGTTCCCCCGGCGATCACTGCTCTCGATGGCCCGGGATCGGAGGGGTTTAGCCTGCGCCAGACTTATACGGTGGAGATTATCCATGGTCGTGAACGGACCAAACTAGAATCCGCCAACGGCTCCCCCCTCTTCGCCGTTCCCAGCAACGTAGGGCCACGAACCATGCCGAACTATGAAGAGCTGGCCGCGCAGGGAATCTATGACTTGAAAGGGAATTGGGGCGCGAATGATATCCGTGTCTTCGCGGGCACGGTTGCCGATCCTTTTTACATTGATCTGGGAGCGGCCTTTGACACCTTGAATTTCCGTGCGGGTGCAGGAGGGGGCGTGCTTACCCCAGCTTCGGACGCGAACGACCAAGTAAATTTAGCGCCCAATGCCGTTTCAGGCTTCAATGTGAATACCATCGTGATTGAAGTGCCGATCCGTCTACTTACAAGGGACGGCCGGGTGCACGCCGCTAACAGCAGAAAGGCGACCATCGGCGCATGGGCAACAACGTCGAGACATCGCTTCACAATCCGGCGCCAACGCGACTACGCGATCGACTCCGGGAACTTTTACCAAATCCAGCGCCTTGCCAATCCACTGATTAACGAACTCATCATTGGGACAGGCTACAAAGATCGCTGGAGCATGGAAGAGCCAAGGCACGATGCACAGTTCGCCCCTTTCGATCTCGATCCCACGTTGGCGCGCATTTTCAATGCCGCTTACGGCATCAACGTCCCGCCTCCACCGCGCGCGGACCTGCTTCCGCTTGTGACCTATGTGCCACCAATCGCGGCACCCGGCACACCGGTTGGACCGATCGCGGATCTGTTACGGCTTAACACGGGAGTTCCACCAACACCTGCCGCGCAACGCCGTCGTTTGGGACTGATTGCTGGAGATGCAGCAGGATTTCCCAACGGCCGGCGCCTGACGGACGACGTAGTTGACATTGCGGCTCGCGTGGTAGGCGGTGGTATCCTCAGCCCCGGCTTCAATGTTGCGCCAAACAACCGCATCGGAGACGGCGTCAACGCCCCTGATGTACCTCCACAGGAAGTATTTCCGTACGTGCACTTTGCCTACAGCGGACGCGACAGCCGGCACGTCGATCCGGGCGAACCTGGCTGCCAGGGAACTTGCCCAATCAACTAGGGCTTTACCGCGTGTAACCGAGAGGAAGGTCCTGGGCATGCGCGACTCTATGACCCAGGGCCTGCTGCTCGGCAGCTTGGTTCAGAGGACGAATATGAAACCTTCCGGCGCTATTCTTCTGAGAGCCGCACTCTCGCTCACAGCTTTGCTGTCGAGTGTTGCTCTTGCCCAACAACGCCCAGACCTCGGCGGCCACGCACCTTCCGCGACACAGACAATTCAGACGGTGGCTACGCGCGGCGACGAACAAACGCCTGCACAATTACGCATTATTGCGGCCAAGTTCCAGATACAAGCGAATCCCAAAAAAGCTCAGGCGTATAACGAACTGGCACTTGCTCTCGTGCGGCGTGCGCGCGAAACAGGAAATCCCGACTATCTTCACGATGCGGAAGATGCGCTGACCACGGGTATGACCTTGGCACCCAACGATTTCCAACTTGAAAAGACGCACGTGGCGTTGTTGTTAGGTAGACAGCAATTCGCAGAAGGGAAGAAAGAGGCGATGGCTCTCAATAAGCGGACGCCAGATGACGTAACTTCCTACGGCTATATCGCAGAGGCGGGCATTGCCTTGGGAGACTATCAGGACGCTGAATCCTCGGCGCAGTGGATGTTAAACCTGTTGCCTTACAACGTGCCCGGCCTTCTGATCGCCGCGGACCTCCGCCAAATTTACGGGGATTCTGATGGTGCGTTGGAATGTCTCGAGCGGGCATCCACCGAGACTTCTCCGAGCGAAACGGAGGAGCTAGCGTGGATCGACAACAAGATCGCATCGATCAGAATTGACTCGGGTAATCCGGAGGCAGCCCTCGCGGCGCTCGACCAGGCAGAGCAAATGTTTCCTCGATATCCGTATACGGTCGAAAATCGCGCGCGGGTCAAATTGGCCCAGGGAAAAACGTTGGAGGCGATTTCCCTTCTGCGACAGCTTCCGCAAACGCCTGACGTTCAGTACAAGTTGGCGAAAGCCGAATCGGCTGCCGGACATTCACGAGAATCCGAACTAGCGTACGAAAGCTTTGAAAATGCTGCCAAGGTAATGATCAACGCACCGGTGAATGCCAATCGCCAGCTGATTCTTTATTACGCATATCTCGGCGCCAGCCGTGCGGCCATTGCGCCGCGTGCTCTCGAACTGGCGCAGCGCGAAATCAATTTGCGGCACGATATCTGGACGCTGGACGCCTACGCATGGGCCCTGTACGCCAATGGGAAGTACAGCGAAGCTGATCTGCAAATTCAGAAAGCTCTTGCGGTCGGCGTTCGCAGCGATCAAATCTTCGACCACGCCGGCCACATAGCCAACAAGCTTAACAAGCAGGCCGAGGCCGCGCGGTATTTTCAAGCCGCACTACAGCTCAACGCCACTGCTGAGTATGCGAAGGATGCCCGCGGGGGACTCGCTGAACTCTCTGCGGCCCCAATCCCGCAGCCAGTGGTAGATCCACTTCCGGCAATTTCTTCTCCGGCTGCCTCCAACAACCCGTCGGATGTAGTTAGGCCGCTCCCACTGGAGGCAAACGTAACCGATACTGATTTTTCTCCTGTGCCGACAAACCTTTTAACTCCACGTCTCACGGAAACGGACCGAGCGATTCGACAACTCCAGAGCCGGGTTGCGCTTAATCCAAAAGAGGCTCAGGGGTATGCACGGCTTGGCGCTGCATTTCTTCAACGGGCGCGAGAGACAGGGAATGTTGAGGACTTTCAACTGGCTGGTCAATCTCTCGAAAGGGCGATTGAGATGGTTTCCGGAGACCTCTCCGCCACTGCGCCGCTGGCTGTGATGGCCGAAGTGTGCATGGGAGAACACCGGTTCGACGACGCGTTGACATACGCCGAGAAGGCTCTCGCCACTGGTTCGGGGGATCTTTCACCTTTTGCAATCGTCGGAGATGCATACGCCGACATGGGCGAGTATCAAAAGTCAGGAGTGGCGTATTCAAGACTGTCATCGGATCCAGGATCGCAAGCGCACACCACTTACGTTCGGGACAGCCGCCTTGCGTATCTCAAGTTCATATTTGGCGATACCGATAGCGCGATTCGGCTGATGCAAAGCGCCGTTGCGGCAGGAGTTGAAGCCCGTCTTCCAAGCGAGAACCGGGCGTGGCTCTATTACGAGCTGGGTGAATTCTATTTTCAGCAAGGAAATGCCCAGGCCGCAAACCACGCCTATCTGGCTGCGCTGGCCGAACATCCCGGCGACTATCGCGCCCTGGCCGGTCTGGCCAAAGTTCGCGCCAACCTGGGAAGATATCAAGACGCGATCCTTCTCTATCAAAAAGCAATAGCGGTTGTTCCCATGCCGATTTATGTTGCGGAGTTGGGCGACGTTTACACCAAAGCCGGAAACACTGCCGAGGCAGGAAAACAATATCAACTTGTCGAATACATTGGAATGCTGGGACACATCAACCAGGTTCTGCACAACCGCGATCTGGCACTCTTTTACGCTGACCACGATCAAAAGCTGAGCGAGTCGCTCGCGCTTGCCCACAAAGAGTTTGAAGTACGGCACGACGTTTATACCTGGGACGCGCTTGCCTGGGCTCTCTACAAGAACGGCAAATATCAGGACGCCCAGGACGCAATGGACAACGCGCTCCGTTTCGGCACCAAAGACTCTCTGCTGCTGTTTCATGCCGGAATGATTGAAGCCAAACTCGGACGGACGGCTCAGGCGCGCGATAGCCTCAACTCGGCGCTCCAAATCAATCCTCACTTTCATGTCCTCTATGCCGACCAGGCCCGGCAGCAGTTGACCTCGATGGATAAGCAGCCATTGCAAGCTTCAGGCGGGACGGAGATCCATGTTCAATAGCCGTCTTATCGCTCTTGTCTCGGTGCTCGGCTGCCTGATGGTGGCGCCGTTCGGCTACGCACATCCGATGGGAAACTTTAGTGTGAATCACTATTCGAAGATCACGCTCTCAAGTGAAGGTGTTGAGATCCGATACATTCTTGACCTGGCTGAAATCCCCACCTACCAGGAGTTGCAGCAAGGAAACATCGTAGCCAAGACCGACGATCCGAAAGTGTTGTCCTTCGTTGCGACCCAGGGTGGGCTGTTGGGGCGCGGGCTGAGCCTTACGCTCGATGGCATGTCGATGCCCCTTCATCTTGTTTCACAAGACGTGATCTTCCCGCCCGGTGCTGGTGGTCTGCCTACGATGAAGATGGGCTTTGTCTACCGGACGGATCAGTGGACCGGCGCCAATGGGGCCACCGCGAACCTGTTCTTTGAGGACAGTAATTTTGCCGGCCACACAGGCTGGAAGGAGATCGTGGTCACCGCACCTCAGGGGATCGTCATCAGCACCTCAGCGCCAGCCGAAGATCGCAGCGCTGAACTCACCAACTATCCGACGGATCTTCTGAACAGTCCGCCACAGAACCTCACCGCGTCCATCCAGTTCGCGTTGGCAACTTTAACGAAGGCGGCTGAGGTACCATCAGCTTCCCACCCTGTGCCTCGCTCGGTCTCCGCAGCCAAAGGTACGATTGACGACCGGTCCAGCCCTCAGAAGATGGCTCTCGCATCGGCAGCAGCTGCGACCAGCCACGATTCCATCCGGGAGCCGAAGACTAAGAAGGCGACACCGGCCGCTGCGATCTACGTGGAGCGCCCGGCAACACAAACGTCTACCACAGCTCCCATGCATCTCAGTGCTAATCAGCAGGGAACATCCCGCAGCGCCTTCACCGAGCTGATGACTACCGGACGATTGAGTTTATGGTTCCTCATCACCGCTGCGGTGATCGCATTTGGTCTCGGTGCGCTGCATGCCCTCGAACCAGGGCACGGCAAGACAATCGTGGCTGCCTACCTGGTTGGATCCCGAGGCACGATCCGCCACGCGGCGCTTCTCGGCATCATCGTGACGGCTTCACACACCGCAGGAGTATTCGCTCTGGGCGCGATCACGCTCTATGCCTCGCGCTATATCGTTCCCGAGCGGCTATACCCGTGGTTGGGCGTTTCTTCAGGATTACTGATTGCCGGACTCGGAGGCTACATGTTCCTGCGGCGCTGGACCGGTCAGGACGGCGATCATTCGCATGTCAGCGGGCGGTCGCACAGTCATTGGTTCTCAGCAAGGAAAAAACTCGGCTCGCTGGCTGAGGATTCGGCCCCTCTGCCAACCATGCAAGATCGCGGCAATGCGAAATCGGTCTCGCTCTCTCAGCTTTTCATCCTCGGGATCACCGGCGGAATCATTCCTTGTCCTGCTGCTCTCGTAGTGCTGTTGAGCGCCCTTGCACTACACCGCATCGGGTTAGGTCTCTTCCTCATCATCGCTTTCAGCCTCGGACTCGCGGCAGTATTGATCGGGTTCGGCATGCTCATGGTGTATGCCGGGCAATTGATGTCTCGCTTGAAAGTTGATGGCCCGTTCACTACGCGCTGGATGCCGATCGCATCAGCG
>Ga0070665_100004015_pt1 | contig 15510 bp, 12 predicted proteins | sample KBSS13metaG_FD_65862 | JGI IMG/M metagenome (GOLD analysis project Ga0070665, IMG submission 65862) | Switchgrass rhizosphere microbial communities from Kellogg Biological Station, Michigan, USA - KBS S1-3 metaG | ecosystem: Host-associated > Plants > Roots > Rhizosphere > Soil ... | reverse complement strand
GACGCTCGGGACGGAACGAACCGGACTATCCCGACCTGCGCGGTGTTCATCATGGTGGGAGCGGAGCCCAACACGGCCTGGCTGGCGGGACTGGTCGAGCTCGACCGGAAGGGCTTCATTCTGACCGGCGCGGCGGTGCGTGCCGACTCGCCGTTTGCAACATCATGCCCGGGGATTTTCGCGGTGGGCGACGTTCGCGCCGGGTCGGTCAAGCGGGTTGCCTCCTCCGTGGGGGAAGGGTCGGTGGTGATCTCCAAGGTCTGGGAGCATCTCAACGGTTAGCGGACGGGGCGCTCGAGCGACTGCTTGCAGTGCCTGCTCAGTCGGTACGGGGCTGCCGCCCGGAATGCCTGCACCCCTTCATTGCCTAAGGCGACGCGAGTTCCCTGCATCGACCTGTCGATTTCCGCGCCGGTGCTTCGTCTTCTAAACAGGAAAACGAACGAACGCATCTGGAGCTGGACGATGAACGCGCTGCGCCAACTGGGACCTTATCTCGCCATCGAGCTGATCCTGCCCGGAGGATCGCTGATCGCCCTGGCGCTGTGGCTCTACCGCCGGTACGGGCGTTCGGCCTACAAGTCCCTGCGGGCCGCGGAGGACCTCCACCCGAACCAGGTTGGGGCAAAGAGAAATCCAGCGGCCTGAAATCCTGACGCAGCCGCTTGCACACTATGGTTGCCAGGAGCCAGTTCAAGCACAGCGGAGCATTGATCGCATCGGACGCGCCCCAGTCACCGTAATCAGCGCTGGCGATTTCGCGCTCCGGGGAGAGGTCAAAGACCGCTCGTCTGCTCGTGATCCTCCATCCAGCCCCGCCTCGCCCTCTTCCAGGCTCAGCACCTTGACGTAGGCCTCCTGGGCGACTTCCGCTGCCTCGTGTTTCAAGCCCAGGCGGGCTGCGATGAAGCGGACCAGGCTCACCCGAAGTCCATCGTGCGCTGATCTCGGTGCGCTCCATAGAGACCATTGTACGCGCCAAACACGTCCAGACCACCGTGGTGGAATGCACGCTTAGATTGCGTATGAGAATGACTCTTATAAGGAAATCAGTGTTGATTTCAACAATCTTTAGAGTTGAAATGCACGCTTCATCTCGCACCCGACCAACTCATGGCGCGCGACTCCGACTCGCTTTATCACCGACTCTTTGCACATCCACTGATGGTGGAGGCGTTGCTTCGTGAGTTTGTTCCGGAGTCCCTCGCCGCGGGTCTCGACTTCGCCGGGCTGCAGCGCGTCAATCCCAAATTTCATCTCCGCCGTCGTTGGGCTCGACACCGCGAGGCAGATGTGATCTGGAGACTGCCGACGCTTTCAGGCAACGACATCTATCTGTACCTCCTGATCGAATTCCAGAGCAAGAGCGATTGGTGGATGGCCGTTCGCACACAGGTCTACCAAGGGCTGCTGTGGCAGCAGGTGATCGACGAGAAGCAGCTCCAGGCAGGTGCTCGGCTCCCGCCGCTGCTTTTGGTAGTGCTTTACAATGGGGCGCGGAACTGGACCGCTCCCATCGAAACGCGAGAGCTGATCACGCTGCCGGCGAGTTCGCCACTGTGGCCCTGGCAGCCACAGGTCCGGTACTATTTGCTCAACATGGGCGCCTTTCCTGAGGAGAACCTGGCGCGGCGGGCAGGTCTTGCGGCGCTGTTGTTTCGACTCGAACAGCTCCATTCGCCCGAAGGGCTCGCGGGGTTACTCACCGAAGTCATGAGCTGGTTCCGTGAGCATGAGGAACACGAGAAGCTGCAGGAGTTATTTATCGAGTTGGTTCGTGAGGCGTTCGCGGACTTGGGTGCTGAAATGCCGCAAACAGAGGGCACGTTGCAGATGATGAAGACAAACCTTTCGACGTTGGGGAAATACTGGAAGCAGCAGTGGAAGGCCGAGTTACTGTCCGAAGGGCACGCTGAGGGGCGCGCTGAAGGGCACGCTGAAGGCAAGGCAGAGGGCAAGGCCGAAGCGCTCGTTGACCTGTTGACGGAGCGATTCGGTACTGTCAGCCCGTCATTGTGCAAGAAGATCCATCGGGCAAGGCTCGGCACCGTTGAGCGTTGGTTCAAGCGGGCGGTTGCGGCGCCGGATGTGAGTTCGGTATTCGGGCGGTCGCGTTAATTACTGTGCTCCCGTAGCGGGCGAGCTGTAACAGCTTGACATGGCCTCCTGCGCCACCTCGCGCGCGTCATCATCAGAGTACAGGCGGCCACGCAGCATCGGGCGCACCGGGATCAGCCGGGTCGGCAGGTGGGTCGTCGAGATTGTGGCGCTTCCCCATCAACGGTTTCGTCCTCTTTGGGTAAGACGCACGAGGGGGTCGGAATGGAACGGCTGATTGAATCCCGGCCTCAGAAATATAAAATTTCACGGCCATGACTGCCATCTCGCGCCGAGATCTTCTTCACTTGGCTACCGCGCTCGCCGCCGCGGGAGCTGCTGCCCCGAGCGCCAATGCCCAGGCACAGTCCGGGCGTGGGCGACGACCGGCGCCCGCTGTCGCAGAGCGTGTAACTGAACGCTGGACTCCGGTGCCGTTTGAGGCGCAGGCCCTGGGCGGTGTGTTGGCCGAGCGGATGCGCGTCAATGTGGAGGGCCGGCTGCTGCACATTGACGCAGCTACATTTCTCTCAGCCTTCGTTCATCGCGACCAGGCAGGCGAGTTCGATGGGGCCTGGGTGGGCGAGCACGCCGGGAAATTCCTCGATGCGGCGTGCAACGCGTTGCGCTATCGGGAGCATCCGGCGCTGCGGGCCAGTGTCGAGCGGGTGGCGAAGACGTTGATCGCCAGCCAGGCGCCCGACGGTTACCTCGGCACCTACCCACCAGGGAAACGCTGGTCCGGCTGGGACGTCTGGGTGCACAAGTACAACCTGATCGGGTTGCTGAGTTATTACGAGCTCACCGGGGACGAGGCGGCCATCGGGGCCTGCCGCGCCATGGGCAATCTCCTGTGCAACACCTTCGGCCATTCGCCGGGGCAACGCGACATCATCGCCGCGGGCGAGCATGTTGGCATGGCGGCCACCAGTGTCCTGGAGCCTATGTGCCGGCTGTACCGATTCAGTGCCGACCCGCGGCACCTGGAGTTCTGTCGGTACGTGGTCCGCGCGTACGACCAACCCAACGGGCCTCGCCTGGTCACCTCCTTGCTCGAAAGCGGCAGTGTCTATCGGACCGCTAATGGCAAGGCATACGAGATGCTCTCGAATCTCAACGGCCTGGTGGATCTCTACCGCCTGACGGGTGAGAGGCGGCTGTTGGAGGCCGTGTTGCGCGGCTGGGATGACATTGTCCGCACGCAGGTCTATCACACCGGGACGGTCAGCGCGCGCGAGCACTTCCAACCCGAGGGGCAGCACCTGACATTGCAATCCTCGAACGTCGGGGAGACTTGCGCGACCGTCACCTGGCTGCAGCTCAACTGGCGCCTGCTGCGCCTGACGGGCGAGGCGCGCTTCGGCCAGGAAATCGAGCGAACGGTCTACAACCATCTGTTGGCGGCGCAGGACTCGCGCAACGGCAACATCTCCTATTACACCTCGTGGTTCGGGCCGAAGGAATGGACTGACGCGGTGCTATGTTGTGTCTCGAGTGGCCCGCGTGGCATCTCGCTGATTCCCCAGTTGATCTGGGGAGTGGAGACGGACGCCCTGGTCATGAACCTTTACGCACCCGGCCGGGCGCAGCTCGTTCTCGGAGACGTTCGAGTCCAGGTGGTCTGCGAGACGGCATTTCCAGCCGACGGTGATGTGAAGATTACCTTGACCCCAGAAAGGGCGCGGCGCTTCACAGTCAGGTTGCGGGTGCCCGAGTGGGTGACGGCATACGAAGTCTCGTACGGCGCGCGCAAAATCGCCGGTAAGCCCGGGCAGATGCTCGACCTTCTGGAGGACTGGGAAGGTCCCACTACCCTGCACATCCGGATGGACATGCCCACGCGACTGTTGGATGGGGGGCCGACCTCCCCGGACTATGTGCTGGTCAAGCGGGGACCGCAGGTGTTGGCCCTGGAGCGCTCCCTGAATGCTGGTGTACCATATCCCGAGCGAGTGAGTGTGGGTGCGGGTGTCGCAGAGCCCCTGCGCCTCAGGCCAGCTCGTGGCGCCGTGTATGAAGTGGATGCCCTGGTAGGCGTGCCGGCCAGGGCCGATAGATTGCGCTACGTGAAGCGGACGATTCACCTGGTGCCTTTCGCCGACCTGGTCGATGGCAGCGTGTGGCTGACAAAAGCCCCGCGCGCACGTGAGGACCGCCCAGCCGCAACCGCCTTCGCACGCGCCAGTGTGTCCGTGGTGACCCTGGCACTGGAGCCCACCGCCAGCCGGCCGCCTGCGACGGACATTGCGGAATTCATCACCGATGAGAATCCCAACACGTCCTGCACGGTCAATCCGCAGGACCCCAGTCTCGCGACCTATCTTGGAGCGCCGGCCGGCAAGAGAGGCGACCCCGTATGGTTCCTCGTGAGACTGGTGCAGCCGGCCGACATCACCCGGGTCGTCTTTCGCCAGGGGGCGATCAGCGATCGGGGCGGTTGGTTTGATACCTCGCAGGGTCCGCCCCGGGTCGAGGTGGCCACGGCGCCGATCCCCACTTCAAGCAACGAGGCGCTACCCGAGGACGATAGGGTCAAGTGGGAGCTCGCCGGACTCTTGGAAACCTATCCCCGAACCGACGCTTCCACGCGGCCGGAACTTGCCACCGGTCAGCCGTTCGAGATGACGTTACCACGTGCCACACGCATCTACGGCCTCAGGTTGGTCGGCCGGCCCGGAGGGACGTACGCGAGCTGTGCGGGGCTCAGCGCCTACTGAGGGTTCGACCAAGGGCCCAATCTGCCCGGGAGACCTCATGATCCATGTCCGCCCGGTCCGTATCTTGCTAAGTCACACGCACCAACAACTTCAAAGGGATGGCACGCCAAAGACTGCGCAGGTCGCGAGCGTGTAATGGCAAACAGGTCAGACTGTGATGCACCTTGCATCTGCAGTCATTACACGGAAAAGGCCCTGCCATCGGAAGGCGCCCATTAACACTCATGCGATTCGCAGGATTCATCGGTCTCGTCACCCTTAGCCTCACTTCCGCATCACTATCGGCCACTCCTGTTTACTCAGTGACCGAAATCGGCACGCTGGGCGGAAGTGTCTCGGCGCTTGGAATAAACGACAACGGCGACATCGTCGGGGTGTCGCAACTCACCCCGGACGGCTCGAGTCCATTGCATGCCTTCCTCTACCATCACGCCAGCGGGTCGATGGTCGATCTCGGTACACCCGGCGGCACTTCGAGCGAGGCTTTCGCTATCAATGACTCGGGGACGATCACTGGGGAAGTTTACGCGCCGGACCCCCAAACCGGCACGACCTGGAACCCTGTCATGTGGCTCGCCAGTGGGGGTTCGCAGTCGTTGAAAGGACCCTATCCGAACGGTGTCGGAATGTACGTGAGCCCTAACGGCATCAGCAATACAGGGGTCATCGTAGGACAAGGCTACATCAACGATGTCGGAGGTGATCGCGCCATTTGGTACAAGAACGGCACGATCGCGAACCTCGGTACCCTGGGTGGCAATTCCAGCTTTGCCGCCGCGATCAGTTCGCAGGGCACCTATTTCGCCGGAATCTCCGAGTTGAAGGGTGCCACCGCTGCAACCAACGGCCTTCCCCGTCATGCGTTCCTCTATCGAAACGGCACCAGGACGGATCTCGGATCGCTGGGCGGAGACTACAGCTTTGCCACAGGGGTCAACAACGCGGGCACCGCGGTCGGGTATTCCTGGACTGGACAGAGCGCGAGCTGTACACCCAGTCCCTACACTCCCACCGTCCAACACGCGTTCGTCGCGGTGAACGGCAAGATGACCGACCTCGGAAACCTTGCGAACAAAACAACCTGCAGCAGTACGGCGGAAGCGATCAATGATAGTGGCGAGATCGTGGGCCGGTCGGATGCCATAACGGACACGAATGTGCAGGTGGAGCGCGCCTTCTACGTGTCCGGCGGCCAGATGTCCAGTCTCACCTTTATGGATTGGGGCGACCCTGCGTGGGGCCAGGTAAAGTTTACCGATGCCGCGGCCATCAACTGCAATGGTTGGATCGCCGCCATGGGCTTTGACAACAGCAATCCCAATCTCGGCCGGGTGTATCTCCTGATCCCCAAAGGCCCGCTGCGTTCGACGTGCCCGGCCCCGAAGTGACTGACGGCATGAGTGCCGGGGCTCAGTGCCTACTGGGCCCGGCGCTCCAACGCATCCAACTGCGCTTTGCGGAAGCCCTTGCCGGTTTTGAGAGTCGTGCCCAGTTCCAGGTAGGGATCGGTGGCGCTGTCGTAACGCGGCCAACGCGGTAATCCTGGCCCGTTCGGGTCGCCCGTTGCCGCGAATCGGGTCCACTGTCGGATCATGGTCGCGGACAGCGCCCAATCCCGGGCATCCGGCGCAGGATGTTCGATGAAGCTGGGCTTGTCCAGCGAGCCGAACATGAATGACATCTCCTCCGAGTGGGTCGGCGGCACCGGGCCACCGTTCACGCTTCGAGTAAAGACGTACGCAAACGTCCCGGGTTGCCGTTGCGACACGGCCCGGGCGATGAACCGCGCACTCTCGACAAACATGGCGTCGCCGAGGGCCGCCGAGGTGGCCGCCGTCGCGCCCTCACCGGCAAACATCCTGCCTTCGTCCGCGTTGACACCGACAATGGTCGGCACTGCGTTCAGCTTCCCTTCCTTGTAGACCGTGCGTGGCTGTTCCGGAACTACATATCCATCGACGATCGGAGCGGGAAAGGCGATGTCCCCGGCACGACGGTCGGGGAGAGACGGAAAGAAGCTGTCGTTCTTTTTCAGCAGCTCCGCCGCGCTGCGTTTACGGAGCGTGGCCAGGTCGGCGTCGACCGAGGCACCGCTCTTTTCGGCTTCGCGCAGGCCCGCGAGCACCGGCAGCGTGGGGCTTTGTACGATCGCCTGTTGAAACAGGCCCTTGGCCAGCGGCGAGCTCAGCAAGACCGCAATCGAGACAGCGCCAGCCGACTCACCAAACACGGTCACACGCGCGGGATCGCCGCCGAAGGCTGCGATATTGGCCTGCACCCATTTCAGTGCGGCAACCTGGTCCAGCAAGCCGTAGTTGCCTGAAGTGTGTTCCGGAGATTCAGCCGTGAGCTGCGGATGCGCCAGGAAGCCAAAAATGCCCACCCGGTAGTTGAAGCCAACGACGACAACCCCCTGCTGGGCCAACTTTCCGCCGTCATACAACGGGTAGCCGGCGGAGCCCCCGATAAATGCGCCGCCATAGATGTACACCATGACGGGACGCCGCGCCTTGTCATAATCCGAGGACGTCCAGACACTCACCGTCAGGCAATCCTCGCTTGCATTCTGCCCTGTCGGAATGACGTAGGGCGTCTGCATGCAGTCATCACCGAAATGACTCGCATCGCGGGCTCCCTGCCAGGGAACCGGTGGCTGCGGAGGCCGCCAGCGCAAGGGGCCAACCGGCGGCGCGGCGAAGGGAATGCCCTTGAAGGTCACAATGCCATTGCCGGCGGAGGAACCGGCGACCGCGCCCACAGTCGTGTGTGCCATTGGCGAGTCTGCCGCCGAGACCGGAACCGATGACACCAACAATACGAGCAGGCCGAGGTACTTCGACATCATTGCGGTGAGCTCGTCGTCGGGGCCAGGTTGTCCATGATGAGCCGCTGTGCCGCGCTCTCATCCAGGACCAGGCATACGTCCGCATTCGGAGTTCCGCCGACTGGTCGGGTGTAGCCGCGATCGTCCACCTTCAGTCGTAGGGGCTTCAACGGGCACGCCGCTGGCTGCAGTAACCATACGACAGGCATGACGTCGAACAACGTCGGCGTGAGTTGCCCCCACGCATTTAGAAGTCGCCACTGGTGGTACAACAGCGCCAGGGCGTCGGAAGCCGGCGACCCATAGGCGAACAGCCGATCGCGCCGCACCTCGTCAAACTTGAGCTGTGTGGAGTCGAGCGGAAACAGCCGCACAGGAACCCCGGACTCGAGCAGCAGGGTCAGGCCCTTGGGTGCGCAGACGACGTTCCATTCCGGGTCGGGTTGGGTCACCGGTATGGCGCCACCCCGGTTGTATCCGGTGTAGATGGACCCGGCCATGATGGCGACCTGTTTGAGCTTACGCAGCGCCTCCGGCGCCTTCTCGTGCAAGGCCTCGACGTTACTCAAGGGAGCTAACGCAATGAGCGTGATCTCACCGGGACGCCGATTCACCTGCCCACGGATAAACTCGATCGCATCCGGCGCCGGGCTTTGGTCGCGGGCGCCGCTGGCCCACTTCTTCTGTGTGAATGGCGCGGAGTCTGGAGTTTCGGGACCCTGGGCCACCACGACGTCCTTGCGGCCCAGTGTCTCGAGTAGGCGTCTCACCAACAAGGTGCGCGTGCGCGTGTCGCCCCAGGCGGTCGTGATGCCGACGACCTCGAGCCTCGGGTCCTGAAGTGCAATGGTCAGCGCGAAAGCATCGTCTATGTCATCGCCGACGTCCGTGTCGATGATGACAGGTGTGCGGCCCACCGCCAGTTGCGCAGCAGCCCACAATGCCGCGCAGACCAACACGCTGAGCCGCCATCCCGGCCTCATGGCAGGGCCTCAGAATTTCACCGTGACCTGGCCACCAATGATGCGGGGATCGTTGATCATGCCGGTGGCATTCTCGAAGTTGATGCCGCCAATGACCCGGATCTGGTTGGTGCAGTTGCGACAGAAGGCGGCCACTTCGTATTTACCCTGATTCCAGAGGTACCCCGCGCGCAGACCCAACTGGGTGAGGGGCTGACCGATGAACTCCTTCTCCTCGTCGAGGAAGAAGTTGATTTCGCTGCGGTAGGACAGATCGGTGTAGAAGTAAATTTCCCCCGGCCCGGCGCGGTGACCGTAACGCAGCGAGAAATCACCGGTGAATCTCGCGGCCTGCGGCAGCGGGTTGCCGTCGATCAGCGCCCGGCCTTGGGCGTTTTGCGGGTCCAGCGGGGTGCAGGCGGCGCCCGGTCCCCAGTTGAAGCAGGGAGCGACGGCGAGGTGTGGATCCTCGATACGGGTGTAATTGTAGCTGCCGCTCAGGTTGACCGTCAGGTTACTGAACGGGTGCGCCTGGAAGTCCAGCTCCGCGCCTTTGCCGATAGTGTGCTCGGCGTTCAGCAACTGCGTGACGTTGGCGGCACCGCCGACGGCGGTCAACTGCTGATGGCTGACGTTGAAGTAGTAAACGTCGAACGCGAGGGACGCGCGACGCTCGAACATCTCGGTCTTGATACCGGCTTCATAGGAAATATTGTCCTCAGACCGGGCAATTTGCACCGGCAACGGCGGCGGCCCGGCGGAGGGTGCACCAAAGCTCGGCGCGCGGAAGCCGGTCGCGATACGTGCGTAGAGGTTCACGTCCGGAGCGAGTTGGTAGGTCGGACTGAAGTCCCAGTTCACGCGCGACGCCCGTACAGAAGCCGACTCCGGCGGAGGCAGCCCTCCCACCACGGTGGTGTAGGGCACCGAGAACGTCTTGTGATCTTCGGTGAAGCGGATTCCCGCGCGGACTTTGAACGCGGAGGTGACGCTGTATTCCAACGAACCGAAGATGGCCTCGGCGTCGTTCTTCTGCTTCGACAGGGTGGTGTCGAGCAACTCCAGGCTGTTGTACACGTAGTCGTTGCCGATCGCCGAGACGTTCTCGTCGAAGAGGAAAATACCCGCCTGGCCCTGCAGGGGGCCGGACGAGTTGGAGACGACGCGCAGCTCCTCGGTGAGCTGGTAATGGCTGCCGATGCCACCGCCGGTCTCGACGGGGAACGGAATGAATCCGGGGCCCGAGGGCTGCGGGGAGCCCGAGAAGACGCCAGGGCCGTAGCCGCCGTCGATATCGCCGATCGTCAGGTAATGACGGATGGATTCGTAGCCGGTGATGGACTGGAAGGTGAATTCCGGTGTATTCCAGGTCAGGTGCACGTTCGCCCCGAGGCTGGTGTAAGACTGGCCGTTGTAGCCGTCGATGAAGACCGAGGCCGGATTGAAGCCCGGGACGATGTCGTTCGTGCCGAGCTGGATCATGTTGGCGCGGAACAGGCGCGCGGAGCCGTTCAACGTACGACCGTGAACGTTGAAGAGCGCGCTGAAGCTGTCACTGGGCTTGTAGAGCAACTGCAGGCGAGCGGCCCAGTCGTCGTAACCCTCGAGGTGCTTGTCCCCGATCGCGACATTGGGGGCGTTCACCCAGTTATCCCGATGCTGCCCCTGCACGGCGGCGCGGAACGCCATGGTGTCGTTGATGGGCAAGTTGACCACGCCGTCGAAATCGGCCGTGTTGAAGGTGCCGTCGGAGAGGCTGGCCGAGCCGGAGAGCTCGTTGATGACCGGCTTGGCGGATTCGAGCTTGACCACGCCGGCGGGCGAGTTGCGCCCGAACAGGGTGCCCTGCGGGCCACGCAGTACCTCGACATCGGCCTGGTCGAAAATGGGGAAGCCTTTGAGGGCCGGGTTCTCCTGCACGATATCGTCGTAGACGAGGGAGACCGGTTGCGAGGCAAAGGAGTTGAAGTCGGTGTTGCCGTAGCCGCGGATATAGAAGCGCGGAAAGGTACGGCCGTTCGAGGATTCGATGTTCAGGCTCGGCACCGTGAAGGCGAGCTGCCGGATGTCCTGGCCGGCGGTGCCGATGACCTCGAGCGACGCACCGCTCAACACCGACGTCGAGACGGGAATATCGAGGAGTCGTTCTTCGCGGCGGGTCGCCGTAACAATGACTTCCGCTACGTTCTCTGCCGCCTCGTCAGTGTCGGCCGGGGCGTTCTCCGCCGCGCGCGCCGCATTCGGGGCCGACAGGATGGCGGCAACCGCCGCGCAAACGAGCATGACCTCTGGATTAAACCTGGTGACCTTCATCGTGACCTCCCCATATTGTTGCCTGTGCGACACATGGCTGTGCGCCGCCGGCTTATAGCTGACCGGTCCGAGCTGTCCCCCTCGTTGCATCCAGCTAGTAAAACGTTACACTAGAGCGAATGAAACGTTACACTACCCTTGGCGCGCCTGTAAAGGAGTAGTGAGGGTGGTCACGGTCAAGGACATTGCCGCGGCTGTTGGTGTCTCGGTCGCCACAGTTTCGAACGTGCTCAACGACCGGCCTAACGTTGGCGAGAGCACGCGGCGCAAGGTCATGGAGGTTGCCCGTCGGCTCGGCTACAGACCTAACCGCGCGGCGCAGGCGATGCGCACCGGGCGCACGCGCGCCATTGGCCTGGTGCTGCCCGATCTGACCAACCCCTTCTTTCCCGAGCTCGCCCAGGCAGTCGAGAACAAGGCGCGCAGTCTCGGCCTGCTGGTTTGCCTGATCGACAGCCAGGGGAGCCTGGAAAGTGAATCCGATGGCTTATCACTCATCTTGCAACACGCGGTGGATGGGATCATCTGGTGCCCGTTGGGGCCGCGCCTGCCAGCGTCTTTGAAGAAGCTCGCCGCCCCGATCGTGTTGATCGATCGGCCGCGACCGGGCTACGCCGTGGTGCATTCCAACTACGAGATGGGGGGGCGGTTGCTGGCGCAGTATGCGCTGCGGATGGGGCATACCCGGGTGGGCCTGCTCTGCGGTCCGCAGAACCTGGAGAGCGCCCGGCAGCGGCGCGAGGGGTTCGTGAAGGCCTTTCCGAGCGATATCGAGATCGCCTGGGAGGTGTCGGTGCCGTTCGACGGAGTGCTCAACGCCGAGGCTATCGAGCTGCTCGCGCACCGTCGCAAGGCGACTTTGGTCGTTGCCGGCAACGATCTCATCGCCATCAGCGCCATTCGCTCGCTCGCCGAGGGCGGTGTCGTAGTTCCCCGTGACGTATCGGTGACCGGCTTTGACAACATCCGCTGGACGGACGTCGTCACCCCCCGCCTCACGACTATTGCGCAACCCGTTGGCGCCATTGGGGCGCGTGCAGTTCAGATGATGTTGGATAAAATCGAAGGCAAGAAAGTGGACGCCGCGCGCGCCATCTTCGATGTGGAGCTCATAGAGCGCGATTCGGTTGCGCGTCGTTCTTCCCGGGCCCAATGACTGGAGCAATTCCCATGGCAGCCACACCCCGCATCGCCGTCATCGGTAGCGCGAACACCGACCTGATCACCTTCGCCGAGCGCTTCCCGCGGGCCGGGGAGACACTCTTTGGCACTAACTTCGATCTCGGCTTTGGGGGCAAGGGCGCCAACCAGGCGGTAGCCGCGAGCTTGTGCGGCGCCGAAGTACTGATGGTCGCCAAGGTGGGCAACGACCTGTTCGGCGAGGCCACGGTACGCAACTTCAACACCTTCGGCGTGAGCACCACTCACGTCAAGATCATCAACGATGCCCCGACCGGCGTGGCGCCCATTTTTGTGGAGCCCGGCGGCCAGAACCGGATCATCGTCGTCAAGGGAGCGAACGAGAAGCTCTCTCCCGCGGACGTCGATGCGGCCGCAGCCGATCTGCGCACGGTGAGCACCATCATCCTGCAGTTCGAGATCCCCCTCGAGACGGTCTATCACACGATCCGCTTCGCGCGCACCCACAACATCCGCTGCATCGTGAATCCGGCGCCCGCCGTGCCGGCGAACCTCACGGAGTTGACCGGCGCGGACTACTTCATTCCGAACGAGACCGAAGCGGAGCTCATTACCGGCCTTTCGGTGCAAACCACAGAGCAGGCAGCGGTGTGCGCGCAAGCGCTTCTCGGCAAGGGGTTCCGCCGGGTGTTGATTACACTGGGGGCGCGCGGAGCGCTGCTCGCTGACTCCACCGGGCACGTGCACGTACCGCCCTTCTCCGTCACTGCAGTCGATACGACCGGGGCGGGTGACGCATTCATCGGGAGTCTCGCGGTGTTTCTCGCAGAGGGTCTTGCCGAGAAGGAGGCGATCGCGCGAGCGAGTCTGTTCGCGGCCCTGTCGACGACCCGCGTGGGAACCCAGAAGTCATTCTTTACGCGCGCCGAGTTGGAGACACAATGGGCGGCGCGGCGCGGCTGAGCCGCCAGCCACCGATATAGACCAGAAAAAGAGGGGGTCATCATCCATGTTCATCGTCCAGAGTTATCCGGTATCGGTTGTTCTGTGCGTCCTGACCATGTTCTGTTGGGGCTCGTGGGCCAACACCCGCAAGCTCGCACGCAAGGACTGGCGTTTCGAGCTCTTTTACTGGGACTACGCCATCGGCGTCCCCCTGCTGACCTTGTTGCTGGGCTTCACCCTGGGCAGTACCGGCGCGACCGGCAATCACTTCGTCGCCGACCTGGCCCAGGCCTCGAGCGGCAGTATCCTCTCCGCGCTCGTTGGCGGTGCCATTTTCAACCTGGCCAACATCCTGTTGGTGGCGGCTATCGAAATCGCCGGCATGGCGGTGGCCTTCCCGGTGGGCATCGGTCTCGCCCTGCTCATCGGCGTCGTGGTGAACTATGTGGCCGATCCGGTCGGCAACATCGGGCTTCTGGGGACGGGCGTCCTTCTCGTCACGCTCGCCATCGTGCTGGATGCGATCGCCTACCGTCGCCTGGCCGGCGCGCAACTTTCCGTGAGCACCAAGGGGTTGGTCCTCTCCATCGTCTGCGGCATTTTCATGGGCATGTTCTACCGCTTCGTCGCGGCAGCCATGTATGACGATCCCGCTCATGCCGTGGCCGGCAAGATGGGACCCTACGCGGCGGTGTTTGTGTTCGCGGTCGGAATCTTCCTGAGCAACTTCGTCTGGAACACCCTGGTGATGAAGCGCCCGTTCGTGGGCGCTCCCGTGACGTTCGGCGATTACTTCAAAGCCGGGTTCGGTACGCACCTTTCCGGCATTCTGGGCGGCATGATCTGGGGTGTGGGGATGTCGCTGAGCCTCATCGCTTCCACGCCGGCCGGCTATGCGATCTCCTATGGCCTGGGCCAGGGCGCCACCATGGTGGCCGCGTTCTGGGGCGTCTTCATCTGGAAGGAGTTCCGTACTGCGCCCGCCGGCACCGGGAAGTTGCTTGCCGCAATGTTTGCCTGCTTTCTAACCGGGCTGGCCCTGATCGTCATGGCGCGGATGACCTGACGGCCTCGCGGCTTACCTGCTGCTGAGCTGTCTCGCAGGGGGGTTGGTCCCACCAGACCGAGATGAGCGCGTCACATTCCGAGGGCGTTGTTTCGAGTTTCGAGGGCTCCCCGGCGGGAGCCGGCGGGAGCGCCGGGTAACCCTTTGGCACCAGATACAGTGCCCGGCTCACCACTGCGTTAGCGCGACTGGACTTTGCCGTTGCTGCCACCTGATCTTCCTGTTTCAAGTTCGGATCTCCGCTGCCGACATCACTTGCACAGGCGCTGTGATTCGATCGGCGAGCAGATGCTAATGCGTCGCTGCCGGTTGACGCACCCTGAGCAACATCCAGACTGACGTGAAATGGTGTAAACGAATGACGACAACGGCCTGTTCCCCGGCGTGAGCTGACGGACTTCGTCCATTTGCGACGCTTTATGGAGGCGATTGCACGCGTCCATACTTTCGAAGTGGAGATGACTGAGAACCGGGCTTCGCGGGAGGGCGACAGCCGCCCTCCCCCGCTCCCCATGGACTCACTGCGGACAGTTTGTCCGTGCCGCGCCCTGGCGGACCAGCAGGTAGTTGTGAGTGGCGCCCCCGGCGGCCGGTGTGCCGGCAGCGGAGATGTTTCCCTGGCAGTCGATTCCGTAGGTATCCGACAGGAGCACTGTCGGACCGCCCACCAGGTAGAAAGTCAGGTTGTACATCGTTCCGTTGCTGTAAAGGAAGGCGCGTTGAAGCACCGCTCCAGTGGCGCTCGAGACGGTGTCGGTCTGGCCGACCACCTCACGGGAGTCGTTCACTCCTTCGGCCCTGCTGCCATAGTCGGCGCCCGCAATGGGCATCAGCTCGGTCCAGGTGCCGTTGTTGTAGATGAAGCCGTGCGTGGCAACGGTATGGGAGGGCTGAACGTAGGTCAGATAAACTGAAGTCGACCGACGATATCGCCCAGGGTGTTGAAATCGAGCGCGTCCGAGTCGCGCCCCTCGATGCCGGCGCTCGACCCTGGGATGGCACCCAGCACAGTCAGCGTGGGGGGGAGGTCGAGAGATCCCACTTGGCAGCTAACCGATCATAGGAGTCCGCGATGCAGGTGGATCCAACGGCGGTCGCTCCGAACTGGGCTCCCAGCCAGTTGGTGTTGGGTTGGACACAATTGGCACCGCCCGAGGAGGGAAAGTACGCCGGTGCCAGCGGGGGCGGCCAGCGGACTTGCCAGGCCAACGCGGCGCCTGCAACGCTCGTGACGCCAAGATCGATGACAGCATATTGAGGGGTCGCCATAGCAACAGCGGTAACACACAACGGCACGGCGCCCAGGAGCGCGCCTAAGACTCGAGAATTCATACGGACCTTCCTTGAATAGAGCTTCGTTTATTCGTTCTTGCAGCTCGACTGGCGTCAGCTCGTGCACCTCCTGGATCCCTTGCACGATTGTTGCGATGAACAATGCGTGCTGGG
>Ga0070665_100004009_pt1 | contig 15527 bp, 11 predicted proteins | sample KBSS13metaG_FD_65862 | JGI IMG/M metagenome (GOLD analysis project Ga0070665, IMG submission 65862) | Switchgrass rhizosphere microbial communities from Kellogg Biological Station, Michigan, USA - KBS S1-3 metaG | ecosystem: Host-associated > Plants > Roots > Rhizosphere > Soil ... | reverse complement strand
ACCGACGTCCGCGTCACCGGTGACAGCCAGCAGGCGACGGTGTTCTACACCGTGCTCGGCGAGGAGACCGACCTCGTCAGTACGGCCGCGGCGCTCGAGTCGGCCAAGGGTCTGCTCCGGTCCGAGGTCGCCAAGCAGCTCGGGATGCGGCACGCGCCGACCCTCACGTTCGTGGCCGACGCACTGCCCGAGAGCGCACGTCATCTCGACGAGGTGCTGGCCCGGGCCAAGGCTCTGGACGAGGAGGCGGCCTCCCGTCGGATCGAGGAGTACGCCGGCGAGGCCGACCCCTACAAGAAGCCTCGCGAGGCCGACGACCCGGCCGAGGACGAGTGACGCCATCCGGTGACATGTCCGGGCTGGTCGTTGTCGACAAGCCCGCCGGCATCACCTCCCACGACGTGGTCGCTCGCGTCCGCCGGCTCGCCGGCACGCGCAAGGTCGGCCACGCCGGCACGCTCGACCCGATGGCCACCGGCGTCCTGGTGCTCGGGCTCAACCGCGCGACCCGGCTGCTCGGCCATCTCACGCTGACCGACAAGCGGTACGACGCCACGATCCGGCTCGGTGTCACCACGACGACCGACGACGCCGAGGGAGAGGTCGTCGAGACCTGTCCGACCGACGACCTGACCGAGGACGCCGTCCGCGAGGCGCTCACGGCGTTCCGGGGTGAGATCGAGCAGGTCCCGAGCGCGGTCTCGGCCGTCAAGGTCGACGGGCAGCGCGCCTACGCCCGCGTCCGCGCCGGCGAGGAGGTCGACCTGCCGTCGCGCCGGGTCACGATCCACGCGCTCGAGGTGACCGACGTACGACTACCCGACCTCGACATCTCCGTGCACTGCTCCAGCGGCACCTACATCCGCGCCGTCGCGCGTGACCTGGGTGCCGCGCTCAGCGTGGGCGGACACCTGACTGTGCTGCGGCGTACGTCGGTCGGGCCGTTCGACCTGTCCCGCGCCCGCACCCTCGACGAGCTGGGCGAGAACCTCTCGATCACGCCGATCGCCGACGCGGCGCGCGCGACGTTCCCGGCACTCGATCTGGACGACGCCCAGAGCAGCGACGTCCGCGTCGGCCGGCGCCTCGACCTCCACCTCGCCGGGCCCACCGCGCTGTTCGCGCCGGACGGGGAGTTCCTCGCGATCTACGGACCGCGCGAGGGCGACGCTCGAGCCCTGGCCGTCTTCGTGTGAACGACGCCCGCTCAGTGCTGGCGTCCGTCGTCTCCGGTCGCGGTGCTGAAGTTGTGGGCGATGATCTCGTCGAAGGCCCGCCGCGTCTCCTCGACCGGGGACTGCGAGTCGCGAGCACCGAAGCGGGTGCGCTGGACCAGCGGTGACGTGACCAGGACCAGGCCCAGGATCGCCAGCGCCCAGGCCTGGAACCCAGCGATCAGGCCCAGGGTGACGACGAGGGCGAGAGCGCTGAGAACGGAGACCCGAGCGGGCGTCCGGAGACCTCGTTCACCGATCTCGCTGAAGACGCTCCACAGGCTGGGACCGACGACCAGCGCGGTCCCGAAGAACGCAACGACGACCGTCACCGCGCCCAGCTCGGCGTACGCGCTCACCACTCCGACACCGGCCACGGACCCGGCAAGGACGGGCCACCCGAGGTCGAACCACGGGTGTCGGCTGGGAGGTCGTGCGGTCATGATCACAGGATCTGGGCTCGTGCGTCGATGGGTGCAGGGGCGTCGTGCCACGATGCCGGTGACCTTGTACCTCCTCCGACACCACGAAGGTCCATCGCACGGGTCCGGATCTGCCCGAGGGGGTGAGGACGGGCGCGCGGAGGCCGTGGCAGTCTTCGGTCGGTGACGTCGGTCCTCTGGCTCCGCCGCGACCTGCGCCGTCGCGACCACCCCGCGTTGGGTGCGGCCGCGGACGCGACCGAGGACGACGTGCACGTGCTGTTCGTGATCGACCCGGTCCTCTGGGACCGCTGTGGCCCGGTCCGGCGTGGCTGGCTCGCCGCCAGCGTGCGCGCGGCCGCCAGGTCGTACGACGGGTGCCTCACCGTGCGCGTCGGCGACCCGGTCACGAAGGTCGCCGCCTTCGCTGCGGAGGTGGGCGCGGTCGAGGTGCACGTCAGCGCCGAGACCACGCCGTACGGCGCTCGCCGCGACGCCCGCGTGCGTGGACGGCTCGCCGAGCACGAGACCGCGTGGGTCGCGACCGGCTCGCCGTACGCCGTCGGCCCGGGACGGGTGCAGACGCAGACGGGCACGCCGTACCGGGTGTTCACGCCGTTCGCCCGGGCCTGGCGCGAGCACGGGTGGGCCGAACCGGCGCCGACGCCGAGGGGCGTGGCTTTCGGTGACGACCGCTCCGACGACCACGCCGCCCCGAGCCTCGACCGCGCCCTGGACGAGTGCCCGGTCGACCTGCCGACCGCGGGAGAGGAGGCGGCACTCCGGCGCTGGCGCGCCTTCCGCGACGACGAGCTCGCCGACTACGCCGAGGGGCGCGACCGGCCCGATCGTCCGGGCACGAGTCGTCTCTCTCCCTACCTCAAGGTCGGCGCGATCCATCCACGGACGATCCTGGCCGACCTGGCAGGCGCCCGCTCCGCGGCCGCCGCGGCGTACGTCGACGAGCTGGCCTGGCGGGAGTTCTACGCCGACGTGCTCCACACGGAGCCCCGGTCGGCCTGGCACGACCTGCGGCCCGAGCTGAGCACGATGCCCTACGACGATCCACGCGACGGAGACCACCTGGTCGAGGCGTGGAAGGCGGGCCGGACCGGCTTCCCGATCGTGGACGCCGGGATGCGGCAGCTGGCGCAGACAGGCTGGATGCACAACCGGGTCCGGATGATCACGGCGAGCTTCCTGTGCAAGGACCTCCACCTGTGGTGGCCCGAGGGGGCACGTCATTTCCTGGATCACCTGCTGGACGGCGACCTCGCCAGCAACAACCACGGCTGGCAGTGGGTGGCCGGCACCGGGACCGACGCCTCGCCGTACTTCCGGGTCTTCAACCCCGTCACGCAAGGTCGGAGGTTCGACCCCGGCGGGGACTACGTCCGACGCTGGGTCCCGGAGCTCGCTCACCTCCCGGGCAAGCGCGTCCACGAGCCGTGGAAAGACGATGGCGGCTACGAGCACGGATACCCCGAGCCGGTGGTCGACCACTCCGAAGAGCGCGCCGAGGCGCTGCGTCGGTACGACGCGACCCGGCGCTGACCGGGACCCACGGCCGACCCCTGCAGCTCGCCGTCGTTAGGCTGCCGGGCGTGCAGATCTGGCGGTCCCTGGACGACGTCCCGGCCGACCTCGGCCGCACCGCGGTGGTGATCGGCAACTTCGACGGGGTCCACCTCGGGCACCAGCACGTCATCCGGGAGGCGCGCGCCGCCGCCGATGCCGAGGGGCTGCGTGTCGTGGCGGTCACCTTCGACCCGCACCCCATGGCGGTGCTCCGTCCCGAGCACGCCCCCACGACCCTCACCGATCTCGTGACCCGGGCAGGACTGCTGCAGACCGCGGGTGTCGACGACGTCCTCGCCCTGCCCTTCGACCGCGACGTGGCGTCATGGACACCGCAGGAGTTCGCCCAGCGGGTGCTGGCCGACGCCCTGCACGCCGTCGTGGTCGTCGTCGGTGCCAACTTCCGCTACGGCACCCGCGCCTCGGGCGACGTCGCGTCGCTGACCGCCAGCGGTGAGGAGCTCGGGTTCCGTGCCGTCGGCGTACCACTCGACGGTGGGCCACAGGTCTGGTCGTCGACGTACATCCGCACCTGCCTGGCCGCGGGCGACGTCGCGGGAGCGGCGCAGGCACTCGGCCGCCCGTTCGTCGTGCGCGGTGTGGTCGTGCGGGGCGACCAGCGTGGCCGGGAGCTCGGCTTCCCGACGGCGAACGTGCCCACGCGCGAGCTCACCGCGGCTCCCGCCGACGGCGTGTACGCCGGGTGGTTGCGGCGGCTCGACACCGGCGAGCGCTACCCGGCGGCGATCAGCGTGGGCACCAACCCGACCTTCGACGGCGAGCGCGAGCGCCGCGTCGAGTCCTACGTGCTCGACCGCGACGACCTCGAGCTCTACGACGTCGAGGTGGAGGTGGCGTTCGTCGACCGGATCCGTGGGATGGTCCGCTTCGACGGCGTCGACGCCCTGATCGAGACCATGCACGACGACGTGAAGCGGGCGCACCAGATCCTGGGTCCCACGGGCTGAGACACCTCGATCGGGTTGTCCGCTTCAGCGGGTGGTCTAGTACCCGCTCAGGCGGACGACCGGAGCCGTCGATCCGGTTGTCCGCCTCGGCCGATGATCTTGTACCCGCTCAGGCGGACGACCCGAGTAGTCGATCGACCGACGCGACGACCTCGGCCAGAGGGAGCGGAACCACGGCCGGCAGCTCACCCGAGAGCCCGGCCACCTGGGCGGCGAGCGGTGCGGGCACCGGCCGATCTCCTCGGCGCCTCAGCTCGTCCGCGGTGGAGATCCAGGGAGCCACGTCCTCGGCCGCCACGCCACGTGCGCTGGCGACCAGCGCCGAGCTCTCCAGTGCCGTCGCGAGCGGGAAGGGGTAGCTCAGCGCGGCCGCAGCTGTCACTGCGGCCCGCGCTCGCTCGGCGGCCTCGTCGAGCTCTCCGCGCCCCAGCAGAGCCAAGGCCAGCAACGACCGGGCGAGTGGCAGCTCGCGTTCGACGCCGAGCTCGGTCCCCTCCAGGTCCGCGGAGCGGCCGACGTCCACGGCCGCGTCCAGGTCGCCGTCGGCCAGGTGGAGGCCGCACGTCACCGAGAGCAGCACGACGCGAGCGATCCGGCGCTGCTCGGTGTGCAACGGCATGGCGCGCTCGACCCACCGGCGTCCCCGGTCCAGGGAGCCGACCTGCCAGGCGACCATCGCCGCCGTCGGCAGACTGGCCGCGAGCTGCTCGGGCGACCCGCCCTCCTCGCACAGGTCCAGGGCCGCCTGCGCGTACGCCGCAGCCTCCGGGTCACCTCGCTCGGCCAGCACGCTCCCCAGTCCCATCGCGGCGCTCACCCGCAGGTCGATTCCGTGCCCCGAGGCCGAGTCGATCGCCTGTCTCACCAGGGCGACCGACTCCGGTCCTCGGTCGAGGTCGTCGAGGATGCCGGCCAGGAAGATCTGCGCGCGAGCGACATAGGCGCTGTCGACGTCGGCGAGCAGCGCGATGGCGCGCTCGAGCTGTGGCACCGCGTCGAGGTCCTCGCCGGCCCAGTAGTTGAGGTAGCCCAGGGCATAGGTCGCGTAGCCCGCCCACTGCTCGCCCTCGGGGCCGCGGGTGTCGAGCAGTCGGGCTAGCCAGAAGCACCCCTCGCCGACGTTGGTGGAGGCCCAGTAGCGATGCAGCCGGAAGGCGAGCTCGAGACAGCGGCTCCGGTCGGCCACGCCGGTCACACCGGCTCCGAGCAGCCCCCGCACCGACGGCAGCAGGACCGTCACCGCGTCGGCGAAGGGGGCGGGCGGCGAACGCGGGTCCTCGGGCAGCACCGACTGCACGAGGTCGGCCAGCCGCCCATAGGTCTCGCGCTCCTCACCGGCCGTCGCCAGGTAGGACCGCGCGAAACGGTGCAGGTCGTCGTCCTGCTCGTAGCTCCAGCGCGAACCGGTCCGGTGGGCGGTCACGAGTCCGCGGTCACCCAGCTCTCGCAGCAGGCGCACGATGCGGACGGCAGCAACGTCGACCCCGGCCGAGACCGCGCGGATGGCGGCCAGGTCCACCGACCCCTCGAGCACGGACATGCGACGGAAGACCGCGGCCTCGTCCGGCTGCAGCAACGCGTGACTCGCCTCGGCCACCTGCCGAACGGCGTCGGCCGAGTCGGCGGTCATCTCGTCGAGGTGCTCGACGACGTCGGCCGGCGACATCGCCGTCAGCTGGGCGGCGACCAGCTCGAGCGCCAACGGCAGTCCGGCGCAGTGCCGGCACAGCACGTCGAGGTACGACGCGAGGTCGGCGTCCACGACCAGCTCGCCGCCGTACTCCGCGACCCGGTCGCTGATCAGACGCACCGGATCGCTGCCGGCGAGCTCCTCGGGCGTCGCATCGTCCGGGAGTGACAGAGGTGCCAGGTGCAGGACGCGCTCCTGCGACAGCCCGAGGGCCGCTCGGCTGGTGACCAGGAGCGTCGTCTCCGGTGCACCCTCGAGCACCGCGTGCGTCAGGCTGGCGGCTCCGTCGCGGACCGCCTCGCAGCCGTCCAGCACGACCACGCTCCGTCCGAGCCTGGCCAGATGACGCGCGACCGTGCGGGCGGGTTCGTCGCCCGCCACCGCGAGCCCCAAGGTCATCGCGACGGTGGCGTCGACCAGGGCGTCCTCCGCCACGTGCGCCAACGAGACCCAGTGCCGTCCCCCGGGCAGGTCGACCGCACGCGCCGCGACCTCCTGGGCCAGCCGGGACTTGCCGACTCCACCGGGCCCGGTCACGGTCACCAGTCCGGGCCGGGTCAGCGCGGTCGCGAGCCGGCGCAGCTCGGCATCGCGCCCGACGAACGAGGTCGTCGACGTCGGCAGGCGCGTGGGGCCCGAGGGCTCGGCGGCCGCGAGCACCCGGAGGTACGTCGCGACGGTGTCCGCTGACGGATCCACGCCGAGCTCGTCAGCGAGCAGGGATCGGCACGCCTCGAACGCCTGGACGGCTCCGGAGCGATCACCCGCGGTGTCCAGAGCCTGGATCAGCGCCCGGTGCACGCGCTCGTCGAGGGGATGCGCGGCCACGAGATGCCGGGCCAGAGTGACACCCGCGGCGTGCTCGCCCAGCTCGGCGTACGCCGCGGTCGCGAGCAGGCCCGCCTGCAGCACCGTCTCGCGCAGGCACGCTCGGTGTGGCTCGAGCCACGGGGCCTCGAGTCCGGCCGCGAGACCGGCCGGGTCGAGGGTGGGCGCTTTGCCGAGGCGGGTGATGAGCGCATGCCAGCGTCCGGTCGCCCGGAGGCCCGCCGCCGTAGCGACGGTCGCCTCGAGATCGGCGATGTCGTGGGTGACGCCGGCCGCCAAGCGGTACCCCGTCGGCGTGGTCACGACGACGTCCTGCCCGAGGGGTGCCAGCCGACGGCGAAGGTCGCCCACGAGACCGCGGACGGCCACCCGCCACGTCGACGGGGGCTCGTCCCAGATCAGGCCGGCCAGGCGCTCGGCCGCCAGCGGGCCCGGCTCGAGCGCGAGGGCGGCCACGAGGAGGTGGACGCGACGTCCCCCCAGACGAGCACCTTCGACGGTCTCGACCGGGGTGCCCCCGGAGACCGTGACGCCGCCCAGCAGGGCGATGCGCACGCCTCGATGATAGGGCCGACGCCGGCCCGTCCTCCCCCCAGGACGGGCCGGCGGATGCCCCCGTGCGCCCGCGGCCTGCTTCAGGGTCGGCCGCAGGTCTTGAAGGTCAGGCTGGCCGTGACACCGGAGTGTGCGCCGGACCTCGTGAACACGACCGTGCCCCTGAGCGTGTACCTGTGGTTCCCAGCGAGCCTGGCGCCGTCGAGCGAGCCACCCTGCTTCTTCGACCCGAGGTGGAGCGACGTGGACTTCACCTTCCAGCCGTGGGCCGGCCTGCCCTTCACACCCACGTGGACCGTGGTCATCGGCAGACAGGTCGTGGGTCCGGTCAGGCTCACCGTTCCGGCACGTCCCCTCTTGTGGACGGTGCGCGTGAGTGCCGGGAGCTTGATCGCCTGCGCCCGGAGGATCTGGCCGGTGACGCCTTGCTTCTCGACGCCCCAGATGAGGAAGCCGCGACCGCTCGCGCTGGTGGAGATCTGAGCGGGCCCTCCGGCGAAGGTCTGCTTCACCTTGAACAGGAAGCGGGACGGGTGCGAGCCCTTTCCGAAGTTGGACACCATCAGGCCCGAGACCTCGGTGTCCACCGTGACCAGGCGACCGCTGCCGTCCGTGGCGGTGTCGACGGTCGAGATGTCGTTGTGGTCACCGGTCGGCTTCGGCCTGCCGAACGACGTTCCGTTCCAGCTCCACGAGTCCGGCGTGTAGATCGCCTTCGCACTGACCCCCACCATCCGGATGCGCCCACCGGCGGTGATGACCTGCTCGATGTTGCCACGTGTGTAGGAACCGGCGACGTTCTTGAACCCGGTCCAGCCGGTGCCGTTCGAGGGCTTCGATGCGACGGCGACCTTGCCCGACAGGGAGCCGTACTGCGTGGTGGTCAGCACCGTCTGCTTGCCGTTGTCGGCCAGCTGGGCGTTGCCGACGAAGTAGGGCCGCTTGAAGGTGGTCGGCGTCGCGGACACGGTGGGGTAGTAGTACGCGCGCTGGTCCAATGCGCCGGACTCGCCGACCGCTGCCAGGCTCACCCCACCACCCCGGTGAGCGATCGCCGAGGTGAGGGAGCCGAGGGTCGGCGCTCCCGGTACCGCCACGGACGTGCCGAGCGTGCCGTTGGACACCGCGTTGGTGCCGAACACCCCGCTGAACTCTCCGCTGCTGGGATCGACCTGGGCGATCCAGACCAGCTCGACCTGGCCACCTGTCACGACGACCTTGAGGTCCTGAGCCGACGAGCTGCCCAGCGCAGTGGCGGTCTGCACGCCGCCGACGCACGAGCGGGACGAGAGCCTCAGGACGCAGAGGTGGAGCTGACGCAGCGAGGGGTTGCTGGCGTCGTCGCCGATCCAGCCGACGTACGTGGTGCCGTCCTTGGTGGTGGCCGCGTCGTACCCGCTCAAGGTGACGCCGGACCTGATCGTGAAGGTGTTCCCGACCGGCCCTCCGGCGGCGCCGGCCGGGGTGGTGAGCCCGACGGTCATGGCGAGACCGAGGGCGGTGGTGAGTGCGGGCACGAGTACCCGGCGTGTGCGAGACATGGGGCTCTCTCTCCTGGTCGTCGGGGGAGGCCCGGAGGATCCGGACCCGACCAGTGCAGCGGTCTCGCGTAACGCAGGCGTAACGCCTGCGCGAGGACGCACGGGTCGGCGGAGCCGAGACGCGGCACAGCCGTGAGCGCCCGCGCCAGCTTGCTCGCGAGGCGGAACGTCCTCGACTAGGCGTCCAGGTCCTTCTCGACGAGAGCCACGATCGCGTCCACGTCGGCCTCGTCGTCGCCGGAGACCTCGACCGTGGCGCCCTTTCCGGCGCCCAGGGTCATGATCATCAGCGCCGAGCTGGCGTCGACCGGGTCCCCGCCGGGGACGCCGATCAGGACCTCGGAGTCGAGCTCGCCGGCGGCCTCGCTGATGATCGCGGCCGGGCGGGCGTGGAGGCCGACGGCGGAGCCGACGACGACGGACTTGGTGGGCATGGGTTCTCCTTCGGGTGGGTGACGCTGGGTGTTGGGTCAGACGGTCGCGACATCGGTGTCGACGGGCCACACGGTCTTGGCTGCCATCACCGCGAGCGCGCCGACGACCACACCGGCGGCGAGCGCCACCAGGTAGCCGAAGACGTTGTGCACGGCGAAGAGCACGAAGATGCCGCCGTGCGGCGCTCGCACGCTGACGTTCAGCGCCTCCGACAGAGCTCCGGTGACGGCGCTCCCGAGCATGATCGAGGGGATGACCCGCAACGGGTCGGCGGCGGCGAACGGGATGGCCCCCTCGGTGATGAACGACGCTCCCAGTGCCCAACCCGCCTTGCCGTTCTCGCGTTCGGGGAGCGAGAACAGACGCGGTCGGACCACCGTGGCCAGGGCCAGAGCGATCGGCGGCACCATGCCGGCGAGCATCACCGCGGCCATGATCTTCAGCCGCGGGTCGTCGGCCGCGGCCGACGCGGCGACCCCGACGCCGGCGGCGGCGAAGCTGTAGGCAACCTTGTTCAGGGGACCACCCATGTCGAAGGCCATCATCAGGCCGAGCACGATCCCGAGCAGGATCGAGTTCGAGCCGCTCATGTTGGTCAGACCGCTGTTCAAGGAGTCGATCAGCTTCCCGATCGGCTTGCCCAGCACGACGATCATCAGGACGCCGACGATGATCGTCGTCAGCAGCGGGATCACCAGCACCGGCATCAGTCCCCGCGCCCACGCCGGCACGCTCCAGCTCGCGATCCAGTGAGCGATCAGCCCGGCGAGCACGCCGCCGACGATCGCGCCCAGGAAGCCGGTCGCCGGCAGGCTGGTGGGGTTGGTCGCACCATCGCTCACCGCGAAGATGTTGGTGGCCAGGCCGCCCGCGATGAACCCCGGAGCGATGCCCGGCCGGTCGGCGATGGCATAGGCGATGTAGCCGGCCAGGGCCGGCACGAAGAACATGAACGCCGTCTTGCCGAAGATGAAGAACAGCGCGCCGAGGTAGGCGAAGAAGCCCGAGTGGAACAGGGCATGGGGCAGGACGAGGGCCTTGGTGTCCGGCAGGTTGAACAGCGTGTTGTCGACGGCGATCTTGCCGTAGCTGTTGACGATCTCGTCACCGCCGAACAGGAAGCCGAGCGCGATCAGGAGACCACCCGCAGCGACGAACGGGATCATGTACGACACACCGGTCATCAGGATCCGGCGCGTTCGGCCACCCCAGGACTCGTGAGCGCCACCGGTGCTGGCGCCGGCGGTCACCGACCCCTCCACCCGGGGCGCGTTCGGGTCGTCGGCGTACCGGAGGGCCTCGGCGATCATCGCGTCCCCGTCGTCGATCGGCCGCTTCACGCCCGACGACACGACCGGCTTGCCGGCGAACCGTCCCCGGTCGCGGACGCCGACGTCGACGGCGAAGATCACGGCCGACGCGGCCGCGATGGTCTCGGGCGACAGCGGCTTGGACCCGGCGGAGCCCTGGGTCTCGACGGCGATCGGTATGCCCGCCTTCGCGGCCGCAGCCTCGAGCGCCTCGGCGGCCATGTAGGTGTGGGCGATGCCGGTGGGGCACGCCGTGACCGCGACCAGCGACCTCGTCCCGGCGGACGCGGCGGGAGCAGGAGCGGTGGCCGGCTTCGTGGTGGGCTCGTCGCCTACGACGTCGAGCACCAGCGCCACGACCTCCTGCTCGGTCTTGGCGTTGCGGACGCCGGCGGTGAAGTCCGGCCTGACCAGCGCGCGAGCGAGCTTGGTGAGCAGCTGCAGATGGGTCACGTCGCCACCGGCCGGTGCGGCGATCAGGAAGGCGATGTCGGCGGGGCCGTCCTTGGCGCCGAACTCGACCATCGGCTGGAGCCGCACGAACGCGAGCGTGGGCTCGTCGACGGCCGTCGTCCGGCAGTGGGGGATGGCGATCCCGCCGGCGAGGCCGGTGGGGGCGGTGCCCTCACGGGTGATCGCATCCGAGGCCAGCTGGTCGGGGTCGGCGGTGCGGCCGGCGTCGGCCACGATGGCCGCGAGCGCGCGGATGACGTCGTGCTTCTCGGTGCCGAGATCGGCGTCGAGGCGCACCAGCGCGCTGGTGATGAGGTCGGACATGGTCACTCTCCTGGGGGGAGGTCGAGGCGGGTGACATGGACCAGGTCCGTGCGAGCCTGCCGGGGGTGGGGGATGGTGGTGCCGGGAAGGCCGGCGGCGGCGCTGCCGTAGGCCACAGCGAGAGCGAGTCGTTCCTCAGGGGGGCGCCCGGTGACGTCGCCGAGGAGGTACCCGAACAGACTGGAGTCGCCGGCTCCGACCGTGCTGACGACCGTGGTGGGCGGGGGAGAGGCGTGCCACGCCCCGTCGGCGCGGACCAGCACGGCCCCGTGCGGACCGAGGGTGACGAGCACTGACTCCACACCCCGTCCGACCAGGTCGCGGGCTGCCTCGGCGGCCGCCGCCGGGTCGGCCTCCAGCGCGTCGGCCTCGTGCCCGGTGAACGACGCGAGCTCCTCGCCGTTGGGCTTCATCAGGTGTGGTGCACTGGCCGGGTCGTCGGACAAGGCGTCGACGAGAGCCTTGAGTGGGGCGTCGCTGGTGTCGACCGCGACCCGCGCACCGGCGCCGCGCAGGGCGGTCACCAGCACGGCGTACCACTCCGGCGGAGTGCCGGGCGGCAAGGAGCCCGCCAGGACGATCCAGTCGGCGCTCGCCGCGCGGCGTACGAGTGCCTCCTCCAGCTCGTCGAGGAGGCGCGGGGTCGCCTGCGGCCCGGGGCTGTTCAGCTTGGTCGTGGTGCCGTCGGGCTCGGTGATCGTGATGTTCACGCGGAGGTCGCCCTCGTGCGGCACGGGTCGGCAGTCGATGCCGGCGGCCAGGAGCTCGAGCACGAACGGGTCGTCCTTCGCCGCGGGCAGGACGGCGATCGACGGGAGGTCCGCGGCGACGCACGCTCGCGAGATGTTGACGCCCTTGCCTCCGGCTTGGGAGATCACCGACTCGGCGCGCTGCACGGCTCCGCGCTCGAGGGGGGCGCTCAGGTTGACGGTGCGGTCGTGGCTCGGGTTGGCGGTGAGCGTCACGATCATGCGACGACCACCTCGACGCCGGACTTGGTCATGGCGCGACGGTCGACGGTCGACACGTCACCGTCGGTGATCAGCACGTCGATCTCTTCCGGAACGGCGAACCTCACCGCTGTGTCGATCCCGAACTTCGAGGCGTCCGCGACCGCGATCACCTCGCGCCCGCTCTCGATCAGGGCTCGCTTGACCGCGGCCTCGTCGGGGTCCGGGGTGGTGAAGCCGTGCGCGGCCGTGATCCCGTTGGTGCCGAGGAACGCGACGTCGACCCGAAGGTGGGAGAGCGCTGCGACGGTCTCGGCGCCGACGGCCGCCTGGGTGGTGCGCCGAACTCGGCCGGGAAGCAGGCGCAGGTCGATGTGTCGCTGGCCGGCCAGCCGGGCCGCGATCGGGACACCGTGGGTGATCACGGTCAGCGCATGGTCGGGCGGCAGCAGCGAGGCCAGTCGGCTGGTGGTGGTTCCCGCGTCGAGCAGGATCGTGCCGCCCGGGGGAGGGAGTCGTTCGAGGGCGGCGCGTGCGATCCGCTCCTTGGCCTCGGTGTTGACCTGGTCGCGCTCGCGGAGCCCGGCCTCGATCAGGGACAGCGACGCCGGCGGCACCACGCCCCCGTGGACCCGGCGGACCAGCCCCATCCTCTCCAGCGTCGACAGGTCGCGGCGGACGGTCTCGGTCGTGACGTCGTATTCTCGAGCCAGCTGGTTGACCGACATCCGGCCGCGCTGGGTGACCAGGCGCGCGATCGCCTGCTGGCGCTCCTCGGCGTACATCGTCAACGCAGACTCCTCATCTGTGTGTGTGTGGTTTTACGCCCGAACGTGTTGACTTGTCAAGCGAAGGCGTGGCAACGTGTCGCCATGAGCGACGCGACGTCCTCCGGTTCCGGCTCCGCTTCCCCTCTCCTGCACGGCACCCCGGTCGTCCCGGGCGTCGCCTACGGTCCGGCCCTGGTGGTGCGCGGTGAGGTGTCGCCGGCCGCCGTGGCCGCGTTCGACGGGTCGGCGTACGACGAGGAGAGCGGGCTGGCGGCGTACGACGACGCCGCCCAGGCGGTCGGGACCGGCTTCGAGCGTCGCGCCGACAAGGCCTCCGACGCGGCGGCCGAGGTGCTGACGGCCAGCGCCGGGCTGGCCCGCGACAAGGGGCTGCGCTCCGCGGTCCGCAAGCACCTCAAGTCCGGCGACGACCTCCTCGCATCCGTGCACGCGGCGGTCGACCAGTTCGTGCAGGTGTTCACGTCGATGGGCGGCCTGATGGCCGAGCGGGTGACCGACCTGCGCGACATCGAACGTCGCCTGGTCGCCCACCTGGTCGGCGAGCCGGAGCCGGGGGTCCAGATGCCCGAGACGCCGGCCGTGCTCGTCGCCGAGGACCTCGCTCCGTCGGACACCGCGACGCTGGATCCGAGGGTCGTGCTGGCCCTGGTGACCGAGCGCGGCGGGCCGACGAGCCACACCGCGATCATCGCGCGCCAGCTGGCGATCCCGTGCGTCGTCGGCACAGCTGGGGCGACGTCACTCACGGCCGGGACGCCGGTCCTCGTCGACGGCGTCGCCGGGACGATCGAGACCTCACCCGATCCGGACGAGGCCGAGCGTCGCGTCGCCGCCGACCGGGAGGCTCGCGAGGCGCTGGCGACGTGGAGCGGGCCCGGCGAGACGGCCGACGGCACGCGCGTGAAGATCCTCGCGAACGTGGCCGACGGCGAGTCGGCGCGGGCCGCGGCCGGCGGTCCGGTTGAGGGCGTCGGGCTCTTCCGGACCGAGCTGTGCTTCCTGAACCGCGCCGACGAGCCGTCGGCCGAGGAGCAGGCGGCGATCTACGGCGAGGTGCTGGCGCCGTTCGCCGGTCGGTACGTCGTGGTCCGCACCCTCGATGCCGGCTCGGACAAGCCGGTCGCTTTCGCGACCCACGACGGCGAGGAGAACCCGGCCCTCGGTGTACGCGGTCTCCGGCTGTCGTTCGACAACCCGGACCTGCTCGTGCGTCAGCTCGACGGCATCGCCGGGGCCGCGCGCGAGACGGGGACCGAGACCTGGGTGATGGCACCGATGGTGGCGACGGTGGCCGAGGCCGCGTCGTTCGGCGAAGCGGTGCGGGCGCGGGGGCTGAAGCCCGGGGTCATGGTGGAGGTGCCGTCGGCCGCGCTGCTGGCGCACCGGATGCTCGAGGTCGTCGACTTCTTGTCGATCGGCACCAACGACCTCACCCAGTACACGATGGCCGCCGACCGGATGGCCACCGACCTGGCCCACCTGACCGACGCCTGGCAACCGGCCGTGCTCCAGCTGATCGCGATCACCGCCGAAGCCGGCAAGCAGGCCGGGAAGCCGGTGGGCGTGTGCGGCGAGGCCGCCGCCGACCCCCTGCTGGCCTGCGTGCTGGTCGGGATGGGGATCACATCGCTGTCGATGGCCTCGGCCGCGGTGCGCCCCGTCGGCGCGCGTCTCGCAGCGGCCAGCATGGACACCCTGGAGGACGCCGCCGAGGCCGCGCTGGCCGCGAGCGACCCGATGGCCGCCCGCGACGCCGTACGTCGGGTACTGGGGGGCTGAAGTCTGGTCACGGTGGTCCAGGTTTCACCATGAGAAGCGGCGGTCCGTCCGCATCACATGATGAACCGGGGTCAGCCGACCGCCACCACTGTCAGGCAGCGTCGACGGCTGCCGGCCGGTGCTCGACCAGCGTCACCAGCGCGCCCAGGAAGCGGGCGAAGACCTCGGGGTCCTCGAACACATCGGCGTCGAGCGTGGAGTGCGACAGCACCAGGTCGGGGACGACGTCGGCACCCGCGACGGTGGCGGAGCGTCGGGCGTCCTCGTGTGACCACTTGCCGCCGAACCGGGTCGGCGTCGCGCCGACCACCGCGAACGGCTTGCCCGTGAGCGCGCCGACGCCGTAGGGGCGCGAGAGCCAGTCGATGGCGTTGTTCAGCACCGCCGGCATCGTGCCGTTGTACTCCGGCGTCACCGCCAGCACCCGGTCGGCCGCGGCGACCTGCGTACGCAGCGCCCGGGCGGCCGCCGGCACGTCTGTCCCGTTGTCGATCTCCTCGTTGTAGAACGGCAGTTGCGACAGCCCGGTGGCGATCTCCACGGTCACGCCTTCGGGCGCCTCGGCCTGCAGGCGCTCGACGATCCGACGGTTGTAGGAGTCGGCGCGGAGGCTGCCGAGCAGGACGACGACGCGGGATCCACGGGATTCACTGTGATCAGTCATGCCACCTAAAACGGACCACGGTCCG
>Ga0070665_100004008_pt1 | contig 15529 bp, 16 predicted proteins | sample KBSS13metaG_FD_65862 | JGI IMG/M metagenome (GOLD analysis project Ga0070665, IMG submission 65862) | Switchgrass rhizosphere microbial communities from Kellogg Biological Station, Michigan, USA - KBS S1-3 metaG | ecosystem: Host-associated > Plants > Roots > Rhizosphere > Soil ... | reverse complement strand
CTGGATGCCGTGCGCAAGCGCCCCGGCATGTATATCGGCGATACCGATGACGGCTCGGGCCTGCATCACATGGTCTACGAAGTGGTGGACAATGCGGTGGACGAAGCGCTGGCCGGCCATGCCAACCGCATCGATGTGATCCTCAACCCCGACGGCTCCTGCACCGTGCGCGACAATGGCCGCGGCATTCCCACCGAAATTCACAAGGATGAGGGCGTGTCGGCGGCCGAGGTCATCATGACCCAGCTGCATGCCGGCGGGAAATTCGACGAGAATGCCTACAAGGTCTCAGGCGGCCTGCATGGCGTGGGCGTGTCCGTGGTCAATGCGCTCTCCGAATTCCTGGACCTGCGCATCTGGCGGGGCGGCAAGGAACATTACATGCGGTTCCGCCATGGCGATCCGGTGGAGCCGCTGAAGGAAGTCGGCAATGCCGAAGGCAAAAAAGGCACCGAAGTCACCTTCCTGCCCTCGCCCGCTACCTTCACCAAGACCGAGTTCGACTATGCCACCCTGGAACACCGGCTGCGCGAGCTGGCCTTCCTGAATTCTGGCGTCTCCATCACCCTGACCGACAAGCGCGGCGTGGAGCCCAAGGAAACCACCCTGCATTATGAGGGCGGCCTCAAGGCGTTTGTGGAATATCTGGACCGTGCCAAGCAGGCCCTGATCCCGCAACCCATGATGATCCTGTCGGAAAGGGAGGGCGTCACGGTCGAGATCGCGATGACCTGGAACGACAGCTATCACGAGAGCACGCTGGCGTTCACCAACAACATCCCCCAGCGCGATGGCGGCACCCATGTCGCAGGCTTCCGCGCCGGCCTCACCCGGGTGGTGACCAAATATGCCGATGAGATGCCGCAGTCCAAAAAGGACAAGGTGGCGCTGACCGGCGATGATTGCCGCGAAGGCCTGACCTGCGTGCTTTCGGTCAAGGTGCCCGACCCCAAATTCTCGTCCCAGACCAAGGACAAGCTGGTGTCCAGCGAAGTGCGCCCGATCGTGGAAGGCGCCATCATCGACCAGCTCGGCGCCTGGTTCGAACAGCATCCCGCCGAAGCCAAGACCGTGGTCGGCAAGGTGGTGGAAGCCGCTGCCGCCCGCGAAGCCGCCCGCAAGGCGCGCGAATTGACCCGCCGCAAGGGGGCGCTGGACGGCGCCTCACTGCCCGGCAAGCTGGCCGACTGCCAGGAGCGCGATCCTTCCAAATGCGAGATCTTCATCGTCGAGGGCGACAGCGCCGGCGGCAGCGCCAAGCAGGGCCGCAACCGCGCCAACCAGGCGGTGCTGCCCCTGCGCGGCAAGATCCTGAATATCGAGCGCGCCCGCTTCGACAAGATGCTGTCCAGCGAGTCGATCGTCAATCTGATCACCGCCCTGGGCACCGGCATCGGGCGGGAGGAGTTCAATCCCGACAAGCTGCGCTACCACAAGATCATCATCATGACCGATGCCGATGTGGACGGCGCCCATATCCGCACCCTGCTTCTGACCTTCTTCTACCGCCAGATGCCGGAGCTGATCGATCGCGGCCATGTCTTCATCGCCCAGCCGCCGCTCTACAAGGCCAGCCGCGGCAAGTCGGAGCGCTATTTGAAGGACGAACCCGAACTTCAGAACTATCTGATCGCCGAAGGCGCGTCAGGCGCGGTGCTGACCTTGCACTCGGGCGAAACCATCAGCGGCGCCCATCTGGACGAGCTGGTCGCCCATGGCCGCCAGGCGGTGGCGGCGCTGAGCAATTTCCCGCATCACTATCCCCGCTTTGTGCTGGAGCAAGCGGCGATTGCCGGCGCGCTCAACCCCGATATCCTCTCCGATGCCGGCAAGGCGGCGGACACGGCCCAATACATCGCCCAGCGGTTGGACACGCTGAGCGAGGAGTATGAGCGCGGCTGGCATGGCGAGCCCACCAGCGATGGCGGCCTCAAATTCTGGCGCGATGTGCGCGGGGTGCGCGAAGCCGCTGCCGTCGATGGCGCCTTGATTGCCTCCGCCGACGCCCGCCGCCTGGACAAGATGGCGGCGGAACTTCAGACCACCTATCTCAAGGCGGGGACTTTGCGGCGCAAGGACGAGACGCGGGAGATCCGCTCGCCGTCCGAACTGCTGGATGCCATCTACGAATGGGGCCGCAAGGGCCTGGGACTGCAACGCTACAAAGGCCTGGGCGAGATGAATCCGGAGCAGTTGTGGGAAACCACCCTGGACGAAAATGCCCGCTCGCTGCTGCTGGTGAAGGTCCAGCATGCCGATGAGGCCGACGAACTGTTCGCCAAGCTGATGGGCGATGTGGTCGAGCCCCGCCGGGACTTCATCCAGGACAACGCTTTGTACGCATCTGTGGATATCTAGGAGTCACGCGCCTTTTCAGGGGGTTAAGGCGATGTCTTCAGGAATCAGGCGAGCAATATGTACTGCGCTGACAGTGGCAAACATCCTGGTGACACCGCCAACAGCGGCCTTGGCGCAGGACGATAAGCCCATCTGCCCTGACCGCCCCGGTCGCGGCACCTCGCCCTGCACCCTGGAAGACGGCCGCGTCCAGCTGGAGCTGGGCCTGTTCGACGATAGCTATCAGCACCGTTCCGACATCACCACCGACAGCGACAATGTCGGCTCGTTCCTGGCCAAGTGGGGCGTCAGCGACCGGATGGATGTGGAAGCCGGGCTGGCGCTCTACCAGCGCGAGCGGGTGTCGGACGCGTCGGGCGCCACAACCCTCAAGGGCATCGGCGATCTGTTCCTGCATGCCAAATACAATCCCCTCACCGGGGACGGCCGCTTCGCCTTGGTGCTGGCGCCCTTCCTCAAATTGCCCACCGCCAGCGGCGGCTTGAGCAATGGCGCCGTCGAGGGCGGCCTGGTGCTGCCGATGGGTTACGACCTGGGCAACAACTGGTCGCTGGCGATGACGCCGGAGGCCGATGTGCAATTGAACGCCTCAGGATCCGGCACGCACGCCAATCTGGTGAATGTGGTGGGCTTGGGCAAAAGCTTCGGCCCCGTCACCCTGGGCGCGGAACTGTGGAGCGGACAGAATCTCGATCCGGCCGGCACCGTCAGCCAATACAGCTTCGACCTGGATGCGGCCTGGCTGGTCAACAATGACACCCAGCTCGATGGTGGCGTCAACATCGGGCTGAACCGCGCCACCCCGGACATGGAATTCTATTTCGGTGTCAGCCGACGCTTCTAGGTACGGGCCTTATTTTTAGGCGCGGTTCGGCTCGCGCCTAACGCGCCAGCCGCTCCGCGACGATGCGCTGGACTTGCGCGTTCGAGCACACCGTCATGTGCGGCCCGGACACTTCCACCACCTCAACTCTGTCCGACAGCGCCGGGACAGAGGCGCGCCAGTCGATCACGCCATCGTCCGGGCTGACGATCGCCGTCACCGGCACGGGCGGCGGCTCGGCGATGGCGCGCAAGGCCTCCAGCTCTTGCATATTCCACAGCAACGCGGCGGCCTCGGCCAATGGCGCCAGCGGCGTGACCACCGGCAGATGAATGGGGCTGACCAGGGTGATCACGCGCGTGATGGCAAGCCTTTGCGACTTCCCGCGCAATGGTGCCGCCCAGGCTGACGCCGACCAGGGAAACGGGCTTGCCCGCCTTATCCGCGACCTCATGCACCTGACGCTGCACGTCACGCAGCACATTGGGCATCGGCCCGATATTGAGGCCGCAGGTCCAGGCATAGGGCGTGAAATTCTGCTGGCCCAGGAATTGGCGCAGGCGCGCGGTGGTGATGTCGGGCGACAGGAAGCCCGGAAGGACGATGACCGGTTGGCCGTTGCCCTGGGCCGCGCCTTCGGCAAAAGGCGGCGGCGTCAGCAGGCCTTGCGCCACCGCGGCCATTTCGCGCGCCAAACTCGCCGCGGAAACAGAAGCTTCGCGCGGAGGCCAGATCGCAAAACGATCCGCGCGTGTCATATGGTTTTGGCTGCGACCAGCCAGCAGGCAGCCGGTGGCGCGATCTCTCCGTCCGCTCTGACAAAGCCGGCCATTGCGCCCTGCACCGCTTGCACGATGGCGGCGCGGGCCGTGTCGTCCGCGTCTGCCGCGGCACGGGACAAAGGCCCGATCTGGAGCATTTGTGAAGCAACCAACTCCAGATCGGTGCCCAGGGTCATCACGCTATCCAGTTTCTCGATACGGATATCGGAGAAATCACCCCGGGCCAGGATATCTTCAATCCGCTCGCGATCGGCGAAGGCAAAGGGCCCCGGAGCCAACGGATCGGGCGGCGGCTGTTCGGGAAGGAGCGGCTTGGCCGCCATCATGGGCGCCGACGCCCAGGGGTTTTCCTGCGGCGTGCGCCAGCAGACAAAGGCGATGCGGCCATCGGACTTCAGCGCCTTGCGCAGGTTGGCGAAAGCCGCCACCGGAGTATCGAAAAACATCACGCCGAAGCGCGAAAAGATCAGGTCGAATTCCGGCGCGAAAGGACAAGCCGCGGCGTCGGCTTCGACAAAGGTAATAGGCAGTCCAGCTTTCGCCGCGCGTTCCCGCGCCAAGCCCAGCATCGGCTTGGAAATGTCCAACCCCGTAACCTTCGCGCCCGCCTGCGCCAGCGCCATGCTGGTGGCGCCGGTGCCGCATCCTACATCCAGCACAGCCATGCCGGGCTTGGCCTGGGCGAAGGCCAGCACTGCATTCCCGATGGCGGCCATATTGGCGTCCATCCGAGCCTGCAAAATCGTCCAATTCTGCCCCGCCTTTTCGTTCCAGAACTTGATCTGGTCTTCATTGGCGGTCATGGCAATCAACCCTGCGCCTTGCGTTTGCGCATCGCCAAGGTGCGCAGACGTAGCGCATTCAGCTTGATGAAGCCCGCCGCGTCCTTCTGGTCATAGGCGCCCTTGTCGTCCTCGAACGTCACCAGGCTTTCGCTGTACAGCGAATAAGGCGACGACCGGCCCACCACGTCCACATTACCCTTGTAGAGTTTCAGCCGTACCGAACCGGTGACGAATTCCTGGCTCTTGTCGATCAGGGCCTGCAGCATCTCTCGTTCAGGCGAGAACCAGAAGCCGTTATAGATCAGCGCCGCATAGCGGGGCATGATGTCGTCCTTCAGATGCGCCGCGCCGCGATCCAGGGTGATGCTTTCGATGCCGCGATGGGCGGCCAGCAAGATCGTGCCGCCGGGGGTCTCATAGACACCGCGCGACTTCATGCCGACAAAGCGGTTTTCCACCAGGTCCAGCCGGCCGATGCCATTGGCCTTGCCCAGGGCGTTCAGCTTGGTCAGCAGGGTGGCGGGTGACAGTGCCTCGCCGTCGATCGACACGGCATCGCCCTTTTCAAAGCCGATCTCGACATAGGTCGGCTTGTCGGGTGCTTCTTCCGGCGAAATGGTGCGCTGATAGACGATGCTATCGGCTTCTTTCGACGGGTCTTCCAGCACTTTGCCTTCGGAGGAGGAATGTAGAAGATTGGCGTCCACCGAGAACGGCGCTTCGCCGCGCTTGTCCTTGGCGATGGGGATCTGGTTCGCTTCCGCGAACTCCAGCAGCTTGGTGCGGCTGGTCAGGTCCCATTCCCGCCAGGGCGCGATCACCTTGATGTCGGGCTTGAGCGCATAATAGCCCAGCTCGAAGCGCACCTGGTCATTGCCCTTGCCAGTGGCGCCGTGACAGACGGCGTCGGCCCCCACCTTTTCGGCGATCTCGATCTGCTTCTTGGCGATCAGCGGCCGGGCGATGGACGTGCCCAGCAGATAGACGCCCTCATAGACCGCGTTGGCGCGAAACATGGGGAAGACGAAGTCGCGAACGAATTCCTCGCGCAGGTCTTCGATGAAGATGTTGCCCGGCTTGATGCCCAGAGTTTCAGCCTTCTTGCGGGCAGGCTCGATCTCCTCCCCCTGCCCCAGATCGGCGGTGAAGGTGACGACTTCGGCGCCATACTCTGTCTGCAGCCACTTGAGGATCACGGAGGTGTCCAGCCCGCCGGAATAGGCGAGCACGACCTTTTTGATGTCTTTTTTGGCCATTGGGGGCCCCTGGAAACGCTGGGCGGTTCAATAAAGCCCCGGCCAGAGAAGGGCAACCCCAACTGGTCTGGAGGCGTCTTTTCGCCTAATCTAGCGAACTAGGGGCAGTATGAAGCTGATCGCCGCCATTACTACGCTTCTGGTCGCGGCAAGTGGCGTTGCAGCCGGTGCACCCCTCGAAATTTACGCCCAGCGTTGCGCCAAATATCCTCTTCTCCCCGAAGTAGTAACTTTGGAAACAACGGGTGCGGGCACGCTTCTTTGGAATAGTTCTCCGGTAGATATGGGCACCTTCGAAGCCCATTTGAAAGACACTTCAGCCCGCGTTGTCAAAGGGTCAGCTTTTGAATTTCATGTCAACGAGCACGGTATCAAACCCGCAGTCCTAAAGGCGCTTAAAAGATACGGTTTCATCCATCATTGCGAACATCCAGTTCCTATGGACGACCGGCGATACTAAAATCGGCTGATCATCCAAAAGATCGCCGACACTACAAAGCTGATCACAATGCAGGTCACAACGGGAAAGTAAAACCCGCCATGTTCGGTGCGGATGGCGATGTCGCCCGGCAACCGCCCCAGGCCCAGCCGCATCAGATACGGCCACAGCAGTCCCGCCGCCACCAGGACAATCCCGGCGATGACGAGAAACCGGCCCATCAGTGCGGCATGCGGCTCAACTGGCCGGATTGAATGTCAGCCATCTCACGGGCCATGCGCGCCGATGCCCGCTCCTTGACGCTCTCGCTTTTAAGCTGGCCACAGGCCGCCATGATGTCGCGGCCGCGCGGCGTCCTGACCGGCGAGGCATAACCGGCGCGGTTGACGATCTCGGCGAATTTCTCGATCTGCGCCCAATCCGAACATTCATACGGCGCGCCGGGCCAGGCATTGAAGGGGATCAGGTTGATCTTGGCGGGAATGCCCGCCACCAGCTTCACCAGGGCGCGCGCATCGGCCAGGGAATCGTTGACGCCTTTCAGCATCACATATTCGAAGGTGATGCGCCGGGCGTTGGAGGCGCCGGGATAGGTGCGGCAGGCTTCGATCAACTGCTCGATCGGGTATTTCTTGTTGATGGGCACGATCTCGTCGCGGATATCGTCGCGCACCGCATGCAGCGAAATCGCCAGGCTGGAGCCGATCTCGGTGCCGGCGCGCGCGATCATCGGCACCACCCCCGCGGTGGACAAGGTCACCCGGCGCTTGGAAAGCGCCAGCGCATCACCGTCCATCACAATCGCCAGGGCCGACTTCACATTGTCGAAATTGTAGAGCGGCTCGCCCATTCCCATCATCACGATGTTGGTGACCTTGCGGCCAGGCGCGGTCGAAGGCCAATCGTCCAACGCATCCTTGGCGACCAGCAGCTGGCCCAAAATCTCGTCCGGGTTCAGGTTGCGCACCAGCTTCTGGGTGCCGGTATGGCAGAAGCGGCAGTTCAGGGTACAGCCCACTTGAGACGACACGCACAGGGTGCCGCGATCACTTTCGGGAATGTACACCGTCTCGAACTCGATCCCCTGTCCCGTCTTCAGCAGCCATTTGCGCGTGCCGTCTTCGGAGACCTGGGCCGTAACGATATCGGGGCGCGCCAGGGTGAAATTGTCTTCCAGAACACTGCGGAAGTCCTTGGCCAGGTTGGTCATGCTGGCAAAGTCCCTGGCGCCATGGACATAGATCCAGTTCCACAACTGGTTCACGCGCATCGTGAGCGACTTTGCCGGCACGCCGGCGGCGGCCAACGCGCACTTCAGCGCCTCGCGGTCCAAACCGATCAGCGATGTCCTGCCCACCGTCATTGCATTTCGCAGGCGGCGTGCACCTTGGTCATGGCGTCGTTGAAGCCCGCCAGGCTGTAGGTGTCGCTGGTCTTGGTGCCCCGCGCGCTGATGCCGCTGGCGACCGCGGAGACGCCCTCCTGCATGGCGGTGATCAGGCGCGGGTTCTCGCTCAACTGCTGCAGCCAGGCGCTGCCTTCCTTGCCGTTGTTGCGGATGAAAAAGGTGAACTTGTCACCGCCCACACTCAGCGCGGCGGCGGCGCCTTCCTTGCCCTGATAGCCATAGATGACCTGGGGTTCCGCCTTCACCTTGCGGGACGGCCAGTCGGACACCATCAGATAGATGGCGCTGCGCTTGGCACCTGCCGGACGCGAGGCGCGCGGTTTGGACAGAGCATAGCAGGTCAGGCTGGAACCCGTGCCGGTGGTATAGGCCGACCAATTTCCGAACACGCCCAACAGATTGGCGGGTTCCGCCGCAGCGGGCAGCGCGGCGCACAGGCAGAGGCCAAACGCCATCCCGAAAAGTTTCGTCATATCGGCTCCATCGCTCCAGTCGCGCAAATTTGCAGCGAAATCGGGCGTTTGTGTGATTACGGCGGCAAGATACCGGACAGTGCCCCGCCATCGCAAGTTTCCGGCGATGTACGGTTTATGGCTTACTCTCTGAGCCCGTAGCCTTTGGCATAAAGCCGCCACACCGTCAGCCCCAGCACCAGCAGGAACAAAAGCGTCAGGCCGATGCCCAGTCCCGGCCCAAAAGCTGTCGTTTGAGTCTCGTCAAGGCCGATCATCGCACCGCGGATGCCGTTGATGAAATAAAAGAACGGATTGCCCCAGGCCAGCCAGCGCAGCCAGTTGGGCAGCATCTCCACCGTGTTGAAAACCCCGCCCACCATGGACAAGGGCGTGAGGAAGAACACCACCGGCATGTTGAGCTGCTCGAAACTCTTGGACCACAGGCCCACGATGATGCCGAGCAAGCCGAACACCCCCGACACGCTCACCATCCAGAACAGGAACAGCGGCCAGGATGCGATTTTGGTGGCGCCGAACGCCAACCCCATCACCAAAATGCCCACGCCGGTGACGGAGGCGCGCAGCACCACCACCGAAAGGCTGCCCGCGATCATCTCGGCATAGGAGAGCGGCGCCACCAGTATTTCTTCGATGAAACGGATGAAGCGGGAGAAATAGATCGCCGAAGAGGATTGCAGGAACGCGGCATTGACCACATTCAGCATGATGATGCCGGGCAGCACGAATTCCAGATAACGGTGGCCGCCGATCTGGGTGATGCGGCTGCCCACCACAAAACCAAAAATGAAGATGAACAGCAGTGCCGAGATCCAGGGCGCGACAAAGGCCTGGATGGGAACGCGCATCATGCGCGACACCTCGCGCCGGACCATGGTGTAAAGCCCGATCCAGTTGATGCCCAGAGGTGCCCTGCCCTCGGCCGTCACCAGCGCTTCTGCTGTCATGGGAGTTTCTATCGTCATTGGGCCGCCACATGATCGGCTTCGGCGCCGGTCGCCACCAGATAGGCCTGTTCCAGCCCCCCTGGCCTGCCGGCGATTTCGTCCTTGGTGCCTTCGCGCGCGATCTTGCCCTTGGCGACGATGGCGATCTGGCGGCAGAGCCGCTCGACTTCTTCCAGATAATGCGAAGTCAAAAGAATGGTTTTTCCATCCTTGTTGATCTCGGCAAGATAGCGCCACAGCACCCGGCGCAGTTCCACATCCACGCCGGCGGTCGGCTCGTCCAGGATGATCAGCTTGGGGTCGTGCACCAGGGCGCGCGCCAGGACCACCCGGCGCTTCAAACCACCCGACAGTTCACGGAATTGCTTTTTCTGATGGGGGATCAGTTCGAACTTTTCCATCAGCATATCGATGCGTTCCTTGCGCGCCCTGGCGGACATGCCGAAATAGCCCCCCATCCAATCCACGATCTGACGCGGATTGGCGAAGGGATCGACATTGAACTCCTGCGGGCACAGGCCCACCAGCCGGCGCGCCTCGCGATAATCCTTCACCGCATCCAGGCCGAAAATCTCGATTGTGCCCTGGGTGGGTTCGGCGATGCCGGTGACGCAATGGATGGTCGTGGACTTGCCCGCGCCATTGGGGCCCAGGAACCCGAAAAACTCCCCTTCCGGGATGGTCAGCGACAAATCGTCGACCGCCACCGTGCCGCGGCGATACACCTTGCGCAGATTTGAGATTTTCAGGGCGGGGACGGACATGCGGACCTTATATGGAACGAATTCGCGCTTTTCCAACCCTTAATCACAATCTTAATAATCACGGGGTCTTGCCAGCGGCGCGCCCCATGTATGCAGCGGCGGCACATCGGCGCCACCGCTGGGCGTCACGGGCCGCTCATACCCGCTCTGGGTCATCAAACGGTCATAGAGCACGATGGCCCCCGCCATCCCCACATTGATGGAAAAGCGGGTGGGGATCTTCACCACAAACTCGCATAGGGACAGCATCTGGGGTGACAGCGAAAAACGCTCAGCCCCGAAGACATAGGCCGCGCGCTGGGGATGGCGGAAGCGCGGCAGCTCCACCGCGTCGTCGGTGATCTCCACCCCCACCAGCCGGCACCCCAGCGGCAGGCGGAAATCGTCCGGCCGCTCGAAGGCATAGAAAGGCAGCGCGCCATGCGCGCGCGAGGTGTCGCTGTTGGCGTCGGACAGTTTCAGCCGGGGCGCGATGGAAAAGAAGAAGCTGGCGTCAAAGGCGTGCGCGATTCGGACCAGGTTGCCCAGATTCATCGGCTTGGAAACGCCTTCGACCCCGACCCCGAAATAACCGCGCATACTTTCCCCTCCGGCCTTCGCTGGCTCGAGAGCCAGCTACGGCCACCTCCCCAATGCGAGCGCGCTTCGCGCGCGCCGGGGAGGTCGGGCCTGAGTAGCCGATTCCGGACCGGTTCGCCTAATTCTGCTTTGCTCTCGCGGCCGCTGCCGCATCGGCTTGGTCCAGCGCCACGGTCTGATACTCGATATCCCTGATGATGCAGGGCGCAGGGGTCACCACATCGCGCACAATGACCGAATCCCCCTTGGCGAGGCAGGACAGGCCGCCCACGCCATTGGTCTTGAAGCCCACGCTCAGATGATATTGCAGATTGCTGCAGACACCCATGAAGTTCAGGCGATAGCGCTGCCGCGCCCGGTCGATGACGATCAGCGAGCGGTTGCCGGGCACAGGCTTGAAATCATAGATATTGCGCTCGCGCAGGCAGGCTGGCTCATTGGGGATGGGTTTGGGGGGATAGGGCTGGTTGGATTGCGCCATGGCCGGCGTGGCGGCAAAGAGCAACGCGATCCAAAGATTGCGAGTCATGCTAGTCTCCATTCGCCCTCACGCGCGTATTCTACTACGCAATCAGCTTTCCATCGATCCCCAAGTTAGGCCCGCATGTCTGACCAACAATCAAAGTCCGGCCTGCGCAAGCGCTTGCATACCGCCCCCCTGCTCAAACAGCTGGGGCCCGGCCTGATCACCGGGGCCGCAGACGACGATCCCAGCGGTATCGCGACCTATAGCCAGGGCGGCGCGCAGTTCGGCTTCAATCTGCTCTGGACCATGCTGCTGACATTTCCACTGATGGTGGCAATTCAGATGGTCAGCGCCCTGGTGGGGCGCGTCACCGGCAAGGGCCTGGCCTCCAATATGGGCCAGGTGATGCCACGCCCGCTGGTCCTGAGCCTGCTGGCATTGCTGTTTATCGCCAACACCATCAATGTCGGCGCCGACTTGGCCGCCATGGGCGCGGCCGCCAAGCTGGTGACCGGGTTGAACGAACATGCCTTCACCTTGTTCTTCGCCTTTCTGTCGCTGGGACTGCAACTTTTCATTCCCTATCGCAAATATGCCCGTTTTCTGATGGTGCTGACCTTCAGCCTGTTCGCCTATGTCGCGATCATGTTTATGTTGCCGCTGGACTGGAAGGAAATCGGCGCCGGATTGATCGGGCTGCATCCCAACCTGACGGAAAGCGCGGCCACCACCATCGTGGCGATCTTCGGGACCACCATCAGCCCTTATCTTTTCTTCTGGCAAAGCGCCCAGGAAGTGGAAGAAGTGGACCAGAATGACGACCAGCATCCGCTGATTGACCGGCCACGCGAGGGGCCGGCTGCGATCAGCCGCATCCGCATCGACACCATCGCCGGCATGCTGGCATCCAACCTGGTCGCGCTGGCGATCATGATCGCCACCGCCGCCACCCTGCATGCCCATGGCGTCACCAATATCAACAGCGCCGCCGACGCCGCGAGCGCGCTCAAACCCATCGCTGGGCGTTTCGCTTTTGCTTTGTTCAGCATCGGCATCATCGGTACCGGGCTCCTTGCGATTCCTGTGTTGGCTGGATCAGCAGGCTATGCCGTGGCGGAAGCGGCGGGGTGGAAAACCGGGCTGGACAATATGCCCTGGCAGGCGCGCGGCTTTTACCTGGTGATCGGGGCGGCAGTGTTACTGGGGCTTGGCATCGACTGGTCTCCGATCGACCCCATCAAGGCGCTGTACTGGAGTGCGGTGCTGAACGGGGTGATCGCCGTGCCGATGATGGCGGCGCTGATGTTCGTGGCTTCGAGCCGGGTCAAGATGGGCAAGTTTCGCACCGGCTGGGTTCTCGGCGGGTTGGGCTGGCTTTGCACGGCCATCATGGCGGCGGCAGCCATCACCATGTTATACGTTAGCCTCAAATAGGCAGGATGCCGCCATGTATGTTCTGGGCTGGATTGTGTTCGGCGCCTTTGTCGGCTGGCTGGCCAGCCGCATCATGGGCAAGGATAATAGCGGCTGCATGGTCAATATCGCGCTGGGGCTGGTCGGCGCCGTGGCAGGCGGCTTCCTGTTCCGCGCCCTCAGCGGCAACTTCGATTACGACCGGAACAATATCTTCGTCTCGGGTCTGGTGGCAGTGATCGGCGCCGTCATCGTGCTGGCGGTCTGGAACGCCATCACCGGCCACAGGCCGTTACGTTAATCATCGCTGTACTTCGCTTCCGCATAACTTTCCGCAACCGGCGCTACGCCCGTGACCTTGCAGCGCTCACGCCGGCCATCGATGGTGGAAACTCCCACCTCATCGCCCTTGGCGATGCAGCGTGTCAGGGAATGCAGGGCCACAAACGCGTCACGATAGATATGAATGCAGGTGGTGGTGATCCGAGCGGCGCGCTTTTCCGGGCCGATGGCATTGCGGGCCAGCACATCGTGGCGGGATAGCGGCCGGGCATTGTAATCGTTGCGGCTGGAGGCATCGACGCAAATGGAATTTGTGTCGGCCAAGACAGGCGTTGCGGCGAAAAGCAGAACGGAAAAAACAGCGTACTTCATGACGCACTCCCGATGGGGCGCCCTCGCCGTTCCTCTATACACCAAAAGGAAGTTCCCGCGTAGCCGGTGGCTATTTGAGGAAGTCCAGCACCATCTTGGTCGTGACGCTCGGATTTTCTTCCATGATCCAGTGACCGGAATCCGGGATGACTCCAACGGTGACATTGGCGGCGGCGAACCGCAATTCCACCCCCATGCCCTCGCCGAAAGACTTCCCCGCGCCCAGCGCCAGCACCGGCATTTGCAGCTTGCCCTTGGCAAGCATTGCTTTGTTGTCGGTGGCGTCCGTCGTGAAAGCCTTGAACTGCTCGAAGGCATCATGCATGGCATGAGGCCGGGCGTAGAGCGCCGCATAATGGTTGCGCGTCGCCTCGTCGATCTTTTTCGGATCGGCGGACAGCTCATTGTAGAAACGGTCGAGATAAATGCGCTCGCGTCCCGCCACCAGCCGCTCCGCATCGGGGCCGCGGAAGTTGAAATGCCACAACAGCGGATTGAGCAGGATCTTGTCCCAGTTCCCGATGCCCGGCAACGGCGCATCGATCACCACCCATTTTGTGATGCGCGCGGGATATTGCGCCGCCAGGGCGTAACCCACCATGTTGCCGATGTCGTGGGTAACGAGCTGGGCCTTGTCCACCTTCAGCGCGTCCATCACACCGGCAATGTCCAGCGCCTCGTTCTTCTTGGTGTAGCCGGTGTCGGGATGGGCTGACAGGCCCATGCCACGCAGATCCGGCACGATCACCGTGTGATTGGTGACCAGCCTGGCCGCGATGGGCGCCCACATGTCGCCGGTGTCGCCAAAACCGTGCAGCAGGACCACCGCGGGGCCAGAGCCACCGACCCGGACATAAAGCTCGGTACCGTTGGTCTTGATGGTCTGGGTCTTGAAGGAGGCAGGAAAGGGCTCGATTGCCCAGACCGATGTGGAAAAGACGGCGACTAATAGCGCGCTCAATACCCAGCGAAACATCATAAGACTCCCAATCAGAACAATATTGCGGAAATTATAGCGAATATTTATCGTGCAGACAGGGGAAGGGCTGAAAAATGAAAGCGGCACGAATTGATCGGCGCGCGGCAGTGCTGGGCCTAGCTGGCCTGTCGATATCGGGGGCATATGCGGATGACAAACCGACGTCACCGATCGCTCATGGCGTGTTGGCGGAAAATTCCCTGGCGCAGAAATTCGAACCTTCTCCCGAAAGCGAATTGCCCAGTGTTTATGTTTGGGGACCGCAGGGCACGAGGAGAATTTCTGACCTGAAAGGCCGTACCCTTTTAATGCCGCTATGGGCCGAATGGTGCGCGCCCTGCATGAGCGAAATTCCGGATTTCGCGAGGCTCCAGCAGAAATACGGCAACGAAAAGTTCGCCATCATTCCAATATTGACCGCGACCCGAAAGAAATTCACACCAGAAATCCTTGGAACAATTCTTAAGGAGATGCATGCGGGCGTGTTTGAACCGCTGATCGAAAACCATCTCGGCGACCGGCTCGGAAGCCTGATGGCGCGGCGTCGGGGAGGCTCCTGGGCTCTGCCTTGCAATCTTCTAATCGCGCCCGACGGTCGTGTGATTGCCCGCGAAATCGGCCGGATCGAAAATTCCGACGATCCAACGCCAGCCAAGACCTACAAAGAAACGCTCTCCCGCGTGGATGCAAATGCCGTGCAAAGCCGCTGGGGCCAGGCGGACGGCGATGCCTTCGCCGCCGCCATGGCCAACGGATTCCTGGTTTAACTATTCCGCCGCCGGCTTGTGGAGATAAATCTCCCCGCCCGACTGCTTGAACTCTTCCGACTTTTTCGCCATGGCGGCGCGAATTTCCGCCGTCGATAGCGTGTCGTTCTTGCCCTTGGCGGCGTCGCGCACTTCCTGGCTGATCTTCATGGAGCAGAATTTCGGCCCGCACATGGAGCAGAAATGCGCGATCTTGGCGCCTTCCGCCGGCAAGGTCTCGTCGTGATAGAGCTGTGCCGTTTCCGGATCGAGCGCCAAAGCGAACTGGTCGCGCCAGCGGAACTCAAACCGCGCCTTTGACATGGCATCGTCCCAGATGCGCGCCGCCGGATGGCCCTTGGCCAGATCGGCGGCATGGGCGGCGATGCGATAGGCGATCACGCCCGCCTTCACATCGTCGCGGTCGGGCAAACCCAGATGCTCCTTGGGCGTGACATAGCAAAGCATGGCGGTGCCGAACCAGCCGATCATCGCCGCGCCGATGGCGGAGGTGATGTGGTCATAGCCCGGCGCTACATCGGTGGTCAGCGGGCCCAGGGTATAAAATGGCGCCTCGTCACAGGCGGCAAGCTGCCGGTCCATGTTCTCCTTGATCTTGTGCATCGGCACATGGCCGGGACCTTCGATCATCACCTG
>Ga0070665_100004006_pt1 | contig 15533 bp, 15 predicted proteins | sample KBSS13metaG_FD_65862 | JGI IMG/M metagenome (GOLD analysis project Ga0070665, IMG submission 65862) | Switchgrass rhizosphere microbial communities from Kellogg Biological Station, Michigan, USA - KBS S1-3 metaG | ecosystem: Host-associated > Plants > Roots > Rhizosphere > Soil ... | reverse complement strand
CCCGGGCACACGAGATCGAACTGCCCGCTGAGCTTCTCGTCGGCGTTGCCGAGCTTGCCGGCGAGATCGACCGTGCCGGCGATGTGGTGCGAGTCGAACGCGGTGATGTCGACCTTGCCGCTCGGGTTCGCCATCTGCTGCTTGCCGAACCCGATCATGAGGTTCGCGTCGCCCTTGCCCTTGTCGAACGTGTACGTCTTCGCCTTGAACGGCATGCCGTCTTGCTTGCCGCCACCCGGGACGATCGAGAACCGGATGTCGGAGCCGTTGCAGTTCACGACGAAGCCGTCGACGCCCATCATCGTCTTCTGCTCGTCGGGCGAGTACCAGTAGCTGATGTTGGTGGCCGTGCGGCCGCCGGGCGTCGTCTGATCGGCCGACACCGCGCCGCTCGCCGTGAGGTGGCAGTTGCCGAGCTCGGCCTCGGTCAGGGCCTTCTTCTTCACCGGCGGCGGCGGCAGGTTCGCCTTGTCATTCGCCTCCGCTTCGGCCTTGTCGTCCTTCTTGCGGTTCTTGATGTAATCGTCCGTCGCCGACGAGTTGCAGGCGACGAGCAGGACAAGCGCGAGCAGCTTCTTCATTTGGCCCCCAGTACGTTGCGCGCGATCACGATCCGCTGGATCTGCGACGTGCCCTCGTAGATCTGGAGCAGCTTCGCATCGCGCATGAGCTTCTCGACCGGATATTCCTTCGTGTAGCCGTAGCCGCCGAACACCTGCACGGCGTTGGTCGCCGCCGCCATCGCCGCGTCGGCGCCGTAGGCCTTCGCGTAGCTCGACACGATGCTCGACAGGTCGCCCTGATCGACGAGCCACGCGGCCTTGTGCGTGAGCAGGCGCGTCGCCTCGTACGAGATCGCCATCTCGGCGAGGATGAACTGGATCGCCTGGTGCTGCGCGATCGGCACGCCGAACGTCTTGCGCTCGAGCGAGTACGCGCGGCTCTCCTCGAGCGAGCGCCGGATCACGCCGGCCGCGGTCGCCGCGATCCACGGGCGCGACTTGTCGAACGTGCGCATCGCGATCTTGAAGCCGCCGTCCTCGGGGCCGACCAGCGCCGACTTCGGCAGCTTCACGTCCTCGAAGATCACGTCGGTGGTGTTCGACGCGCGCTGGCCCATCTTGTTCTCTTTGCGACCGGCCTTGACGCCCGGCGTCTTCGCGTCGACGACGAAGCACGCGATGCCCTTGTGCTTCATCGCGGGATCGAACGTCGCGAACACCGTGTAAAAGCCGGCGACGCCGCCGTTCGTGATCCAGCGCTTCTGGCCGTTCAGGACGTACTCGTCGCCGTGCTTCGTCACGCGCGTGCGCATGCCCGCGACGTCGCTGCCGGCGTCGGGCTCGCTGCAGCAGTACGCGCAGAACGTCAGCTCCTTGGTGAGCCGCGTCAGGTACTCGCGCTTCTGCTCGTCGCTGCCGGCGATGACCAGCGGCGTCGCGCCGAGCGAGTTGGCCGCCATCGACGTGTTGATGCCCGAGCAGCCGAACGAGACCTCTTCCTGCACGAGGCAGTTGTCGAGGCACGTCCCGCCGAGACCGCCGTACGCCTCGGGGATCTCGACGTTCATGAGCCCGGTCTCCCACGCCTTCTTGAAGATCTCGCGCGGGAACTCGCCGGTCTCGTCGTAGTGCGCCGCCTTCGGGATGATTTCCTTGCGCGTGAAGTCGCGCGCGGTCTGGGCGAGGGCTTGCTGTTCTTCGCTGTGGCGCAGGTCCATGGCCCGCGGACTGTACCTCGGCGTCGATGGTACCGTCGCGGCGTGGCAGAACAGTTCGGCGCCTGGCGGCTCGACGCGCTCGTCGCGGTCGGCGGGCTCGCGGAGGTCTGGCGCGCCGAGCGAAGCGCGGAGCGAAGCGACGTTCCTGGACGAACGGCCGCGGTGAAGCGACTGCACACGCACCTGCTCGTCCACGACGAAGCCCGTCGGCAATTCGCGCAGGAATCACAGCTCGCCAGCGAGCTGCCGCGACATCCATCCGTGACGCACGCGATCGATCACGGCTCCGTCGGCGATCGGCCGTACGTCGCGCTCGAGCTCGCGCCCGGCGCCGATCTGCGCCGCGTGATCGCGCCGCCGGCGTCTCGCGACAACCAGGTGCCGAAGCGCGTCGTGCTGCCGCGCGCGCGCTCGCTCGCGATCGTCGCGCGTGCCGCCGAAGCCGCGGCGCACCTGCACGCGCACGGCTGGATCCACGGCGACATCAACCCGGGCAACCTCGTCGTCGACGATGCCGACGGCGTCGTGCTCGTCGATCTCGGCATCGCGCGGCACGCCGGCGAGGCCGGCACCGTGCGCGGCACGCACGCGTACATGGCGCCGGAACAAGTCCGCGGCGAGACGTGGACGCCGGCGACCGACGTGTTCGCGCTCGGCGTCGTGCTGTGGGAGCTGATCGCCGGCGCTCGGCTGTTTCACCGCGGCCCGACGTGGCTGTCGATGGCGGCCGTCGTCGAGGATCCCGTGCCCGCGCTCGCCGATCCGGCGCTCGACGCGATCGCTCGCGCTGCGCTCGACAAGGATCCGGCGAAACGCACGGCGAGCGCGAGCGAGCTCGCCGACCAGCTACGCCGCGCCTAGTCGCGCCCGTACCAGCCGTAGGGCTCCCAGTCGTTGCCGACGCCCGGGCTGTGGTCACACGACTTCTGCGTGCAGCGATACACGACGTAGTGCGGGTTGGTCACGTAGCCGGCTTGCACGAGCGCGCCGTACGAGTACGTCGTGCCGCTCTCGAACCGGGGCACCCCGCGGAGCTCGTCCTCGTCGATCGGTTTGCCGAAATTGGGGAACGGATTCTCGCCGGGCTTCAGCGCCGGCGGCGGCGTGTACTTCACGTAGCGCGGCGCCCTCGCGTCATACCAGCCGTCGTCCTGCCAGCCATTGCCGGCCGGCGCCTCCTCGGTGCATCTGGCCAGGTACGCGCAGCGGAACACGCGCGTGTTGGGCTGACGGGAGCTCGAGATCTGGACGCGGTCGCCCTTGTTGTATGCGCGACCGCGCTCGTACACGGGGATCGCTTTGATCTGCGCGGCCGTGTACTGCGTCCCCATGCCGAGCGGATCGACGGAGCCGGCCTTCGGCCACGTGAAGCCGGTGTCGTCGGGGTCGCGGTCGCGCTCGGGTGGCGGGGTCTCGTCGTCGTCGTCGCCGTCACGATCTTGCACCGGCGCCGCGTCGGCATCGGCGGCTGCGGGGCGATGGCGATGGTGGTGCCGATGCGGCGGTGGCGGCGGCTCCTCTTGTGCCACCGGAGGCGGCTGCGCCTGCCGATCGGCCGCCGGTTCAGGTGGCGGTGATGCCGGCACCTGCGGCGGAACGAGGACGCAACCCTGCACCAAAACTGCGAGCGCGGCGAAGCGGACCATCGAGTCCATCGTACAGCAACGCCTCGAGTCGCTCGCTTGTTCGCTAATCGTCGGGCTTGGTCTCGGCCATCTGCTTCTTGGCGGCGCGTGCCGCTTTGGTCGCTTCACGCTCCGCGGCGCGCTTCTGCGCGGCGTCGAACTGATTGCGCGCGGCACGCGTGCCGAGGATGAAGCCGAGGAACATGCCGATCATCAGCACGCCGGGAATGAAGATGACGTGCTCGCCGGTCATTTCGCGGCCGCCTCGAGATCCTTGCGCAGCGTCGCGATCTCGCGCTTGAGCGCCTGCTGGCGCATGAACAGGAAGATCACGAACAGCGCCGCGACGATCCACATCGCGGCGTACGCGTAGACGACGTGCCGCTCGTTCATCTTCACCTGGGCGTCGGCCGCCTGGTGAACCTTGAGCGTCTCGACATCGAGCTGGATGCCGAGCTTGTTGGCGATCGCCGTCTTGAAGGCGGGATCGGTGTTGAGCGCGTCGCGGCATTGCTGCTCGAGCGCGGTCGGCGTCGGCGCAGGTGCATCCGAGCCGTCGGCGAAGGCGCCGGTCGAGAACATCAAGATCGCGGCGAGGACGAGCTTGTTCATAGGACTCCCAGATCGAGCGCGCGTTCGCGCAGCTCGCGCAGCTCGCGTTCGGCGCGCGTGCTCTCGAGCCGCGTCAGCATCAACGCGAGGAACCACAAGAGAAAGCTCGCGACCGACAGCCAGAAGGCACCGCGCATCTCGGGCGGCAGCTTCGCGACGACGCCGTTCGCGCCCGAGTTCGGGTGCGAGTCGCTGCCGACGAGCACGTAGATGAACGGCACGCCGATCATGCCGAAGATGGCCATCCCGGCGGCGATGCGATCGCCGCTGGGGCCGGCGAACCGCCGGACGAGCACGTAGCCGACGAGCACGATCCACAACAGGAGCGACATCGTCAGCCGGGGCTCCCAGTGCCACCACACGCCCCACGCGGCGCGCGCCCAGATCGAGCCGGTGAGCAGGACGACCGCGCCGAACGCGACCGAGACGTCGACCGCGGCGCTCGCGATGTCGTCCCACTTCACGTTTTGCGTCTTGATGTAGAACGCCGAGCTGATGCCGGCGACGAACACCGCGCAGAACAGCCAGAAGGCGTGCGCGACGTGAAAGAACATGATCTTGTAGTTGAAGAACAGGCTCGACATGTTGAGCCGCCCGTTCGAGTCGATGTTCACCTCGATCGGCGTGACGAAGAAGATCTCGTAAAGCGAGACCGCGATGCCGAACGCGGCCAGGATGCACAAGATCGGGACGAGCTTCTTCATGACGTTATTCGATGACCAGTGACTCGAAGACCCACAGCGACAGTACCAAAAACGCTGCGTCGTAGATTCCGAGGAACTGGATCCAGTACGTGGCGATCTCGAGGTTGGGGTGGAGCTGGACGAGCGCGGCGGTCGAGTTGGTGCCCGCGACGAACAGCGGGATGAGCAGCGGATACAAGATGACCGGTAACAGCACGTCGCGCGAGCGGACCTTGAGCAGGGTCGCGGCGAACACCGTGCCGACGACGGCGATGCCGACCGCGCCGAGCAGGATCTCGGCCGCGAGCTGGAGCGGATAGTCGAGCAGCGGCGCGCCGAGGAACAAGGCGAGCACCGGCGTGACGACGATGGCGACCCCGAGGATCAGCGCGGTCATTGCGATCGCCTTGCCGAGAAACACCGATAATCGCGGCACCGGCGCGAGCAAGAGCGCTCGCATGGTGTCGTTCTCGCGCTCGCGGTCGAACGCGCGGCCGAGGGCGATCGTGCCGGTGAACGCGAGCGTCACCCACAGCATGCCGGGGACGCCGCCGCGCACGCTCGCATCGTCGTGGCCGAACCCGAACGAGTAGATCACGCACAGGAGCCCTCCGAAGAACACCATCGTCACGAAGATCTCTTTGCTGCGCGCTTCGACGCGCAGATCCTTCCATGCGATGCGCAGGGCGTGGCGGAGCATCAGGCGGTGTGCCGGTGGTAGAGGTCTCGTAACGCGTCGTACGAGTAGTCACCGTGCTCGTCGCACACCAGCTGGCCTCGCCGCAAGATCGCGACGTGATCGGTGCGACCCGCGATCGCCTCGAGATCGTGCGTGACGACGACGACGATCGTGCCCGCTGCCTTGAGCTCGCCGAGCTGCGCGCCGAGGGCGAGCGCGCCGTCGCGGTCGAGGCCCGTGAACGGCTCGTCGAGGAGCAGCAGCGACGGCTTGGTGAGCAGCGCCCGGGCGAGCGCGAGCCGCTGCACCATGCCGCGCGAGTACGTGCGCGCCGCGCGCTCGCGAGCGCGCTTGTCGAGCCCGACCTGATCGAGGATCGCGGAGATGTCGGCGGAGATGCCGTAGAGCCCGGCGACCAGCTCGAGGTTCTCGATCGCCGACAGCTCGGCGTAGATCAGCGACGCGTGGGCCAAGAGGCCGATCTCGCGGCGTACGTCGGCACCGGTGATCGCGCGATCGTCTTGCCAGTACGTCACCGCGCCAGCGGTCGGCCGCACCAGCGTCGAGACGATGCCGAGCAGCGTGGTCTTGCCCGCCCCGTTGTGGCCGAGCAGCGCGCACATCGAGCCCGCGCGAAATTCGAGCGACACCGCGGCGAGCGCGCGCTCGGTTCCGTAGCGCTTGCCGACCTTGTCGATCCGGACGCTGCGGATCGCTACGCGTCCCACAGGGCTTCGAGCTCTTCGGTGATCTCCGCGCGGCGCTTGTCGCCTTTGGATCCGGGGCCAGCCGGCTCGAGCGCGACGAGCTCGTCGAGCAGCTTGGCGCGCCGGGTCGCACGATCGTGGCTCTGCGCGCGTGCCGCGCTCGTTCGCGCGAGCGCGAGGCCTAGACCCGCGAGCATGACGAGCACCGTGAGCGCGCCGACAAAGCGCGGCGCCCAGGTCTTCCAGGCCGGCTGCATCGGCAGGTTCGACAGCGTCATCACCATCGCCTGATGCGGCAGGATCGAGATGTCGGGCAACACGTAGAACGTGCCGCGCGGATCGTTCACCGCCTGGCTCTTCACCGACGGCGGCGTCTGCACGGTCATGCCGGGCGTCTCGAGGATCTCCATGCCGCTCTGGTACGTGCCCAGCGGCAGGTCGAGCGACCAGTGAACGGTGCCGTCGTGGACCGGCAGCGAGAACGCGGCGTGGAAGTCCTTACCGCCGGGCGGCAGCGGCCGGCCGATGCGGAAGCCTTCGCCCTGCGAGACCGCGACGTCGCCCTGATCCTGCTCGGCGATGTTGGCGCCCTTGAAGTGCTCGGGCAGCGGGATGACGAGGCCGTCGGGCCCACCGACGTACGGCGCCCACGAGTTGTTCGTGAGGTTGAACCGGCCCTGCACGGCCAGGAACTCGTCGTCGACGCGCGAGGTCAAGCTGAACGAGAACATCACGCGCGGGTACACGTAGATGGTCATCGCGGCGCCGCGGCCCGCCACCGGCTGATAGGGCGCGGTGCGATACACGTTGCCGTGCATGGTCGTCTCGGCGAACACGATCTCGCCGGGCGTCACCGACGACACGTCGACGTCCGCGACCAGCTTGCCCTCGGCTTCCCACTGCGCGAACACGTCGAGGATGCCGCCGCGCTTGGTCAGGTCGAGCGGCGACGAGTGCAGCACCTTGCCGTTGATCGTGATCTCCGCGATCACCGGCTCGTTCGAGTTGTCGGTCAGATCGACCTCGCCGCCGTCGGGCGTCTGCACGGCGGTGCCGGCGGGCTCGGGCGGCGTCTTCGGCTTCGCCGGCATCAGCAGGACCTTCACGCCGCCGAGCGGTTGGTTCGTGCCGGCCGCGCCGCCGTGGACTTGCACGTGCAGCGTGTGCGCCGCCATGTCATCGCGGTTCTCGAACTGCGGCTCGGTGAACACGTCGCTCGGATCGGCCGCCGCGCGCTGGGCCGGGCCTTCGGCGATCACGCGGCTGCCGCCATCGGGCCGCATCGCGACCACGCGAACCTTCGACGAGGCTTCCGGCACGCCGTCGAGCGTCACGTGGATCTTGCCCTCGCCCGGCGCGTGATCCTGCTTGTCGAGCTTGGCGAGATCGTCGACCGGCGGATCTTTCGAGTCTCGCTTGGCCGCAGAGAGCACGAGCCGCACGCCGGTGCGCGCGTCGAGCACGCACGGGATCGACGTCATGCGATCGACGGCGCCGTTGCGCGGCAGCTCGGCCATCGCGAAGTACGAGGTCTCGCCCTTGACGTCGAGGTTGGAGAACACCGCGCGGCCGTCCTTGTCGGTGTTGGTCGTGCGGACGTCGATGGTGTTGTCGGCGTGATAGCCGGCGAGCAGCACCGGGATATTCGCGGGCGGCTCGGGATCCTGGAAGTTGTCGTAGGTGAGCCGCACCGTGATCGTGCCCGGCGAATCGGCTTGCTCGGCGCGCGGCTGGCCGCTCATCTGACGCGGCTCGGGCATGCCGCCCGCACCGCCGGCAAACGGCGCGGCGCCGCCGGACATCTCGAGCGGCTTGGTCGAGAGCAAGACGCGCACGCCCTGGTCGCCCAGCTGGAACTCGCTCGACTCGACCGGCTTCTTGGTGTCGTCGTCGATGATCGACGCCTTGACCGTCGCGCCGCTCGGCAGGTCCTTGAAGAAGGCGCGGCCGGCATCGTCGGTGCGCGCCACGCGCGGCGTGCCGTTGACGACCAGCGTGACGTCGGTGCCGACGATCGGCTTGGCGATGCTGCCGACGATCGCGCGCACGCTGACGGTGCCGGGATCGAGATCGGGCGACGGCAGCGGCTGACCGACGGCGGCCGCGATCTGCGCGTGGACCGGCGCGGCGCCGAGGGCGACGAGCGCGATCACGAGTGCGAGGCGCTTCATCGAGCTTCTCCTGCCGTTTCGGGTTCGGTGGTGGCCGGCTCGGCCGGCTTGTCGGCGTCGGGCTCCGGCGCGGGCTCGGCCGGCTTGGCCTCGGCGGCCTTCTCGGCCTTCGCGGCCGCCGCGTTCTTCGCGCGCTTGCTCGGCTTGTCCTGCGCGGCGAGCTGGCGGCGCGCCTTGACCTCGCGCTCGATCTGCTCGCGCACGGTCAGCGCCGCATCGTCGCCGACGTGATCGAGCTCCTTGATCACGTCGATCGCGCGCGCCCGGTACTGCTTGATCAGCGAATCGGCATCGCGCTTGGATAGCTTGCCCATCGCGAGATCGAACTCGGCTTCCTTGATCGCCTTCAGCAGCGTCTTCTTTTCTTTTTCGAGCTCGCCGCGCGCGCCCATCGGCCGACCCCAGACGTCGTCGGCATCAGGTGTGGCGGCCGCGGCGGCACCGGTGCGCCACAGGTTCAACACGGTCATCACGACCGCGAGGTAGCCGAGGCACACGAACACGACCGGCGCCGTGACGTGGAAATGGTTCGTCCCGAGGACGAACAACCAGCCGGCAACCAGGACGATGGCGAGCCCGGCGAGCTTCACCATGCGGAGCGGATCTGCCGCGCTCATCGCCTAGTCCGTGTCCGCGAGCTCGTCGTCGAGCTTGTCGGCGTAGGTTTCGTCTTCTTCTTTAGTCACCGGAGCGGCGCTCGCGGTGGCGGCGGCGCTGCGCGCGACGAACCGCCGACCGACGACGTAGAGCAGGCCGAGCCCGCCGACGGCCGCGAGCATCGGGAACAGCCACGGAATGTTGCTGCGCGGCGTCGACCAGATCGACTCGCCGTACTCGGACTTGAACGCGGCGAGCACCGAGTTGTACACGCGGTCGCGCGCGGCCGGCGTCGACAGATCGGCGCCCGCCATCATCGCCATGACCTTGGCGCGCAGATCGGCGGCGGTAGCGCAATCGCAGTCGAGGATCGACTGGCGCGCACAGCCGCACGGGCACAGGAGCTCCTTCATCGCCTTCGCCTGCGTCTCGTTCGCAGGGCGATTCTTCGCCGCGTAGCCGGCGCCGGCGTTGCCCATGCCCATGCCCGCGGGCACGTGCTCGGTGGCGGCGCCACCTTGGTTGCCAGCCGGCGTATCGGCGCGCGCCTGGCTGCCGATGCCGAGCACGACCGCGAACGCGATGCCGGCGACGATGCTGACGTCGGCGGCGCGGCCGAGCCGCGTCTTCGGCTTCCACGACAAGCGGTCGACCACGCGCTGCGGGATCAGGCACACCAGCGTGCCGAACCCGAGGATCATGAAACCGATCCACACCCACAGGATCAGCGGGTTGATGTAGACGCGGAAGTTCGCGAGCTGCGTGTCGAGATCGAAGCCGGTCAGAACGATGTAGATGTCCTCGGTCGGCGTCACGCGGATCGCGACCTCGGTCGTCATCTGGCCCTCGCCTTTGTGGAAGTCCCACTTGGCCGGGTACTCGGTGCCGATGCGATTGCCCTTCGCGTCGTAGATGCCGACCTGCGCGGTGACGGCGTCCTTGTGATCGTCGGACGTATGGCCGAGCGCCTCGTACGTGAACGTGTAGCCGCTGAACTGCCACGTCGCCGCGCCGCTCGGGGTTTTGCCACCGGCCTGGACCACCGCCGGCTTCTCGATCGTGCGGTCCGTCATCTGCTCGTACGCCTTGCCGGCGATGCCGAAGAAGATCACGGCCACGCCGAGGTGCACGATGTAGCCGCCGTACTTGCGGCGCTTGTTGAGCACGAGCCCGAGGATCGACGACACCGGATCGCCGCCGGTCTGGTGCATGCGCACGCGCGTGCCGCGCCAGAACTCCTGCACGATCGAGCCGACGACGAAGCCGATCATCCCGAAGTTGATGAGCGACACCGGCAGCTTCAGCTGGTCGACGAACAAGGGCGACAGGTGCTTGGTCTGCGGGAACGCGATCACCGCGACGACGATCGTGATCGCCGCGATGATCGCCGGCGCCAGGAACTGCGACTTGAGCCGCTCGCGCGTGGTCTTGCGCCAGGCGAGCAGCGGCGCCGCGCCCGCGAGGAACAACAGGACGAGGCCGAGCGGCACCATCCACTTGTTGAAGAACGGGATGCCGACCGACACGCGCGAGCCGTTCACGGCCTCGCTGATCGTCGGGAACATCGTCGCGAACAGCACGAAGAACGCGCACGCGAGCAAGATCCAGTTGTTGACCAGGAACGCGAACTCGCGCGAGTAGAACGAGTCGAACTCGGTGCGGCTCGACAGCTTGTTCGAGCGGTGCACGATGAGCCCGATCGACACGATCAGGATCACCGCCAAGAACACCACGAACTGCACCGCGAGCACGTTGTCCTCGCCGAACGCGTGCACCGACTGCACGATGCCCGAGCGCGTCATGAACGTGCCGAACACCGTGAGGAAGAACGTCATGACGACGAGCGCGAGGTTCCACATCTTCATGGTCCCGCGCTGCTCTTGAATGATCGCGCTGTGCAAGAACGCGGTCGCGGTGAACCACGGCATCAGGCCGGCGTTCTCGACGGGATCCCACGCCCAGTAGCCGCCCCACCCGAGCTCTTCATAGGCCCAGCGGCCGCCGAGGATGAGGCCGAGCGACAGGAAGCCGAAGCAGATCAGCATCCACACGCGGACCGAGCCCAGCCAAAGATCGTCGAGCCGGCCCGATGCCAGCGCGCCGATGCCAAACGCGAACGGGATCGTCGCCGCGACGAAGCCCGTGTAGAGCGACGGCGGGTGGATCACCATCCAGTAGTTCTGGAGCAGCGGGTTCAGGCCCTGGCCGTCGATCGGCGGCGTGGTCAGGTACGTGTTGAACGGGTTCTTCGTGAAGATGAGCAGCGACAGGAAGAACACCTGCACCGCCATGATGGTCGCGACGACGTAGCCCATCATGTCGCGGTGCTTCTTGTGGTTCACCGCGATCGCGACCGTCGAGAACAGCGCGAGCACGAGCACCCAGAACAGCAATGACCCGTCGAGGCCGCCCCAGAACGACGTGATCTTGTAGGCCGTCGACATCGTCGTGTCGCTCGTCGCGGCGACGTACTTGATCGAGTAGTCGTGCGACACGAACGCGTAGATCATCAGCGCCGATGCGAGCCCGACGAGCGCCGAGAAGCCGTACAGGCCGTAGACCGACGCGTTGACGAGCCGACGGCTCTTGCGTGCGTTGCCGGCGATGCCGGACGCGAACGCCCATGCCGCCGCCAGATAGGCGCCGAGGATCGCGATCGTTCCAACGAGCGCGATCGGCGAGAACGGAACATTGCCGGTCGGCATTAGAATTTGGTGTCCAGCTTGTTCGAGGTCGCGCCGTCGTACTTCGACGGACACTTCGCCATCAGGTCGGTCGACTCGACCACGTAGGGCTGTTCGGCGTCGGTCCGGATCGGACAGCCCGGTTTCTTGTCGCCCGACTTGCACAGGTCGGTCGCGAGCTGCTGCATGTCGGCAGCCTTCACGAGCCGGCCGGTCGCGACGACCTCGGATTGATCCTTGAACGTGTCGGGCTTGGGCCCTTCGGAGAACACGCGGATCCGCTTGCCCTCCTTCTGGAGCACGAACGAGCGGTGCTCGACCTGCCCGACCACGCTCTCGACGATGCTCCCGGCCTCCACGAAGCCGTGGACCTTGAGCTCCTTGTCGGACCACGACGCCAGCGGCGTCTTCACCAGCTCGTCCACCATCATGTAGTGCTGGGCGTGACTGACCGACGAGTAGACCAGGAACCCGCCGCCGCCGATGACGACAGCGACGGTCAACAGGAGCTTCGTAAGAGTCGACCTGTCCATGGGGACTACCTCCGCGTACGCGTCGAACCCGGCGGCCCGTACGAGGGCAACCGTAGCATGATTGCCTTGCATTCCGACCTCCTGACCTCGTCAGATCCTGCGGCTTTAGGTCGCGAACCAGACAAACAGCTCGGGCATTCCCCGAATCGCAAATGACAGTAACGGCTAGCCGCCGATGCCCATCATATGGGTCGACGGCGGGGCCTCGGCGAACGCGTGGCCGGCCCGCTTGAACGCGACGGCCCCGGCGATCGCGTTCACCAGATCCTCGTCGCTGCCGCCCTCGCGCGCGATGTCGCGGAGGCTGCGCGCATCGTCGTAGCCCAGGCAGGCGTGGAGCTCGCCAGTGGCTGTCAGGCGGAGGCGATTGCAGTCGTCGCAAAAGTGCTCGGTCATCGCCGAGATGATCCCGAGCTCGCGCGACGGATCGCGGGCAAGGGCCCAGTAGCGCGCCGGGCCGGCGTCGCGGCTGCCCTCGGCCGGGGCCAGGTCGCCGAACTGGGCGGCGACGGCATCGCGGATCGTGCGGGCCGAGATCCCCCGCGACGGCTCGTAGACCTCGCCGCCGCCCATCGGCATGTGCTCGATGAACCGCGGGGTCGCTCCGCGCGCCCACGCGTCGGCGCACAGCGCGGCGAGCTCGCCGTCGTTGATGCCGTACAGCGCGACCGCGTTGGTCTTGACGCGCAGCCCGGCGGCGATGGCGGCGTCGATGCCGGCCAGCACGCGCGCGAGATCGCCGCGCCGCGTGACCGCCCGGAACCGCGCCGCGTCGAGCGTGTCGAGCGAGACGTTGACGGCCGACAGCCCGGCCTGCACCAGCGGAACCGCGAGCTCGGCCAGCACGTGGCCGTTCGTCGTCATCACGACCTGCTCGAGGCCCGGGATCCGCGCCAGCCGCGCGACCAGGTCGACGATCCCCTTGCGCACCGTCGGCTCGCCGCCGGTCAGCCGGACTTTTCGGACGCCGAGCCGCACGAAGATCCCGACGATCCGCTCGAGCTCCTCGAACGTCAGCACCGCGCTCCTGGGCTCGAACTCCAGATCCTCGTCCGGCATGCAGTACGTGCAGCGGTAGTTGCACCGGTCGGTGACCGAAACGCGCAGGTAACGAATCCGTCGCGCGAATGTATCGAGCAATGCATCTGCGCGAACCACCGAAGGCGTCGGAGGCGTCCCGAGCATCGGCAGGTGGACGCGCAGTGTCACCCCTGGAGTTGAGCCCCCGAATGTGACCGCGTCAAGCGAACTTCCTTGACAGCCATCGCGAAATTCGACATCTATCCGTCCGCTTGCTGCAGACCCATTCGACCCAACCCGCGATCGAGGGACTCTGGGTGCTGCTCGTCCAGAACGAGGGCGAGCTTACCGCCGAGGACCCGGCCGGCCGCGTGCCTGTCATGGCGCGCGCCGGAAATGACCAGACCTACCTGCTCGTGTTCAAGGACGTCGCCAAGGCGCGTCGCTTCGTCGCGAACCAGGATCTCGATGGCGCCGAGCCGCGCATGGTGGTGCGCGGCAACCGCGACGACATCATGCGCATCGCGAAATCGGCGGGCGTGGTCGGCACCTTGCTCGACTACGACCCGGCGACGCAGCAGTACGCGCAAGCGACCGCGCTCGCCTGACGTTCCCGCGCGGCGCGGAGAGTCGAGTCGGGCGACAGCCCGGTCCGTGATCACGCGCTGTGGGAGAACGCCGACACGCGAGTACGCCCGTGCGCGAGAGCGGTCGGGGTATTGCGAGGCGGCCCTCGGGCCGCTCGAACGAGCGGTCGGTGATCGTGAGGCGGCGGTGCCCTCCTGATGGACGCGATCTCGTCGGGCTTCGGCCATCCACAAGACTGTCAGCGCTTACCCTCGAGCCGGCGCTCCGTTGGTTTTGAAAGTCCGGCTTCGGCCGTCCACAGGACTGTCAGCGCTTACCCTCGAGCCGGCGCTCCGTTCTTGTTTTGCAGGTTGGGTTTCGGAGAAGAGGCACGCAGCGCTTCTCGCAGAACTGTTTCGAGCGGCGCGTTCGCGCCGACGGCAGCGGCTGCGATCGCGACGGCGGAGCGTGCTTCGTGCGCTTTGAAGCCGAGCGTGCTCAGGGCGAGCTCGGCATCGCGAACGATTACCGAGTCGCGCGCCGGCTCGCGACCCCCGTGGGTCAGCCAGTGGACCTCGAGCGCCGGCGCGCTGCCGGTGATCGACAGCTTGCCCTCGTGCAGCGCCCGATGATGGCCGTCGCAGAGCAGCGTCAGGTTGTCGGCCGTGTGACTGCCACCCAGCGCGCGCGGCACGACGTGGTGGATCTCGAGATAGCGCGCCGAACGGCAGCCGGGCACGCAGCAGCGCCCGCCGTCGCGGCGCTTCACGAACCGCACGACGCGCGGCGCGACATCTTGTGTCGCGCGACCTTCGCCGACTCGCTGCGCATCGCACTCGGCCCGCGCGAGATCAGCCTCGTCGAGCGGCTGCTTCGTGCCGGCACCTTCTTGCCAACCCGCAATGCACGAGTCGCACCGGCCGATCAGGATCTGATGCTTCGCGCGACCGGATTCATCCTCGGCGTTGCCAGCGAGCACGGCGTTGCAGAGCGCCGCGATCAACGCGTCGTCGTCCAGTCGCTCGCCGCGCTCTTGTTCGAGCGCCCGCTGCGCCTGTCGAAGTAGCGCAAGCGTCGCCGGCCGGACGTCGAAGCGGATCGTCTGCGCGACCAGCTCGGGATCGGCCGGATCGCTCGGCCGGTCGCCGCGCTTGCGACCGGCGACCGCTTGCTCGATCTGCCGCAGGTTCTTGCCGCGCACGGCATCGATCCACGCCTGCTCGGTCTCGCGGGTCGCGACGCGCGTCAGCTCGCGCACGGCGCTGAAGTGCAGCTCGCCGCTCGCGAGCGCGTCGGCAAGCTCCGGCAGATCTTCGAGCGCGGTCGCCACGCGCACACGCTCGGTCGCCTGGCGCGGCGAATGACCCAGCACGTGCTCGAGATATTCGTGGAGCGACACCATGCCGAGCTGGCGCCAGATCTCGATGCGCATCGCGCACGCGAGCAAGTGCATCTCGTCGGCATCGAGCGCGCTGCGCCGCTTCGCCAACGCGCGCAGCTCGCGATCGATCCGTTGCCACTCGCGCTCGCCGCCGCCGGGCCACTCGCTCGCCACCGTCGAACCCTCGCTCAGCATCACACCCTCCTCGATGAATGCGTTGTTCTATCACGCGAGTTTCGAGCGCTCTCCGATGCGTTCTCCGACGAGAAAACGCTTTCCGATCGAGAAAACACGCCCCGACGAACAAACGTGCAACACCGTGCATGCCGCGCGTTCTCGTCGAGAATTCGCGAGCGATTGCGCATTGCCGCGCGACATCGCGCAGAGGACCGTCAAGCCAAATCGAACACGATGTGCGTTTTTCTTTTGGCCTCGCCTCTCGAACCCAACCTTTCAGACCAAACGGAGCGTCGGCTCGAGGGTGAGCGCTGACAGTCCTGTGGGCGGCCAAAGCCCGACGAGATCGCGATGGCCTCGGCCGTCCATAAGGACTG
>Ga0070665_100004000_pt1 | contig 15544 bp, 11 predicted proteins | sample KBSS13metaG_FD_65862 | JGI IMG/M metagenome (GOLD analysis project Ga0070665, IMG submission 65862) | Switchgrass rhizosphere microbial communities from Kellogg Biological Station, Michigan, USA - KBS S1-3 metaG | ecosystem: Host-associated > Plants > Roots > Rhizosphere > Soil ... | reverse complement strand
TCTGATCCCCAAGGGCCGCCATATCAGCGTGCGCGAAGGCGATTATGTGGAGAAGGGCGACTATATCGTCGAAGGCAATCCCTCGCCGCATGACATCCTGCGCATCAAGGGCATGGAGGAGCTGGCGATCTATCTCGTCAAGGAAATCCAGGACGTCTATCGTCTGCAGGGCGTGAAGATCAACGACAAGCACATCGAGGTGATCTGCCGCCAGATGATGCAGAAACTGGAGATCACTGAGGGTGGCGAAACCACCCTGATCGCCGGCGAGCATGTCGATGCGTCGGAGCTGGAAGCCGCCAACAAGAAGGCGACGGAGGACGGCCACAAGCCGGCCGAGGGCCGCGCCATCCTGCTCGGCATCACCAAGGCGAGCTTGCAGACCCGTTCAGTCTTCTCGGCTGCTTCCTTCCAGGAAACCACGCGCGTCCTCACCGACGCGGCGGTCAATGGCAAGGTCGACATGCTGGAAGGCCTGAAGGAGAATGTGATCGTGGGCCGGCTCATCCCGGCTGGCACCGGCGGCGCCATTGCCCGCCTGCGCCACATCGCCACCGAACGCGACAAGGCGATCCAGGCGGAACAGGCGGCGGCGCAAGCGCCGGTGCCCCAGCTGGAAGCGCCGGCTCCGGCCGCCGAATAGGGTCAGCCAAACGCCAAAGAAACAGGGCCGTCCGCGAGGGCGGCCCTTTTTTCTTTTGTATTGAGCGGGGCGGGTCGGCCGGTCCGGCCGCTCGCTCAAGCTCGCGGCGTTCGGAACTCAAATCGGTCCACTGGACCGATTTGGCCGGTTGTACCGGCCGTTCCTCACCCAATATCTATCGGGGAAATCAGGAGGCGCGCCCAAACCAGCCGCGCTAAGGTTTGCTCATGAAATTACCGGAACCAATGTCCTGGGATCGCGCCGAAGCCCGCAAGGGTAAGTTCGACGGTCGATTCATTCTTGGAGTGATGACAACGGGCATCTACTGCCTGCCGTCCTGCGCCGCCCGCCCGCCCAAGCCGCAAAATGTGCGACTGTTCACCACCGAGGCCGAAGCGAAGGCCGCGGGCCTGCGCGCCTGCAAGCGCTGCCGCCCCGATCTTTATTACAAGGGCGAAGACGAGAATGTGGCGTTGTTCCAGGGCTTGGCGGCGCGCGTCACAGCCCATCCGGATGAATTCGCCGACGCCTCCGCGCTGTCGAAGGCCGCCGGTGTCAGCCTGACCAAGCTGGCCGATCTTTATCGCGATCATGCCCATCTGGCGCCGGTGCAATGGCTGCGGCGCTGCCGCGTCAAGCAGGCGGCACAGGAACTGCTCGGCGGTGCGGACAAGGTGGCGGAAATCGGCTTTGGCGCCGGGTTTGAATCGGAATCTGTGTTCCATCGCCAGTTCCTGGCCCAGATGCGGATGACGCCGGGCGCCTACCGCGCCCTGGATGGTGCGCAGGTCTTTCTGCTGCAGCTTCCGGCGGGTTATCGGGCCAGGGAAATCCTGGCCTATCACGGCCGTGATCCCGAAGCGGTCAGTGAGAAAAGCGAAGGCAACCGCATCTGGAAAGCCATGCCCACCGAGGATGGTCCGGCGGTGGTGGAGATCAGCATCGAGCCGGGTCAGGCCTGGGTGAAGGTGCACAGCGAAACGAAACTGGGGCCGGCCGCCATGGCGGCGCTGCACCAGGCGAGCTTGCGGATGCTGGGCCTGACCCTGGATGTCGGCACTTTTGAAAGCCGGCACGCTGCTTTTGCCGCCCCGCGCCGGGGCCTGCGCATGCCATTGCTGCCGACCGGATTCGATGCCCTGTGCTGGGGCATCATCGGCCAGCAGATCAATATCAAGTTTGCCTCCCAACTCAGGCGAGAGATGGTTTTGCTGGCCGGCGAAAAGATCGGTGACATGCGCACTCATCCCACGCCGGAAGCGGTCGCCGATATCGATATCGGCGCCCTGGCGTCGCGGCGCTACTCGCGGTCCAAGGCGACCTATCTGGTGGACGCCGCACAGGCCGTGGCCGATCGCCGGCTGGATATCGAGGGTCTGGGCGAGGGCTCGGCCATCGCCGCGGAGAAGGCGCTTACCGCCCAGCGCGGCATCGGTACTTGGACTGCCCGTTATGTGCTGATGCGCGGCGGCTTTGCCGATGCTGCGCCGGTGGGAGACAGCGCGCTGGCAACTGCATTGCAAAGGCTGCACAAGCTGCCGGAACGGCCCGACGCGGATGGCACGGCGCGGCTGATGGCGGCGTTCGCGCCCCATCGCAGCATCGCCACCATGCATCTTTGGACATATTTGCGAGAGACAAGGGAAGCGGCATGAACAAGCGCTATTGGAGCCTGATCGAATCTCCCTTCCAGAAGTTCGCCGCCTGGGTGGACGAGGAAGGCCGCTTGCTGCGGTTCAACCTGCGGGCCACCGGTGCTGCGAAGGTCGATCCGGAAGCGGAAAACAATTCCCGCAAGCTGGCCGATGTTCAGCGCCAGGTGAACCAGTACGCACAGGGAAAACGCCGCGATTTCGAGTTCCAGCTGCTGCCAGAAGGACCAGAGTTCGACAAAAAGGTCTGGAAGGCGCTGCTGGATATTCCCTTCGGTACCACCACCAGCTATGGCGCCATTGCCAAGAAGGTCGGCTCGCCCAATGCGGCCCGCGCGGTCGGGGCGGCGAACGGCGCCAATCCCATCGCCCTGATCGTGCCCTGTCATAGGGTGATCGGCGCCGATGGCAGCCTCACCGGTTATGGCGGTGGGCTGCCGCTCAAGCGCAAACTGCTGGAGCATGAGGCGCGGGTTTGTGGCACGCGCCTCGATTTGTTCGGTTAGATCACCTTCGACAAACCAAAGAAGAACCCACGCCGTGCGCCGAACTGCGGCGCACCCACGCCGATGCCGGTGCCGTCGCGGATCTCATAGACCTGGTCGAACAGGTTGATCACGTCGAACCGCGCCGTCAGGCCTTTCCAGTCGCCGAGCGCAAAGTCCTGGCTGAGGCCCAGATTGACCGTGACATAGTCGGGCACGGAATCGCCGTTGGGCGTGGCGCCGTCCTTGCGCAGGCCCGAACCGTAGAGCAGATCCAGCGAGAAGTGTGTCATGTCCCAGGTGTAGGTCGCGCCGCCCGAGAGGGTCACGATCTGCTGATGGTCCAGTGGGATATAATGGTTGGCGATGTAGGCCAGATCGCCGGGATCGAACTGGAACCGGCTTGAGACGATATTGATGCCCACCGCCCGCTCATAGGACGCGTTCAGATAGGCGGTGAAATTGTCATGGGCGTAGTTGACGGTCAGCTCACCGCCATATTGCCGCCCATGCTGGTAGTTGAAAGGCGTCAGGATAATGGGGGCGCCGAACTGGCCTTCATCGATCAGGTTCTTGGATGCCTTGTAGAAGCTGTCCAGACCCACTGTGAAGTCGCCGATCTTCTGCTCCGCGCCTATGTCGTAATAATCCGCCCGCTCGGCTCGCGGCGTGTTCCCGGCAAGACCGTTGCCGGCAGCCGTGGTGTTGTCGAACAGGGCCACGCTGTTTGACGCCACCAGCTCGAAAGGCGGCGGGGAGAAATAGCGAGCATAGCCGGCGTGAACGGTAAGGGTATCGGTGGGCTTCCATACCCCGTTCAGGCGAGGGCTAAGTTGATTGCCCGAGGAATAGGCCGAATAGGCGTCATAACGCAGGCCGTAATTGATTGTGAGATTGTCGGTCGCCGCCCATTCGTCCTGGGCATAGAAGCCGTAATTATAGCCATGCTTGCTGCCGGCATCCGCGATGGCCAGTGGTGTGGTTGAGGTCTGACAAGTCTGATCCGGATAGGTACAAAGCAGATTGGGATTGGTCACGCTCGGCCCGCCCGGTGAGGTCGCCAGAACCGCAGACGAAGTCCGCGAGAGCGTGTCATCGGCCTGATAGAGCAGGCCGAAGCGTATGGTGTGGCCATCGAAGGCGCGCCAGGAACCTTCCGCCTGCAAGCCGTAAGCAACATCGCGCTTGTAGGCATTTTGCGAAATGCCGTTGTAGAGCAGATCGCCGGGACCGCTGGTCGGCGTGAAGAACAGGCTGGAATAGCGACCGAAGGCCGAGACCTGATAGTCCAGCGATCCCACCGAATGCAGATAGCTCAGGATGCTGTAATGGGTAATTTCCCGCTGCCGTTCGTCCAGAAATTCTGACGGAAAACCGGTTGCGCCATTGGCATTCAGGACGAAATTGCCGCTATCGGGGTCCTGCGGTCCCAACCCGACAATACCGTCCAGACCCGATGGCTGAAGGCCGCGCCGGTTGGGAATCTGGAAAATCGCATTTGAAGTGCCCAGCACGGCGCTGACGCTGGAGTTCTGATCCAGAATGTCCTGCAGGAAGGCGAAGCCATGATACTGCTGGGTGCGGTCGTGGCGCGGATCGATGCTGCCGTCGGGTGACTCGATGCCCAGCATGTTGGTGGAGTAGTCGGCGGAAACGAAATAGTTGAAATGCCCCGACGAGCCGCCATAGGCGGCGGACGGCTCCAGAGTGGAATGGCTGCCGCCATACATGCTGACCACCCCGCCATTATCGAAAACGCCTGACTTGGTCTGGATGTCGATAATGCCGCCGGTGCGCAGGCCATATTCGGCAGGCAGGGCGCCGGTGATCAGACGCACGGAATCGGCCAGGCGTGGATCCAGGGTCTGCCCGAATACCGAGATGCCTTCCGGCAAGATGATACCGTTCAGCCGGTATTGCAGGCCATTATGTTCGCCGCGCACATGCAACTGGCCGAAACTGTCCTGGGCCACGCCCGGCATGCGCAGCACCACGGAATTGAGCTGGGCGTTGTCGCCGCCCGGCTGGGCCTGAATATCCTTGGCGGTTATGGTGTAGGTGGACGCGCCGGTCTGGGTCTGGATGCCGTTGCGGGCAGCGGCCAGCTTCTCGGCCGTGACGGTGACGCTTTCAGTGGATTCCTGGGCAAGGGCTGGCGCGGAAAAAAGCGCAGTCGCGGCTGCGCCCAAAAGCAAAAGGGAACGAAACATAAGAAACTCCGAAACGGGATAGCGCACGCCAAAGCGTGCTGAGGCGGCCTTTGGGCCGCACGCAAACAGGTGAACGTGGATTAGCGGCGCGGTGGGGCGCGGCTCTGCCAGGCAAAAGCCGTGGCAGGATCGGCGGCCAAGGTCAGGACCCGGGCGATGCTGGCCGTAACAAAGGTCAAGCTCAGCAGGCTGACGACCGCCGACGGGGTTATGAACGTGCCGGCGTGAACCAGTTCCTGGCACAGCCGGCATTGATCTACGGGATCAAGCTTGAGCGGCGCCTTGTGGCTGCCATCCGTCTGGATTTTGACCGCTTCCGGCTGAAGCGATTGGTGGATATGGGTCTGAACAGCCAGGTTCTGGAAAAAGAAAGCCAGCAAGGCCAAGGCGGTGACCCACCGCCTGGCGGAACGAGGCGCAGAAAAGAAGCGGGCGCGGCCGGCCATGGCTTACTCTCGGCTTTCGGCGAAACGAGTAGGGGATTTACCGGGTCGCTGCAATTGCCGCTCCCGTTATCTTTGTAACCGCATGTCGCAGACGCATCGTCATCAAACCTCCAGCCGGTCGTCATGACGTGCAACCAGAAGGTAAAGCGCCGGCATGAGATAGACGCTGATCAACAACCGCGTGACCAGGCCAAACACGATCACCAGGGCGAATGGCTTTTGGGTGTCGGTGCCGACGCCTGTGGCAAGCGCGGCCGGCAGCAAGCCCAGCGCCGCCACCAATGCCGTCATCATGATGGGGCGCAGCCGCAGGACCGCGCCTTCTCGCGCTGCCTCCGCCATGGACATGCCGTCAAGGCGCAATTCATTGACGTAGGAGATATAGACCACACCCGTCAGGACAGAGACCCCGAACAGGGCCAGGAACCCGATGCCGGACGAGACGGAGAATGGCGTGCCAGTCAGGAAGAGGATGGCAATCCCGCCAAGGGGAGCCGACAACAGCACGCCGAGCACGATGATCAACGGAAATTTCATGTTGCCGTAGAGCAAAAACAGAAGCAGGAAGATCAGGAATATGGTGAGCGGCAGGATCACGCTCAACTGATGGCTTGACGCCTTGTACTCGGTAAATTCCCCGCCCCAGTCGGCGCGATAACCCTGGGGCAACGTGACTTTCTGCCCAACCTGCTTGATGGCGTCGTTGACGGCGCCGGCCAGGTCGCGGCCTTCGACCGAGAACTGCACCCCGATATAGCGGGAATTGTTTTCCCGATAGATGAAGGAAGCGCCGTTCGTTACCCGGATGTCAGCCAGCTCCTTCAGCGGAATCTGCTGGCTGGCAGCCGTGGTCACCGGAATGTTGCCGATCTCCTCCGGATTGTCGCGATACTGCTGCTCGAGCCGCACCACCAGATCGAACTGCTTTTCCTGCTGCACCACCTGGGTGGCGGTATCGCCGCCAACCGCGGCCTCGATCAGCTTGTTTACGTCATCGACATTCAGGCCATAGCGGGCAATGCGGTCGCGCTTGATCGCGATCGAAAGGCTGGGCTGGCCCAGCTCCTGCACCAGGGTCACGTTGGTGATGCCACGAACCTGTTCCAGCACCCGCTTGATGGCCTTGCCCTTCTGCTGAAGGACACCGAGGTCGGACCCGAAGACTTTCACCGCCAGGGCGCTTTTCAGCCCCGTCTCGGCCTCATCCACCGCGTCTTCGGCGGGCTGGGTGTAGTTGAAGATGATGCCGGGGAAGGATCCGAGCTTTTTGTCGATCGCCGCGATCAGAGCCGGCTTGTCGCGATAAGCGCCGTGCCACTCGCCGTAAGGCTTGAGGCCGACATAGAATTCGACATTGAAAAAGCCGGTGGGATCGGTGCCGTCATCGGGCCGTCCCAGTTCGGACGCCACCAGGGTGACTTCCGGGAACGACCGGATAACTTCGCGGATTTTGGGTGTGACCTTGGCCGCTTCATCATAGGAGATGCTGTAGGGCATGGTGGCGCGCACCCACAGCGCTCCTTCGTCCAAGTGCGGCATGAATTCCGCGCCCACCAGAAGCGATAGCAACAGCGCAATGGCCAGAAAGACGCTCGACCCCGCCACAATCCGCCAAGGATATTCAAGGCTGTAATCGAGCCCCTTGATATAGCGAGCCTTGATCTCCTCGAAGATGGCATTGCGGCGTTCGACCACGCCGTCGCGCATCAACCAGGAACAGAGGACCGGCAGAAGCGTCAGGGTAACGATCAGCGAACCGATCAGGGCAAACACCATCGTGTCCGCCATCGGCTTGAACAACAGGCCCGACGGACCGGACAGGACGTAGATCGGCAGGAAGCCCACCACGATCACCGCCACCGCATACACCAGCGGGCGGTCCACTTCCGCGGCTGCGGCCTGGATGATCTCCATGACACTCGCGGACGTTCCCTTGCGGGCCGCAAGCTGGCGAAAAATATTTTCGACCATGAAGATCGCGCCGTCGACCAGGATACCAAAATCAATGGCGCCGATGGAAAGAAGGTTGGCGGAAGCGCCCTGGATATCCAGGCAGACAAAGGCGAACAGGAGCGACAGCGGGATGGTGACCGCGACGATCAACCCGGCGCGGACGTCGTAGAGGAAAAAGATCAGCACAGCCACGACCAACGCCATGCCGATCAGCAGATTCTCCTTGACGACGGAGATGGTCAGCGCGACCAGGTCGCTGCGGTCATAAAAGGGCACCACCTTCACGTCCTTCGGCAGGACATGGTCGTTCAGCTCGCTGGTCTTGGCTTCAACCCGCTTCAGCACGTCCTGAGTTTTCTCGCCTGTGCGCAGCATGATGACGCCTTCCACCGCGTCATTCTGCTTCTCGAAGCCGAATGCACCCAGGCGCGGGGCGATGCCAATCACAACCCGGCCAACATCCTTGACCAGCACCGGCGTGCCGTTATGCACCGCCAGCACCACATTTCCGATGTCTTCTGGTGTCACGATGCGCCCGAGCCCGCGCACGTAATAGAACTGTCCGCCCTGGGAATAGAAGCCGCCGCCGGCATTGCTGTTGTTGGCGGTGAGCGCGCTTTCCACGCCAGCCACGCTGAGTCCTTGGCCTGCGATCTTGGCCGGATCCAGCAGCACCTGATATTGCATGGTGCCGCCGCCAAAGCCGGAATCGTCGGCAACGCCCGCCACGGATTTGAATTGCGGCTCGACCACCCAGTCCTCAAAGGTCTTGAGCTCCATCGGCGAGCGGTCGGAGCTTTGCAGCACATAGCGATAGATCAGCCCGGACGGCGAGGTGAGCGGGGAGACAGATGGCGTCACACCGCTGGGCAAACTGAGATCGCCGATCCGATTGAACACTTCCTGGCGGGCAAAGTAGCGGTCAGTGCCGTCTTCAAACGTGTAGACCACATCCGACAGGCCATAGAGCGAGATGGAACGCTCCGTAGTCATCCGCGGCAGGCCGTTCATGCCGACCTCGATGGGGACGGTGATCAGCCGCTCCACTTCCTCGGCGGCGTGGCCGGGCCATTGGGTGATGATCTCGACCATGGGCGGTGACAGGTCGGGATAAGCGTCCACCGGCAAACGGTCCAGCGAGCGAATCCCCGCGCCGGTCAAAAGCAGGGTCAGCAACAGGATCAGCACGCGCTGGCGCAGCGAAGAGGCGACCAGCCCATTCATCAGCGAGCCCATGCGACCGGGCGGGAGTGAAGCGGGATGATCGCTCATTGATTCTGCAGGAATTGCACGAAGAGGCCGCCATCGACGACGATCCGGTCACCGGGGCGCAAGCCCTCGGTGATCTGATTGCGATCGCCCGTACGCACGCCCACGGTCACATGACGCCGGGCGAAACTGCCGTCAGCCTGCGCGACATAGACAAAGGGCAGATTTTCGTCGTCGCGCAGCACCGCTGAAACCGGGATCAGCAGGCCGGTGCTCTCCTGATGCGCCTGTATCAGGACGTGGACATACATCTGCCGTTTAAGCCGCCCGCCCGGGTTGGCGACCGTCACGCGCACTTTCATCGAGCGCGTATCGGCATCCACCTGGGGTGTGATGTTGGTGACAGTTCCGGAAAAGGTGCCGTTGCCGGTGGTGACCTTGGCGCTGTCACCGACGCTGACAGCGCCAAGGTCGGATTCAAAGACCTGCGCCATCACCCAAACCTGGGACAGATCGGCAACGGTGAAGCTGGCGGTGGTGCCGGCTTGCAGAAGCTGGCCCGGGGTGATCAGCCGTTCCACCACGGTTCCCGCCAGGGGCGTGCGGATCAAGCCTTCGACGCGCGCCAGCGGTTTGCCGGCGCGGATGTCGGCGATGGTGGCCTCATCCATGTTGAGCGCGGTCAATCCCTGAAAGGCGGCGTCGCGATCGGCTTCGGCATTGGCGGCATCGCTCTGGGCCTGGTCGGCTTCACGCTGCGAGACGCTTTTGTCGCGCACCAGATCCTTGTCGGCATCCGCGATACGGCGCGCATTGGCCGCGGTGACGACGGACTTCTGATAGGCGCTGACCGCCGTGGCATAATCGGCGGAAGCCACGGCCGCCAGGGCCTGGCCTTTGCGCACCGGATCACCGGGAGAAACCATCAGCCGCGTGACCGGTCCCGACATCGGCGAGATCACGCTGGTGGATTTGTCATTGTCGAAATCGACGGTGCCGGTGGTGTCGATCGCCTTATGAAACCGGACGGAAGCAACCGTGTAGAAGTGAATATGGCTCCGCTGCTCGGCGGTCAGGGTCACATTGGTTGGGGTGACGGAGGCATGTTGATCGTCGTCCTTTTTGGGTGAGCAGGCCGCCGACCACAGCATCAATATGGAAGCGCCCGCGAGCGCGAATTTATTTCGCATTCGGATCCCCCTCGAGATCGGCGCGATGCCACCAGCCGCCGCCCAAGGCCTGAAACAGCGCCGCCGTATCGGTGTAGCGGCTGGCCTGGGCCTGGATGGTGGTGATGCGCGCCTGCTGATAGGCCTGTTCGGCGCTCAGCAATGAAAGATTGTTGGCATAGCCGGTCTGAGCCCGGCGCTGTGTCAGGCTCAGGGTCGCCTGGGCGGCGGCTTCGGCATTGGCCGCGGCCTTGAGGCCTTCGGCATCCTGCTCCAGCGCCGTCAGACTGTCGGCCACGTTCTGGAAGGCATTAAGGACGGTGCTGCGATATTGCTCGGCCGCCTGGGTATAAGCGGCGCGTGCGGCGCGCTCCTGATGCAGCAGCGCGCCCGCATCGAAGATGGTCGCCGTCATGGTCGAGCCAAGGCTCCAGAAGCCGGTGCCGGGACCGAACACCTGGCCGATGGCGAGCGCCGTGCTGCCGGCGTTGGCGGTCAATTCGATATTGGGCAGACGGTTGGCGATGGCGACGCCGATCTGGGCGCTGGCATCGCGCATGTTCTCCTGCGCCTGCAATACGTCCGGCCGCTGCTCGACCATCTGGGAGGGCAGGCTGACCGGAACGTCGCTGGGCAATGCCAGGCTGGCCAGCTCGAATTTCTGTTCCGGCGCCTGCGAGGGATATTGCCCCGTCAGCACGGCGAGCTGATCGTGAAGTTGCGCTTCTTGTTTGATCAGCGGGGGCAGGGTGGCGACGGTCTGCGCTAGTTGCGCTTCCTGCGCGGCAAGATCGACGCGGCTGGCATAGCCCTTGGCGAGCTGGTTCTTGAGGATCTCCACCATTCTGGTGTTGGCGTCGATCAGCTCATGCGTGGCGGCGATCTGGGCCTCGACCGCGCCGGCATTGACGGCCGCGACCACGACATTGTTGACCAGGGTGGTATAGGCCGCGGCCAGTTGGAAATGCGCTTCCTCTTCTTGCGCCTTGAAGGACTCGACCGTCCGGCGGGTGAGGCCGAACACATCCGGCGCATACGTCACACTGACCTGCGGCGTGAACAGGTTGTAAGTGAAGGCGTTGTTGCTGGGGACCGGCGCCAGCGATCCCGGCTGGGTCTGGCGGCTGGCGGCAAAGCTGCCGGTTACGGCTGGAAAGAAAGTGGCGCGCTGGGCGGCCGTATGTTCCCGGGCCACCTGCAGGGCTGCCTGCGCAGCTTTCAGATCGTGATTGTTGGCCAACGCCTGCGCGATCAGGTCGTTGAGCGGCTTGGAGTGGAAAAGGGTCCACCAGTCGGCCGCGATGTCGGCGCCCTTGACGAAGTGCTGGGCTTGGCCGCCGGCGACAGCCGTCGCGGCGGTGGCGGTCACGGGATGGGGCGTATAGTCGCTGACTGGCGGAGCGTTGGGTTTCTTGAAATCCGGTCCGACGGCGCAGCCGGCCAACGGAAGAAGCAGCAGCGCGGCCCATAGCGTAGCGGATTTTCGCGGTCCGGCTCCTGGCGGGAACCTTTCCGCCCGCAATACGGCAGGCGTCATTTTCCTGGTCAACAATGCCTCCAGAACTGGAAAGCAGCCATGGACCCGAACGGGGGCCCACGTAAAAAAGCGAACAGATGAGGGGCGTTAGCGGACCGGTGGGGCTCGGCTATGCCAGCCGGTGGTCAGCGCGAAGGGCTCAGCAGGCAGGAGCGCGACGGCGGACGCCATCCCGATCCAGGTGAGCAGCAATGCCAGTTCAGAAGCGTCCGGCGCTATGGCCGTACCGGCATGCAGGATTTCCTGGCACAGCGCGCAATTGGCGGGGGCCAGGGGGTCGAAGGGCGCCGGCTGAACCGGTGCCGAAACGTGGGGCTTCAGGCTCAGAAGGTCTGGCTGCCCATGTATATGTGTCTGGACCAGATAAGCCTGCAGAGCGAAGGCCAAAAGCGCAAACAGCATCACCAGCCGTCGGGAGACGGAGGGCGAGAACGGGATCGCGCGTTTCGGTCGCGTCATGGAAGCTGACGGAATGTTTCGAGATGACACTATGGGTTGGGCCCGGTCAGACGCAACGGCAATATGATTTCATTGTAAACATGTGTCTGCCAAGCCGGGGCGGCGAAACCGCGGAAAAGCTGGACTTTAGGCCGCTTGACCCCCCAGACCCTGATAGGTATAAGCCGCCACCTTCCAGGGCAGGCCGTTTGCGCCAAAAACCGCAAAAACGCTGCTGGGAAGCCAGTTTAAGAGCTTAAAACGCGCGACTCGGGAGCCTGTCTCCTCAGTCCTCCGCAAGTTCGGACGCGAGAAGGGGTTCGCGCGTCCGGTTTTTGTTTTTTCGTTCGCCATCCGGCTGATCACCGGATCCGACAAAGGAAGAAGTGGGAATGCCGACAGTCAACCAGCTCATTCGCAAGCCGCGCGGCGCCAAGCCGAAGCGCAACAAGGTCCCGGCCCTGCAGCAGTGCCCGCAGAAGCGCGCCGTCTGCACGCGCGTCTATACGACGACGCCGAAGAAGCCGAACTCCGCGCTGCGCAAGGTCGCCAAGGTGCGCCTGACCAACGGCTTCGAAGCGCTGACCTACATTCCGGGCGAAGGCCATAACCTGCAGGAGCACTCGGTGGTGCTGATCCGCGGCGGCCGCGTGAAGGATCTTCCGGGCGTGCGCTATCACATCATCCGCGGCGTGCTCGACACCCAGGGCGTCAAGGACCGCAAGAAGCGCCGTTCGCTCTACGGCGCCAAGCGTCCGAAGTAAGGAGATTTAGATGTCACGCCGCCACCGCGCCGAGCGCCGCGAAATCACCCCGGACGCCAAGTTTGGCGACCTGGTCCTCGCCAAGTTCATGAACTCCCTGATGTATGACGGCAAGAAGTCCGCCGCCGAAGGCATCATGTACGGCGCCTTCGACACCATCGCCGCCAAGACCAAGCAGGATCCGCTGGTCGTTTTCCACGAAGCCCTGCGCAACGTTTCCCCGGCGCTTGAAGTGCGCTCGCGCCGCGTCGGCGGTGCCACCTATCAGGTGCCCGTCGAAGTGCGCACCGATCGTTCGCGCGCGCTCGCCATTCGCTGGCTGATCACCGCGGCCCGCGGCCGCAACGAGCCCACCATGCAAGGCCGCCTGTCGGGCGAACTGATGGACGCCGCCAACAATCGCGGCTCGGCCGTCAAGAAGCGCGAAGACACCCACAAGATGGCCGACGCCAACCGCGCCTTCTCTCATTATCGCTGGTAATCCGGACACCGCCCCATGGCCCGCACCACGCCTCTTAACATGTACCGGAATATCGGGATTGCCGCGCACATCGACGCCGGCAAGACCACGACGACCGAGCGCATCCTTTATTACACCGGCAAGTCCCACAAGATCGGCGAAGTCCATGACGGCGCCGCCACCATGGACTTCATGGAGCAGGAACAGGAGCGCGGCATCACCATCACGTCGGCCGCGACGACCTGCTTCTGGAAGGACCACCGGATCAACATCATCGACACCCCCGGCCATGTGGACTTCACCATCGAGGTGGAGCGGTCCATGCGCGTGCTGGACGGCGCGGTGGCGGTGTTCGACGCCGTCGCCGGCGTGGAGCCCCAGTCCGAGACGGTCTGGCGCCAGGCCGACAAGTATCACGTGCCGCGCATCTGCTTCGTCAACAAGATGGATCGCACCGGCGCGGACTTCCAGCGCTGCATCGACATGATGATCGACCGCCTGGGCACCCGTCCCATGGTCATCACCTGGCCGATCGGCTCCGAAGCCGACTTCAAGGGCATCGTCGACATCGTGAAGATGAAGGCTCTGGTCTGGCATGACGAGCAGCTGGGCGCGAAGTTCGACGAAATCGATATTCCCGCCGAATACGCCGACAAGGCCGCCGAGTTGCGCGCCAGCCTGGTGGAAATGGCCGTCGAGGAAGACGACGCCGCCATGGAAGCATATCTCGAGCACGCCAAGGAGCCGTCGGTCGAGGAACTGCAGAAGCTGATCCGCAAGGGCGCGATGGGCTTCAAGTTCGTGCCGGTGATGTGCGGCTCGGCCTTCAAGAACAAGGGCGTGCAGCCATTGCTGGACGCCGTGGTCGCGTACCTGCCGTCGCCGCTGGATATTCCGCCGGTGAAGGGCACCGATCTCAAGGGCAACGAAATCGAGCGCCCCGCCGACGACAAGGCGCCGTTCGCGGGCCTGGCCTTCAAGATTATGGACGATCCCTTTGTCGGCTCCATCACCTTTGTGCGTGTCTATTCCGGCACCATCACTTCGGGCACCGGCGCCCTCAATTCGGTGAAGGACAAGACCGAGCGTGTCGGCCGCATGCTTCTGATGCATGCGAACTCCCGCGAGGATGTGAAGGAAGCCAATGCCGGCGACATCGTCGCACTGGCGGGCCTCAAGCTCACCACCACCGGCGAGACGCTGTGCGATCCCAACCATCCGGTGATCCTGGAGCGCATGGAATTCCCCGATCCGGTCATCGAAGTGGCGATCGAGCCCAAGACCAAGGCCGATCAGGAAAAGATGGGCATGGCGCTGGTGCGTCTTGCCCAGGAAGACCCTTCCTTCCGCGTCTCCACCGATCAGGAAAGCGGCCAGACCATCCTCAAGGGCATGGGCGAGCTGCATCTGGAGATCAAGGTCGACATCCTCAAGCGCACCTACAAGGTGGACGCCAATGTCGGCGCCCCGCAGGTGGCCTATCGCGAAACCCTGAGCAAGCCGGTCACCATCGACTACACCCACAAGAAGCAGACCGGCGGTTCGGGCCAGTTCGCGCGGGTGAAGATTGAATATGAACCCTTGCCGCCGGGCTCGGGCTTCGTGTTCGAGAATGACGTGGTTGGCGGTTCGGTGCCGAAGGAATTCATTCCCGCCGTCGAAAAGGGTCTCAAGGCCCAGAAGGAATCCGGTCTGCTGGCCGGCTTCCCGGTGATCGACTTCCAGGCCCGTCTGGTAGATGGCGCCTATCACGAAGTGGACTCCAACGCGCTGACCTTCGACATCGCCGCCCGCGCTTCGTTCCGCGAACTGGCGTCCAAAGGCGCGGTCAAGCTGCTGGAGCCGATCATGAAGGTGGAAGTGGTGACGCCGGAAGATTTCCTCGGCGGCGTCATCGGCGACCTCAACAGCCGCCGTGGCCAGGTGCAGGGCACCGACAGCCGCGGCAACGCCCAGGTGGTCACCGCGATGGTGCCGCTCGCCAATATGTTCGGCTATATCAACACGCTGCGCTCCATGTCCCAGGGCCGCGCGCAGTATTCGATGCAGTTCGACCATTACGAGCAGGTGCCGCAGGCCATCGCGGACGAAGTCAAAGCCAAATACGCCTAAGTTAGAGATTCAGGAGAACAACAATGGCGAAAGCAAAGTTTGAGCGTAACAAGCCGCACTGCAACATCGGGACGATTGGCCATGTGGATCATGGCAAGACGTCTTTGACGGCAGCCATCACCAAGGTGCTGGCGGAGACCGGCGGCGCGACCTTTACGGCCTATGACCAGATCGACAAGGCGCCGGAAGAGAAGGCGCGCGGTATCACGATCTCGACGGCGCACGTCGAGTACGAGACCACCAAGCGCCACTATGCGCATGTCGACTGCCCCGGCCATGCCGACTATGTGAAGAACATGATCACGGGCGCGGCCCAGATGGACGGCGCGATCCTGGTGGTCTCGGCCTCGGACGGCCCCATGCCCCAGACCCGCGAGCACATCCTTCTGGCCCGTCAGGTCGGCGTGCCGGCGCTGGTGGTGTTCATGAACAAGTGCGACATGGTCGATGATCCGGAGCTTCTGGA
>Ga0070665_100003998_pt1 | contig 15546 bp, 11 predicted proteins | sample KBSS13metaG_FD_65862 | JGI IMG/M metagenome (GOLD analysis project Ga0070665, IMG submission 65862) | Switchgrass rhizosphere microbial communities from Kellogg Biological Station, Michigan, USA - KBS S1-3 metaG | ecosystem: Host-associated > Plants > Roots > Rhizosphere > Soil ... | reverse complement strand
TTTTGCAGGAAGAAATAACATTCCGCGTTGTAATAAAACGCTTGGGCGGCAAATTCTTCGCCCGGATAAGACACCATGATGCGTTGAAAATACTTTTGTGCCGCCGCGTAATCTTTCTTGTTGAAAAGCGCCGCGCCGCGTTCCCACAAAATCGAAGCGCCGGTATTGGCTCCCGGGCAAGCGCGTAAAAGGTCACTCAACTCTGCGGAGTGCAATCCGCTGGTTCCCGATTGTCCTTGATAAGCGTTTAAAAGCATATCGCACAATGGGCGAATGCGATCATCCGCCGGGAAATTATTTTTGAAAGCAGTAAATTGTTGGTAGGTGCCGCGCAAATCATTTTTATTGAAATAGCTCATGATGATTTTATACTGCGCGTCTTGCGATTCTTGAGTATTAGGATAATTCGCTGCTAATGATTGATAGGCGGCGATGGCTTGATCGTAATGTCCTAGACCAAATTGCGTTTCGCCAGTTTCCCAATAGGCTTTAATCCGATAGGGAGAGAAACGATAACCGTCAATCAATTGCTTCCAACGATTAATGGCTTCGGTGTAATACTGTTGGTTGTAAAGGGATTTGCCCGAGGAATAAAGCGCCTCGGCCACACGTGCCGTGTTCGTTGATTCTTGAACATAGCCATCAAATTGCGCGGTCGCTGAGTCATAACTTTTCTGGTTGTAATAAATTTTTCCTAACTGCAATTTGGCGTCGGAAGAAACGACGTTGGTATTCAATTCTTGCCCGCGCTGAATCGCCTGCTGCATGTACACTTTGGCTTGGTCCAGTTTGTCGGCGCCTTGAGCGGCGAGGCTGGCCGCTAACCCTTCAAGCGCATAAGGGATTAAGGCATTGTCTGGGGCCAACTCCACAAATTTGCGATACGTTTGTTCGGCATGTTTCCAATCCTGGATGGAGTAATAGCCTTCCGCAATCCAGAACATCGTATTCTTGCGCCATTCATCGGATTTGATCTCTTCTTGGCGTTGCAAATTATCATTTAAGTGGTTCAATGCGCTGACGATGCGCGAAGATTGGTTGGCGCGGCGTAAGCTTAGCGTCATTAAGTAAACGGCTTTGCCGGCGGCTGGGCTTTGCGGGAAAAGATCGACGAGTGTTTGATAGACATCAATCGCTTTTTCTGTATCGCCCAATTGATCAAAGGCCACGCCTTGGAGAAGTAAGGCGTAGCCGGTTAAAGGATTTTTAGGATATTTTTTGAAAAATTTATCGGTTTGGCGAATGACTTCGTTGTAATTACCTAATGCCATCAGCGCCCATAAGGTGCGGAATTGCGCTTCCGGCGCCAATTGTTCGGGAGGAATAGATCGTGGTCCGGGTGCCACACCATGCCCTGTGCTGGTATAACGGCCTTCATCTTTTAATGTCCGTGTCCAGTCTCTTTGATAGACGGGGATAGTGGCCAAAAGATAGGTCCAGTCTGTACGCAGCGAATGATTGGGAAATTCCTTTAACAAGTTCTGCAAGGTCAGTTCACAACGGCTGTAATTCTTTTTTTGGAAATCGATACAAGCCAAACGATAAAGTGCAATCACTCGCAACTGTGGTAGCGCGTCGCGACGGCTCACTGGTCCAAAGAAGGTCATCGCCAGGTCGTAATCTTTGGTTTGATAAATCGCTTCGCCGATTAAGACGCGCGCGCGATCTACCCAGACGCCCTTTTTCGCACTGGCTAAAAGTTTTTGATAAGCCGAGACCGCTTTGGCAATATCTTTCATCTGACAGAAACAGGCGATCGAGTAATATAAGGAAGGAATATCGTCTGGATGGCGTTGGAAATGACTTACCGCATCTAAATAATTCCCGCGTTCGAACGAGAGCAGGCCCCCTAATAAATCGACCTTCATCAAGTCCCCGTACACTGAATTTACAGTAAGCGTGTTTTTAAATGCGTCATCAGCGCGTTCTAAGCGTCCCTTGGCTAGATAGCCACGCGCTAAGGTGTACCAGCCTTCGGCAGAAAGAAATTTATTGTTAGAGCCGGCCACATCCCGCGACAGGCGCAAGGCCGTTTCATCGTCGCCAAGTAACAAAGAGCTTTCCGACATGCGCAGGCGCGCCGCATCGGCTAGATAAGTGAATTTCTTTCCTTTATTGATAACGGTGTCGAAATTTTTTGCCGCATCGTCGTAACGGCGTTCGCGGTAGAGGATTTCTCCGGTTGTATAAGCGGTTCCAATGGCGCGGTATTCGTTTTCAAATTTTTCGGCGATGGATTTAAACACGTCCAAGAGGGCATCTTCATGTCCCGGACGAATATCGGCCGTATGTGTAAAAGTCCGATGATCGTCGGCAAAAAGGGGAATGGAGGAAATATAAAGTGAAGCAGCGAGGGCGCAAGCCATCGGTTTCGGGCGAATGAAATGGTTCAACGGCCATTTAAAAGTATTCACTCGGATTGATTTTTAGCGCAGTTATTAATTTTTATGACCCCAATTTCTTTTACGCAGTTTAACAGAGCCCCTACAACTGGTCAAGGGGGAAATTGACTTCCCTTAACTATATTTAAGATACGACTGTTACATTACAATTAAATTTCATTTGTGTAACAGTTAGGTTAACTTTTTTCAAGACAGTTGCTCCGCGACGCATGCCCTGCTAAAATGCCGCCATGTCTCAGAAACAATATCGTGTGGCGGTCGTGGGTGCGACAGGGGCTGTGGGGTTGGAGATGCTACGCATGCTCCAAGAACGTAAATTCCCTGCCGCCTCGGTCAAAGCCTTAGCCTCCGGGCGTTCAGCGGGTAAAACCTTGCCTTATGGGCCCGATTCACTGACCATTGAAAAACTAACGCCGGAATCGGCGAAAAATGTCGATGTAGCGCTTTTTTCGGCGGGGAGTAGTATCTCTAAGGAATATGCGTCGCTCTTCTTAAAGGAAGGTGCGGTCGTCATTGATAATTCCAGCGCCTTCCGGATGGATCCGAAGGTCGCCTTGGTGATCCCGGAAGTTAATCCCGATGTGCTTTCGGCCAAAACCCGTTTGGTCGCTAATCCCAATTGCTCAACCATTATTGCGATCACGCCGTTATGGCCGATCCATCAAAAAAATCGGATTCTTCGTCTAATTGCTTCCACCTATCAAGCGGCTTCGGGGGCAGGCGCCGCGGCGATGGATGAACTGATTCAAGCGACTAAAGCCCATATTGAAGGTCGGGAATTCGTGCAAACAATCATTCCGCACCCGTATGCGTTTAATCTCTTTAGCCACAACTCTCCCGTCGATCCGGTCACGGGCTACAACCAGGAAGAAATGAAGATGGTCGATGAAACGCGGAAAATTTTTCGAGATGCCACGATCCGAATTTCGGCGACCTGCGTGCGCGTGCCGGTACCGCGCGCCCATTCCGAAGCGTTAAATTTTGAATGCGAAAAAGTAATTACGCCAGCGCAGGTGCGCGAAATTTTAAAAACGGCTCCCGGAGTAAAAATCGTCGATAATATAGAGAAAAATTACTTTCCCATGCCCAAAGATGCTTCAGGTCAGGGCGATATTTTAGTCGGGCGTATTCGTCAAGATTTGAGCGACACGTCCGGCAAATCGATTGCGCTCTTTGTCTCGGGCGATCAACTTCTTAAAGGCGCAGCGCTGAACGCGGTGCAAATCGCCGAAGTGATGGCGGCAAAAGGATTTATCTGAAAAAACTTGTTGTAAATGCCGATGACTTTGGCCGTTCTTCCGCCGTAAATGCCGGTATTATCCGCGCTCATCAACAAGGTATTGTGACATCCACTAGCCTCATGACGGATCGGGATGCTTTCGCTGAAGCCGTGGGTCTAGCTAAAGCTAATCCGAAGTTAGGCATTGGGCTTCATCTGGATTTGGATTCCTTCTTTAAGGTCGAACATGGCGTGGGGCGTTTACTCGAATATAAAGATCCGGCGATGCCGATGAACCGCATCATTCAAGAAACCGAGCGGCAATTGCAAAAAATTTTGGCCACCGGCGTCCCCATCACGCATGTGGATGGTCATCATCATGTGCATCTGCGTCCGGAACTTTTTGCGACGGTAGCCGCTCTGACGGCTAAATATAAAATTCCTGTCCTGCGCTATTTCCGTGGTTTTTATGATGGACTTTATCCGGGTGTCGATTTTGCTTGGATCCCGGATATTTTGCGGCGCTTTGGTTTAGCCTGCACAGACATTTTTTTTGCCGGCTGGGAAGAGGTGGATTCAAGTTTGCCGGGTTATAGTTATTGGAATCCCGCGCTCGATTTTAAGACGGCCGAACTCATGGTTCATCCCGGAATGGGTGAAGCCTGGCGCGAACGTGAATTGGCGCATTGCACGTCTACGGCCGTTCGCGAACGCATTCAAAAAGAGCGCATCGTCTTGGCCTCGTTTGCCGATTGGGAGCCTTCCGCATGATTACCGATTATTTTTCCAGTCTCACACAAGTATTGGCAGCGGATTACGTGGCCGCACGTAAAACTCCCCAGCATGGAGAAATGCTGCGGAAATTGAACGAACGGTTTTTGCGCCCGTTGTGGCCGGCCTCCGTGCGGAGCGGCTCGGGATTTGTCTTGGATATTCATGAGCGGCAAGCGGGGCCTTTTGATGTAATTGGCGCCTCCGATTTATGGCCGCCCATTGGTCAAGGTGAAGCAAGCCTGTATATGTCCGACGGCGTTATTTTTTGTCTCTCAGCCCGGGACTGGGTATCCGAAGATCTCACGCAATTTGCGCAGACGGCGAAAGCGTTGAAAATGCTAAAGCGTAAAGTCTCAGCGCCCGTCTTGTGTGCGGCTTTTTCTTATACACCTTTGGAAGCGACAGAAGTGACGGAGTTTATGAAAAGCAGCGCCGGGGAGGCGATCGATGCGGTCTTTTCCCTGGGCAAGAATTTAGTCGTGCGAAACAATCTGGGCTGGTACGGCGATCCGCAAAAAATCCCCTTTGTCTCTGAGCACACTGGCGCTCCGGCGCTTAAATTTTTTGCCTTTTATCTGATGCAGTCCATTCATCAGTATGCCGGTCTTCCTTTTGGCTGGACCGACTATCAACATTTATAAATAGGAGGGGGGTTGACCTAAGCGGTGGACTTCCTTATAATCTCGCCTCTATGAGTACATATTTCCCTAAAACAAAAACACCAGATCGACAGTGGCACGTAGTTGACGCTAAGGGCGAAGTCCTTGGTCGTTTGGCTACACGGGTAGCAGGTTTATTGCGCGGAAAAGGAAAACCCTCTTTTACTCCGTATCTCGACGAAGGCGACTTCGTCGTGATCGTAAATGCGGAGCATGTCAAACTTACCGGTAATAAGCTCGAACAAAAAGTCGCTTTTAGCCACTCGCTTTATCCAGGCGGTTTAAAGTTGGTGCCTTACAGTCGCTTAATGGTGGAACGCCCTGAGCGCGCCATTACGCATGCCATCAGCGGCATGTTGTGCAAAAACAAAACTCGGGCGACAATGTTGAAGCGCCTCAAAATCTATCGCGGCGCTGCGCATCCACATAGCGCGCAGCAGCCACAGTCTATGACGGTAAAGGCCTAATTTATGGTAAGTCCAAATCAAGTGTATCCCATCTGGGCAGTCGGACGACGCAAAAATGCCACCGCTCGCGTGCGCATGAATCCCGGCTCCGGCCGTTTAGTGATCAATAATCATAGCCTCGAAGAATTTTTCGGCGGTCATGCGCGCTCTAAATCCGTGGCCATGAAACCGTTTGAAACCGCCAAAATCGGCAGCCAATTTGATGTCATCGTCGATGTCTCGGGTGGCGGCGTTACCGGCCAAGCCGGCGCGATTTCGCATGGCATTGCCCGCGCTTTTGCCCAACTCGATAATCCTCTGCGCGTCGGTATGCGCAAAGAAGGATTGTTGACGCGCGACCCACGCATGGTGGAACGTAAAAAACCGGGTCGCCCCAAAGCTCGCAAGCGCTTCCAGTTCTCGAAGCGTTAATAGCTCTAAAAAACAAATCGTTTCAAATAGCCCTTCCCTCGACGCATGAGGGGAGGGTTTTTCTTTTTCCCCCTAGAAAAAGCCATTGACAGTGAAAATTTAATCTGTTAGAAAACGGCTAGTTAAAGATGCGAAAAATAGCGCTGTTTTTGAAGGATCGTCTGGTTCTAGGGGGGCGTTACAATGAATAAAGTTCAACTTATACAACGGGTCTCGAAAGATGCTCGGGTCAAAAAATCTCAGGCCTCACGCTCCGTCAAAGCGTTGGTGAAAACCATTCGCGATGCCTTGCGTGTGGGCGATAAAGTATCGCTTTCGGGTTTAGGCACTTTCAAAGTGAAGTCGCGCAAAGCGCGCAAAGGCCGCAATCCCAAAACTGGCGAAACCATTCAAATCCCTGTGGGGCGAAAAGTATCTTTTAAACCCAGCTTCTCGCTCAAAAAACTGGTGCGTCTAATGACCGCTCCATTACCCACGGCCGCCCCATCCACACCACCGCCCGTCCAACCTTAACTTAAATCTCCACCCTAGACGCGATCTAGGTTGGGGACTGACGATTCACGTCGGAAATTTGAATTTTGGTAGGATATGGCATCTTTATGCCTGAATTTTCCGATCGTTTAAATCATTTACCCCCGTATCTTTTTACGCGCATTACGCAGCTTAAAAAAGAGGCTTATGCGAAAAAGCTGGATGTCATTGATTTGGGGATGGGTAATCCCGATCAGCCGACGCCAGATTCAATCGTCAATCGTTTAGCCGATACGGTAAAAAATCATCCCAATACGCACCGCTATCCGCAAGCCAAAGGAATTCCCAAATATCGCAAAGCGATTGCCGAGTGGATGCAGAAACGCTTCGGCGTATCCTTGGATTTTGAAAAAGAAATTACGTCCTTGATTGGATCTAAAGAAGGCATCGCTCATTTGGCGATGGCAGTAATCAATCCTGGAGAGGTGGTTCTCGTCGGAAATCCGGCGTACCCCGCACATTTTAACGGAGTGATTTTGGCGGGCGGTGAAGTCTATTCCTTGCCGCTTACGCCGCAAAATCAATACTTGCCGGACTTAACCAAAATTCCCGAAGCGATTGCACGCAAAACCAAATTGCTTTTTCTGAACTATCCGAATAATCCCACGGCTGCTGTCGTGCAGGATAAAGCCGTCTTTAAAGACTGGGTTCAATTTGCCAAAAAATACGACGTGATCGTCTGTCATGATAACGCCTATTCGGAAGTGACTTTTGATGGCTACGTCGCGCCCAGTTTTCTCGAAGTCGAAGGCGCTAAAGACGTAGGCATCGAGGTCCATTCCACGTCCAAAAGCTACAACATGGCCGGCTGGCGGATTGGGTGGATGTGCGGCAATCCGCGTGTCATTGCCGCTGTCGAAAAATTTAAATCCTTTTTGGATTACGGCGCACCAACCTTTATTCAATTGTCGGCAGTCGCCGCGTTGGAGTCCTGGCCCAAAACCGTCCAGCAAGTTAGCGCGGTTTATCAAAGACGCCGCGACATGATGGTTGACGGGCTAAATAAAATTGGCTGGCCGATGGCTAAGCCGCAAGCAACCATGTATCTGTGGGTCCCCTTGCCGGAACCTTTTCGCAAAATGGGTTCTCTGGCTTTTGCAGAACAACTCTTGCGGGAAACCGGCGTTGCTGTCGCTCCTGGGGTTGGATTTGGGTCGGGGGGCGAAGGGTATATTCGCCTGTCTTTAGTGACGCATGATAAACGTTTCCACGATGTGCTTTTGCGTCTAAAAAAAATGTCCAAACAGCCAAAGCCAGCCGTGTCCGCTCGTTCTAAAGCATGAAATCGCCCGTCAGAATCGGTCTTATTGGTCTGGGTACCGTCGGCACCGGTGTTGTCCAAATGCTGCGCGACAACCGCGAACTCATTGAAACCAAAGTCGGCGCCCCAGTTCAATTATCGATGGTCTGCGACCGCCGGATTAAAAAGGCCGAACTTAAAAAACTCGGACTCGAGTCCGTCTTCACGCGCAAAGCCGACGATGTGCTCTTAAATCCGGATATCGATATTCTCGTCGAACTTATCGGTGGTTATGAACCGGCACGCACGTTTGTGCTTAGAGCCTTGCATGCGGGCAAGCATGTGGTGACGGCCAATAAAGCGATTCTCGCTAAATATTGGAGTGACATTTTTGAGCATGCCCGCATCTATCGAAGGCTGATTTATTTTGAAGGCGCCGTCGGCGGCGGCATTCCCGTCATCCAGGCCTTGAATGAGGGCCTGGCCGGAAACCGCATTATTAAAATTGCCGGCATTTTAAATGGCACAACCAATTTTGTTCTAACGCGCATGAGTCAATTAGGCATCACCTATGCCGCCGCTTTAAAAGAAGCGCAGAAAGCCGGTTTTGCTGAAGCCGATCCGACGTTCGACGTGGAGGGCATTGATTCTGCGCACAAAATCGCCATCTTGGCTTCTATCGCCAGCGGCACGCGTGTGCGCTTGGAAGATGTGGTTACTGAAGGGATCCCGGGAATCGATTCCCGCGATATGGAATTTGTGCGACGCGAATTTGGCTATGTCATTAAGCTTCTAGGCATTGCTCGCTTTCACGATGAGGCGGTGGAAGTCCGCGTGCATCCGGCGTTGATTCCCGAAAAACATCCCTTCGCCAATGTGCAAGACGAATATAACGCGATTGAAATGGAAGGGGATGCCGTGGGTGATGTGATGCTTTACGGCCGCGGCGCAGGGCGCATGGCGGCGGCTTCGGCGGTCATCTCCGATATCACCTACGTCGCCCGACAAGTGGCGGCGGGCACGGCCGGTAAGTTGCCTTACGTCTCGGGCGATCACCGAAAAATTGCCAAAACCGTGGCTAAAGAAGATATGGAATCCCGGTTTTATTTACGCTTTATGGTGTCTGATCGCGCGGGCGTGTTGGCGAGTATCTCGGGCATCTTAAGCAAATTTGGCATTTCGATTTCTGGCGTCTATCAACCGGAAAGTGGATTTAATTCCAGCCGCGGAATTCCGATCATGATCTTGACGCATCGCGTGAATGAAGGCACGATGGAGAAAGCCTTAAAAGAAATTCGTCGGCAATCCTATATTCGCGCCAAGACTGCGCTGCTCCGCATTGAAGAATGAGTTACACGGGATTAATCGATAAATATCGGTCGTATTTACCCGTTACTTCTAAGACACCACTCATCACTTTACACGAAGGCAATACTCCTTTAATTCCAGCCCGCTACTTACCGTCGATACTCAAACTCGATGTAAAACTTTATTTCAAATTTGAAGGCATGAATCCGACGGGCTCATTCAAAGATCGCGGAATGACGATGGCCGTATCCAAGGCTGTCGAACAAGGTGCGAAAGTCGTGCTCTGCGCCTCGACGGGTAATACCTCCGCTTCCGCCGCCGCCTATGCCGCGCGTGCCGGGATTGCCTGCGCGGTTTTAATTCCTCAAGGGCATATTGCAATCGGTAAATTAGCGCAAGCTTTGATGCATGGCGCGAAGGTCGTTGCCATTGAAGGCAATTTTGATCGGGCGCTGAAACTCGCGCGCGAAATTTGTGAAACCTACCCCATTGCGTTAGTCAATTCCGTCAATCCCGATCGCATTGAAGGTCAAAAAACGGCGGCTTTTGAGGTGGTTGATGTTTTAAAAGACGCTCCGGACATTCATTGTATTCCGGTCGGAAATGCCGGAAATATTACCGCTTATTGGAAAGGCTATAAAGAATATAAAACGCATGGGCTGGCCAAGACGGCTCCTATGATGTGGGGCTTTCAAGCGGCGGGTGCGGCACCGCTCGTCCATGGACATATCGTAGAAGATCCTCAGACGTTAGCGACAGCCATTCGCATCGGCAATCCCGCCTCGGCCGAAGGCGCGCGCGCCGCACGTGATGAATCCAAGGGGCTCATTGATTCCGTTACTGACGATGAAATTTTAGCCGCCTATCAGTTGCTCGCGAGTAAAGAAGGGATCTTCGGCGAACCGGCTTGTGCCGCCTCGGTGGCAGGCCTAATCAAATATGCCAAACAAGGTCGCGTGAAAGCGGGACAAACGATTGTCTGTACATTGACCGGTCACGGCCTCAAAGATCCTGATTCCGCGACGCGCATGCAAGGCGTGCCCAAAAGCGTGCCGGCAGAACGTGATGCGGTATTGAAGGCGATTGGGTTTTAATGGAGAATTTATGAAAAATGAAATTGGAATTGTAGGGGTCGCCTGCTGGCGCCCCTGCCCATCGCAGAATCAATTTGCCCAATCACAATTTAATCCATTTCATCGATTCCGTCTGATATCCCGCATGGCCAGGGTCGCCAGCAGGCGACCCCTACAGTTCCTGTTGGTTTTTATGTTGACTTCCTGCGGTCCACGAGAAAAAATTGCCACCATTGCGGTGGCCCTTCCGTTGACAGGCGATATTGCCTCGCTCGGCCAAGGCATCAAACGCGCCGCCGCCATGGCCTTGGAAGAAGCCAATCAAAAGCAGCCATTCCCTGGCTATAAAGTCGAAGCCGAATATTTTGATGATCGCAGCGATCCAAAAGAAGCGGTGAATGTGGCCAATCGCATTGCCTCGAATCCGAATGTGGTTGGGGTCATTGGGCATTTTAATTCCGGCTGCACGATTCCCGCGGCGCAAGTGTATGCACGTGCCGGCATTGCGCTGATTTCTCCGGCCGCCTCCAATCCCAAACTGACACAGCAACAAATGGATCCCTCCTGGACCTATCCCAAAACCGTTTTCCGCGTCAATACCACCGACGATGTGCAAGGCGCCTATGCCGGGGAATATGCAATGAAGAAATTAAATTTGCGGCGTGCGGCCATCATTCACGATAAATCGGCCTATGGGCAAGGCGTGGCGGAAGAATTTAAGAAAAAGTTTGAAGCCTTAGGCGGCACGGTACTTTCGTTTGACGGAATCAATGTCCCGGATAAAGATTTTAATGCGCTACTTACTCGCGTTCATAGTTTGAATCCGCAACTCATTTATTTCGGCGGTGATTTTGCCGGCGGTGGCTTGGTGGTTCGGCAAGCGCGCGGTCTGGGTGAGAACGCCACGTTTGTGTTGTCCGAAGCCAATTATGATCCCGAATTTTTGCGTATCGCCGGCACCGCCGCCGAGGGAGCCTATGTCACATTCCTAGGAAGTCCGCCGGACCTTTTACCTTCAGCCAAAGCCTTCATCAATGCGTATAAACAACGCTATCCCAATGAAGAAATGAAAGCCTACGATCATTACGGTTATGAAGCCATGTCCATCTTGATCGGACAGCTCCGCCAGAATGGTCCCGACCGTGCCAAAATCATCGACGGCCTGCACCATGTTCGCTATAACGGCGTCTTAGGCGAAACGCAATTCGACGAAAAAGGCGATACTCTCAACAAAAAAATCACACTTTTCCAAGTCAAAAACGGAAAGTTTGATCCCGCAAAATAACTGCAGGAAAAAGATCATCGCGCCCTACCGATGCCGCCCCATTTTAATGGCATTAAAAGCTAAGGGTGGTACAACATAATAAGCTTTGCATGCCGGCAATTGGACGGTGCCCCGCCAGCTCCCCGATGTGCCAGGCTAAAATGATAACGAGATATTCCAGCTTGCGGTACAATACGTTTCACGAATGATTCTCCAACAACTCATTAACGGTCTCACGCTCGGTTCTCTCTACGCTTTAATTGCTCTTGGCTATACCATGGTGTATGGCGTTCTCTTGATGATTAATTTCGCGCATTCTGAAATTTTAATGGTCGGCGCGTTTGTGGCCTGTTTGTTGTTGCGCGTGACATGGATTGCGCAGGGGGGATTTCTGGGTCTGTTCATCGCGATTAGTGGTGCGCTGGCCGTATCCGCTGTGTTGGCGATTCTTGTCGAACGATTGGCCTATCGGCCGTTGCGGCGGGCAGCGCGGTTGACGCCTTTGATTTCGGCGATCGGCGTTTCGATCTTTCTGCAGAATGCCGTATTTCTTTTAATTTCGAATGAATCGATTGCTGTTCCCGAAATCTTTTCAACCACGCCGTGGCATTGGGGCACGGTCGAAGTGCATCCGATTCAACTTTTGATTTTATTCGTGACCTTGGGACTTCTCCTAGGCCTGCATTTATTTGTCAACCGGACGCGGTTAGGGACAGCGATTCGCGCGATCTCCCAGGATTCGGCCACGGCGTCGCTCATGGGAATTCCCGTCAATAAAATGATTGCGCTAACTTTTTTCATCGGGGGTGGATTAGGGGGTATCGCTGGCGCCTTAAATGGACTTTACTATGGCTCCATCAAATACAACATGGGGTTTGTTCCGGGCATGAAAGCCTTTACCGCCGCGGTCCTGGGTGGGATCGGGAATGTCTCCGGCGCCATGGCAGGCGGATTTCTTTTGGGGCTGATCGAGTCGTTGGCGGCCGGCTTAATTCCCAATGGTTCCGACTGGAAAGATGTCATCGCTTTTTCTTTATTAATTCTTGTTCTATTGTTCCGTCCTTCCGGTCTTTTCGGCAAACACGTGGCCGAAAAAGTTTAAACCATTTTTATAAGATAGAAGCTCCTCTTAGAAGCGCGGTCGTGGCCCTTGATGCAACGGAGAAATTGTGGTGCAAAACCAAGAATTAATTCAGCACTTAAAAGAAAAACTAGCGATTTTAAGTCGGTCCATGAATTCGACCGTACCGCCTCCTGCCCTATGCCCTGTCGACCAACGCATTCAAGAATTTATTGACGGCTATTTAAAAAATAGGACGACCAAAGACACGCCGAAATTGCCAGCGCAAACGTTAGTTTTAGATCGTCCTGGGTTGGCGCGTTTGACGTCTTTGCCGAGGAATAAAGACACGTTTTCATCACCCTATCTCCACTCCTACCGGGTGCATCAAGGCGTGTTACATAATCCAAAAAATGACCGGCGGACAACGCAAGGCGTGTTTCATGTGGTGGAAGGCGGATTCCCTGTTCCGGACGATAAAATAGCCGTTCCTGTTTCCATCTTTGCGGAGCTATTGCGCGAAGCCTTCCAGCCGCCAAAAGATGTTTTAACCTTGCCTTTCACGGCCGATGAACCGGATGCAGCACATGTTTTCGTCTCTCTTTTATTAAGACCTTTAGTCTGCCCAGCCACAGATCGCGATCCCGAAAAAACTATGGAGATTCGTTTTTTTGCGCCGGGGACATTAATCAGCAATTTGGATTTCGTCGAAGGTATTTTTGGTAATGGGGGTGACCCTTATTTGCCCGAGCATAATGCCGCTCTTGATCCTTTCCATTGGACGGGACACACCGGCTGTGTGATTTTGGCGCCGCATTTAATTGGTCTTAAAAAGAAAGCGCTGGGATTACCATCCGAGGCACAAGCGACGCCGCGCCAAAAACGTGATGGGATGTACTGGAAAAGTGAAGATGAGCTTTATAACGGAGGCAGCGCCTTCAAAGTCGCTTGCCGGGATCAGCATGGCCTCATGGTCACGATCATTGCAGACAACTATTATGGCTACTGCAAAAAAGAAGTGAAAACCCAGATTAGTTTTGCGGCGAACCTCTTTGGTTTGTGCGAAGAAGAACATGCCGGCGGCGCTCTGGCTTTTTCGTCCTATGTCTTAGGGCAGGATTTTTATGCGGATCGGAGTTTTACCTTAAAGCCAACCGCCTTTGAAGAAGGAATGGAATTGTTGGCCGAACGAGTTGAGCTTAAGCCGGGACGTTTTGCCGTCGATCGTCGTTATCCAGATATTTTTTATGTGCCAGAGAATGCAGAGTTTAATGTGCGTGAGGGCTATGTGCGGTGGATCTATTCCGCAGGAACGCAGCAACTTTCGTTACGCGAAAATGACGCGTACATTCTGCCCTCTGGGTACAAAATTCGTCTGGAAAAACAAATGGGGGGAACGACCTGGCGCTTAATCGGGACGCGTCCCGATGGCACATTTTGTCACAAACCTTGTACGGTGTCCGGTGGGGGAAAATCCGAAATTTCTAAATCATTATTGCCCATGATTCATAAAGGACCCGTTTTTGTTAAAGACTATAAACAGGATTTCGACCGAGTGGAAGAGATTTTGAATAAAGATTTTACGGCAATCTATAAAAATCACGTCAACGACCGTTCTAAAAGACCGATCCTAAGTTTGGATCGCTCGTTGGGCTCCGTAATCAAATTATTAACGCCGTCGCCGGAATATACGGACGATTACAATACGTGGCTCATTCAACTGCCCCAAACCATTCGTCAATTGGTATTCATTGTGAAACGGTACTACAAGCCGGAATGGAAGGAGGACTGGCGATCACATTTTACCGTGGATCGCGTAAACGGTTATCTTGGCCATGAATTAAAGTTTGATAATCACATGCTGTTGGCTAATTATCTGCGTGTGGGTTTCGACACGAATGGCTCCTGGCGCATGTTTAAGCTGCGTCCTGATTTTAATCCGTCGGACAAAGTGCAAATGGAAGATGACATCACGGTTTCAACGGTTGTCCCAACGGAACGTCTGACGCACTTAAATCCTAACTACAACAATCCCAGCGTCAAGCTTGTGGCCAATTGTGAATCCTTACTTTTTCAGCGTCCGGATGATGCGATTCATCGTGGATTCGATAAGCAAGCGGAGGCCGACATCGCCGAACCTGGAACCTTTTTTACTAATTTCGAACCCCTCTCGCACAGCCAAGCGCAAGCATTGGTCGATCATGTGACGGAATTTGATCTTTATACGGAGCCCATGAAAAACCTCATTAAGGAATTTCTGTGCGCGCCCAAAGCGGATTATGTGGTGTCTTCTGCGCATCCACGCATCGTCAATGGCAAACCATCCAAAAATCCCCGCTATCTACAAAAACGTCCGGATCGCGTGCATCATCGAGAAACTTACATCGCCGATATTGGGGCACGATTAAATCTTTCCGTGGATGCTGCCTCACCGGTTTACTTTCCTGTGCGGGCGGTTTTAGCGGGCCGACGAAATAATCCACCGCAGCCCGAGATTCATTTGCCGGCATTAGCTGTTTATAATCCGCTTCATTACCAAGAATTGCCGGAGTTGTTTATGGATTTTATTTGTAGCTTGACGGGAAAATCGCCCTCAACGACAGGATTTGGTAGTGAAGGCGCTTTAACCAAAGGCCCATTCAATGCGTTATGGCCTGTGGTGGATATGAATAACGCGCTGCTGTCCTTTATTCTGACCGGGTATGCTGGTTTTACGAGTGCCGCCGGACACGTGGGACCACATTATCAAGTAGATCATGACATTAGCATGTTGATCCCGGAAATTTGGTGTCGTATGGAAATTCATGAGCGCGAGCCGCGATTTTTGATTCAAAACGGGTATCTCGAAAAAATCGAGGATTTTGATTTTGAAGGGCAACGTATCTTGGCGAGCCGCTTGGGCTATCGCATGACCGAACTTTTTGCCGATCATTTCTTAGGACGAATTTTCGAAACTCCCAGCCGCATTTTTACGGAAGAATTATTGCGTCCAGAAAAACAAAGCAAAGACGATTTTGTCGCAGGGATTCAAAGCATCGTCGAGGCACAAACACGCGTGGCGAAAAGTTATTTTTCAGATGGCAGCGCAGAGGCGGCCTGCCCGCCTTTACGCGCTTTACTAGACATTATGGTTCACGG
>Ga0070665_100003994_pt1 | contig 15557 bp, 14 predicted proteins | sample KBSS13metaG_FD_65862 | JGI IMG/M metagenome (GOLD analysis project Ga0070665, IMG submission 65862) | Switchgrass rhizosphere microbial communities from Kellogg Biological Station, Michigan, USA - KBS S1-3 metaG | ecosystem: Host-associated > Plants > Roots > Rhizosphere > Soil ... | reverse complement strand
GCTACCAGCGCGGCTCGCGGCGTCCGCCGCCGCCACCGCCGCCGCCACGGTTGCCGCCGAAGCCGCCGCCCCCGCCGCCGAATCCACCCTCGGGCTTGGGACGCGCCTCGTTCACGGTCAGCGCGCGGCCGCCCATCTGGAACTGATTGAGCTCGCTCGCGGCTTTCTGCGCCTCTTCGTCGGTGGACATCTCGACGAACGCGAAGCCGCGCGCCCGGCCGGTCGCCGCGTCGCGCATGACGCGGACGGATTCGACCGTGCCCGCCTTGCTGAAGAGCTCCTGCAGTTCCGCTTCACCGGTGGTGTAGGGAAGATTCCCGACGTAAAGCCTTCGACCCATCATTCACTCCTCATTCGCACCCAGGCGGCTGCCATCCGCGCTCGAATGCCGGTCACCGAACAAGGCATCTGCGGCGCGTCGGCTGCACTTTCACTGGGAGGGAGCGAGTCGGACTTGAGGCTCGATCGGCTCTCGGCGCGGGCGAAGCAGGCGGGGGGCAGACCACCAAGGGGCGGTAGTCTACCAACGCCGCCCGATCAGAAGCAAGTGGAGCACCCCCTATAATCGGGTCATGCCGGTCTCTCTTGGAACCGACCGTCTGCTGGCCTCGGGACGTCTCGACGGCCGGCGGGTCGGCATCGTCTGCAACCCTGCGTCGGTCGACCGCGAGCTGCGCCACATCGCCGACCGGCTGGTCGGACTGGCGGGTCCCGGAGGACAAGCCGCACGCGGCGTGCGCCTGACCGCAATCTTCGGCCCGCAGCACGGCTTCCGCTCGGACGTGCAGGAAAACATGATCGAGACGGGACACGCGCGCGACGCGCTGCGCCGCGTCCCGGTCTATTCGCTCTACAGCGAAACGCGCGAGCCGACCGCCGAGATGCTGCGCGACGTCGATGTGCTGGTGGTCGATCTCCAGGACGTCGGCACGCGCATCTACACCTACATCTACACGATGGCGAACTGCCTCGTGGCGGCGAAGAAGCACGGAATCCCCGTGATCGTGTGCGATCGGCCCAATCCCATCGGCGGCGATGCGGTGGAGGGGCCGATGCTCGTCCACGGCTTCGAATCGTTCGTCGGACTGTATCCGCTGCCGATGCGGCACGGCATGACGATCGGCGAGCTCGCCCGCCTCTTCAACGAGGCGTTCGGCATCGGCGCCGATCTCGAGGTCGTGGCGATGGACGGCTGGAGCCGCGGCATGTACTTCGACGCGACCGGCATCCCGTTCGTGCTGCCGTCGCCGAACATCCCGACGCTCGACTCGGCGATTGTCTATCCCGGCACGGTGCTGTTCGAAGGGACCAACGTGTCCGAGGGACGGGGAACGACCAAGCCGTTCGAGCTGCTGGGCGCGCCGTGGGTGGACGCGGAGCGCTTCGCCGACGGGATGAACGCGCTCGCGCTGCCGGGCGTGCGCTTCCGTCCGGCGGTCATCGAGCCGACGTTTCACAAGCACGCGCACACCAGCTGCGGCGGCTGCCAGATTCACGTGCTCGATCGCGCAGCGTTCCGGCCGGTCGAGGCCGGTGTGGCGCTCATCGCCGCGTTTCGCGCGGCCGATCCCGATCGCTTCCGCTGGCGCGATCCGCCCTATGAGTACGAGCACACCCTGCTGCCGATCGACATCCTCGCCGGGTCGTCCACGCTGCGCGAGCGGATCGAGGGCGGCGTGCCGGCGCGCGAGATCGCGCGGTCGTGGGAACCGGCGGTCAGCGAATTCGCGGCGCTCCGGCAAAAGTATCTTCTCTACTGACTTTCGGCTATAACCTCGCTGACCCCGGAGGGTCGTTCATGGCCAGAATCCTGGGTATTTGTGCGCTCGCCTTCTCGACGACTGTCGCGAGCCCGGCGCGGCAGCCGCCGGCCGGCGGGACGGACGCCGCCTATCAGGCGATTCGCGCCAACGACATCGGCCGGCTGCGAGCCCTTGTCCGCACCCCCGCGGACGCCAATCAGAAGGATGAGACCGGCGTCCCGCTGCTGATGACGTCGGCCGCGGTGGGATCGGTCGACGCGATGACGCTGCTCCTCGACCGGGGCGCCGACGTCAACGCGCGCAACGGCTTCGGCGCGACCGCCCTGATCTGGTCGGCGACCGACCTGGCAAAGGTGCAGCTGCTGACCAGCCGCGGCGCGGACGTCAACCTCGCCCCCAAAACCGGACGCACGGCGTTATTCGTGGCTGCGATGAGCGAACCGTCGGCGAGCATCGTGCGCCTCCTGGTCTCGAAGGGCGCGCACCTCGAGGCCAGGGACGCGTTCCAGAACACCGCGCTGACCGCGGCGGCGATGGGCAACGATCTCGAGACGATTCGCCTCATCGTCGACGCAGGCATCGACGTGAACGCAACCGGTGTGACTGGAGTGGCCCCGCTGTTGGGTGCGGCGTACCACGGCAACGTCGCCGCGGTGAAACTGCTGCTCGAGAAAGGCGCCCGGACCAACCTCGTCGCAGCCGTGCCGATCCTTTTCCCGGGCGAATCGCCCAAGAGCGGACCGGTGGCACTCACCGCCGTCACGCCGCTGATGGTTGCGGCGGCGCTTGGAACGCCGGAGCTCGTGAAGATGCTGCTCGACGCCGGCGCCGCGGTCAACGCGAAGGACGGCCGGGGCATGACGCCGCTGATGTTCGCCGTGGCCAAGAGCCGTCAGCAGCCGGCGGTGATCCGCATGCTGATCGATCGCGGGGCCGATCTGGGCGCCCAGAGCCATGCCGGAGAGACGGCCGCCGACTGGGCCCGCAAGGTCGGCGCGGCCGCGGGCCTCGAGATTCTGAAGGTCGCGCGTGCTCAGGACGCGCCGGTCGCGGTTCCGCCCGCACCCTCGGTCGACGCGAAGACCGCAGCGGCGCGCAGCGTCGCCCTGCTCGAATCCTCCAGCCGCAAGTTCTTCGAGAGCAGCGGCTGCGTGTCGTGCCATCACCAGAACATCACCGACATGGCGGTCGGCGAGGCGCGCGGCAAGGGCGTGGTGACGAGCGCGGAGCACGCGATCGAGCGCATCAAGATGCTGAGCGCCGGCCCACCGCCGCAGCTGTTGTACGAGCGGATGGACATCGGCGTGCCCGAAATCTTCGCGGCGTCGCTGACGGCGCTGGCGGCGGTGGACGTCCCGGCCAATCCTGCGATCGACGCGCTGGTGGCCGAGATCGCAGGGACGCAGGCGGCCGATGGCTCCTGGCACCTCACCGGCGGCGTCAACGAGCGTCCGCCGGCGGAGGAAGGCGCGATTACCCGGACCGCATTGGGCGTCCGCTCGCTGAAAGTGTACGGCCCGCCAGGACGCGCCACCGAGATGAACGCGCGCGTCGACAACGCCCGCCGCTGGCTGCTGGCCGCCACGCCGCTCACGTCCGAAGACCAGAATATGCGGCTGCTCGGCCTCTTGTGGGCAGGGACCGACAACGCGACCTTGAAACGGCTGGCCGCACCGATTCTGAGCGCTCAGCGTGCGGATGGCGGCTGGCGCCAGCACGAGGGGTTCGGCAGCGATGCCTACGCCACCGGGCAATCGCTTTATGTCTTGATGAAGACGGGCGCGCTCGCGCCGGCCGACCCGGCGTACGCGAAGGGCGTCAACTACCTGCTGGCCACGCAGCATGCCAACGGGTCGTGGCGGGTCGCCAGCCGCTCACCGAAGTTCCAGGCCTACTTCAACAGCGGCTTTCCCTACGCCGGCGACCAATGGATCAGCGCCTGGGCCACGGGATGGGCCGCCATGGCGCTGACTCAGGCGGCCCAGTGAATCGGGTAATCGAGTAATCGGGTGATTGGGTAATTGATTGGAGATTGGACTGTCAATCCCCAATCAATTACCCGATTACCAGATTACCCAATTACCCGATTCACCGTCGCTTGTTAGCCGAGTCACGAGCGACGAGAATCTGCTCGGCGTGCGCGTGGGCGTGCCGGGCGGTCAGCTCCAGCCACCGCTCGGCGGTGAAGAGACCGTGCTCGGTGTGCGTGCCGGCCGCCCGCGCCCAGTCGGCGTCGGTCATCCGCTCCAGGATCTCGCCGGTGGTGCGGCGCGCCGCCTTGAACGCGTCGAGCGACGCCGCGATCGGCCGATCGTAGAACAGCTTGCGCGCGAACTGATCCTGGTCGTAGCCGAAGATCTGCGGGTTGTCGGTGGCGACCAGCAGGCGCAGGCGCGTCGCCGCGGTCATCTCGCTGTCGGCGAGGTGATGCACCACTTCGCGCGCCGACCATTTCCCCGGCGCCGGACGTGCGTCGAGCTGCTCATCGGTCGCCCCGGCCAGCGCCTCGGCCACGACCCGGTAACCGTCGTTGTACTGCGCGATCAGCGCCTTTCGATCCTCGGGTGTCATCTCATCCTGCCCATCCTGCCCGTCCCGCCCATCCCCTATCCCCGCGTCTTGGCGATGCCCGGCGTCGCCGCTTCCTGCGCCGTGTTCGGTTCGATGTGGTGCGCGATCAGATGATCGCGCAGCTGCTCGAAGGCGTCGGCCGGCGTGTCGGCATAGTGCAGCAGCTCCAGATCCTTCTCGGCGATCGCACCCCACTCCGCCATCGGCTTCAGGTCGAGCACCTGCTGCCAGTACTCGCGGCCGTACAAGATCACGCCGATCTTCTTCGACAGCTTGTCGGTCTGCACCAGCGTGAGGATCTCGAACATCTCGTCGAGGGTGCCGAAGCCGCCCGGAAACACCACCAGCGCCTTCGCCATGTAGGCGAACCAGAACTTGCGCATGAAGAAGTAGTGAAATTCGAAGTGCAGGCCGTCGGTGATGTACGGGTTGGCGCCCTGTTCGAACGGCAGCCGGATGTTGAGGCCGATGGTCTTGCCGCCGCCTTCGCGCGCGCCGCGGTTGGCCGCCTCCATGATCCCCGGGCCGCCGCCTGAAGTCACCACGAAGCGGTGGTTCTCCGATTGCAGGCTCACCGTCCACGCGGTGAGCAGCCGCGCCAGCTCGCGCGCGTCCTCGTAGTAGCGGGCCCATTCGACCGCCTTGTGGCTCTTCTTCAGCTCGGCCTCGTAGTGGTCGTCGGCGTCGCGCACGCCCCGCGCCCGCAACGTCTTCAACGCCCGCTCCGCCCGCTCGCGGCTGTCGACCCGCGCCGATCCGAAGAACACGACGGTGTCCTGAATCTTCTGATCCTTGAACCGTTTCAGCGGGTCGAGGTATTCCGCGATGATCCGGAGCGGCCGTCCTTCTTCACTTTCGAGGAACTCGGGGTCGAGGTACGCGAGCGGCTGCTGCGCCATACGGCCAATTTATCATCAGAATGCTATGATCGCGCGCCATCAGTCTCGGGCCTGCGACTGAAGCTGACGACTGAGACTGACTTCGCCCAGGAGAGGTCGCTTCGCATGAACGTGTCGATCAAGGGACTCGCGCTCGCCGCTCTGATGACCGTCGGCCTCGCCGCCGGCCAGCCGCCCGCCACGCCGCCGATGCACGCCAAAGCGGCGCATCGCCTCGTCATCAAGAACGCGATGGTGATTTACGGCAACGCGAAACCGCCCTACGGACCGGTCGACATCGTGGTGCAGGACGGGTTGATTTCCTACATCGGGCCGGCCGACGCCGCGCCCGGCTCGTCCGTCACGGTGCCGACGACGCCGCGTTCGTCGGACACGGTGATCGACGCCACCGGCAAGTACGTCATGCCGGGCATCGTCAACGCGCACATGCACTGGCACGAGGAGCGGCAGCCGGGCATCCCCCAGCCGATCCAGTACGAGCGGAACCTCTATCTGGCCGCGGGCGTCACCACGGCCCGCGAGGTGGGCGGCGACTTCGACAGGTCGAAGCGCTGGCAGGCCGAGAGCAACGCCCACACCATCATCGCGCCGCGCATCCTCGTCTACCCGTTCGTCAGCAAGGGGCGCACCGGATCGCCGACCGAAATCCGCGCCTGGATTCGCGACATCAAGGAGAAGGGCGCCGACGGCCTGAAGATCATCGGCATGGATCGCGACCAGCTCGAAGCGATCATGGACGAAGCGCACAAGCTCAAGATGCGGACGGCGACGCACATCGCGGTCGAGGAGACGACGGCGAAGGATTACGTCGAGCTGGGCGTCAACTCGATCGAGCACTTCTACGGCGTGGCTGACGCGGCGCTGAACGGCATCCAGAACTTTCCGCCGGACATGAGCTACTCGAACGAGATCCATCGCTTCGGCCGCGCCGGGGAACTGTACGCGCAGGCCGATCCGGAGAAGCTCCACAAGATCATCGACCTGATGGTCGAGAAGCACGTCGCCTGGGATCCGACGTTCTCGATCTACGAAGCGAGCCGCGATCTGGTGCGCGCGCAGGCGCAGCCCTGGTTCAAGGACTACCTCCACCCGTCGATGGAGGAGTACTTCAAGGGATCGCTCGACAACCACGGGTCCTACTTTCTCGGCTGGACCTCGTCCCAGGAAGCGAAGTGGAAGCAGCAGTACCGGATCTGGATGGACGCGGTGCGTGAGTTCGCGACCAAAGGCGGCCTCGTCACCACCGGAGACGATGCCGGCTACATCTACTCGATGTACGGCTTCGGCATCTCGCGCGAGCTGGAGCTGCACGAAGAGGCCGGCTTCCACCCGCTCGAGGTCATCGAGCATGCGACGTGGAACGGAGCGAAGCTGCTCGGCATGGAGGACCGGATCGGCAAGGTCCGCGAAGGTTTCATCGCGGATCTGCTGGTGGTCAACGGCAACCCGCTCGACAACCTCAAGCTGCTGAACCCGTACGGCGCCGACGTGATGACGATCAACGGCCGGCCGGCCTCCAACTACTCGCCGCTCGGGCCGACCGACAAAGTCCAGAGCGTCCACGGCGGCGGTATCGAGTGGACGATCAAGGACGGCATCCCGTACCACGTGCCGACCCTCATGCGCGAGGTGAAGGAGATGGTCTCGCGCGCCCGCAGCCAGCGCATGCGCAGCACGGCCGCCCAGCCATAAGATGGAACCGCAGAGCGCGCCAAGGCCGCGGAGAAGGCTGGGAACGTAAAACAACAGTGACACCGCCACCCAGCCTCGATGTGAGCGCGACTATCGCGGTACCCATCGGACGCGTGCTCAAGGCGTTCTTCGACGCCGGGGCGCTGGCCGCCTGGTGGCAGGTGGCGCATTCGGTGACGACGCCGCGCGTGCTGGGGCCGTACGCGGTCGAATGGCTGCCGACCGACTTCCGCGACGAAGTCCTCGGCCGGCTCGGCGGCGTATTCCGGGGCACCATCGTGCAATTCGATTCGATGCAGGGATTCTTCGTCGCCGACGCGTTCTGGCTGCCCCCCGACGGCGAGCCGATCGGCCCGATGGCGCTCGAAGTGAGGCTGCAGGCCGAGGGCGCCGGCGTCACGCGGGTGCGCGTCGTGCAAACCGGCTTCGAAGAGAGTGCGCGCTGGCGGCGGTATTACGAGGTGATCGGCGTCGGCTGGTCGCGCGCGCTGGCGTCGCTCAAGTCGCTGCTGGAGCATTAGTTCAGTGTCGCCGCAGCGACGCGCAGCTCTGTTTGCCCTGTGCGTGTTCATCGCCGCGGCCGTGATCGCGACCTGGCCCCTCGCCCTGAAAGCCGGCCGCGCGACCGCCGGCGGCGACGCGGACCCGATGCTGGTGAGCACCGTCCTAGCCTGGGACGCGGATCGCCTCGCCCACGGGCTGCGCGGGTTCTGGGACGCGCCCTGGCTCTTCCCGTACCGCCACTCGCTCGCCTACTCCGAGCACCTGATCGGGATCGCGCTTTTCACGGCGCCCATCCAGTGGATTTCCGGCAACCCGTTTCTCACGTATAACGTCGCCTACATCGGATCGTACGTGCTCGCCGGCTTCGGCATGTTCCTGTTGGCGCGTGCGCTCTGGGGCCGCACCGACGCGGCGGTGCTCGCGGGACTGGCCTTCGAGCTGACGCCGTACCGCCTCGCGCAGAGCCCGCATCTGCAGGTGCTGATGAACGGCTGGATGCCGATCGGCCTGCTGGCGCTGCACCGGTATTTCGAAAGCGGCGCGCGATGGTGGCTCGCGGCGTTCGCCGCCGTCTTCGTCGTGCTCGGTCTGTCGAACGGCTACTACCTGTATTTCTTCATGCTCCCGGTCGGCGTGGTCATCGGCGTCGAGCTTGCGCGGCGGCCGCCGGTGCTGCCGCGACGGCGCATGGCAACCGATCTGGCCGCCGCCGGCCTCGTCGTCGCCGCGGCGATCGCGCCCGTCGCACTCGTGTACTACCGTCTGCAGCGCGAGCACGGGTTCACGCGGACGATCGAGCAGCTCGGGTTGAGCGCGGGCCCGGCCGACTACTTCCACGTTTCCAGCGGCGCCTGGACCTGGGGCGGGCTGCTCCCGATCGGCAGGGGCGAGCTCGAGCTGTTCCACGGCTTCGTCGTCCTCGTGTTCGCCGCGATCGGCGCGGCCACGATCGGCCGGCGTCAGCAGACGCGTCTCGTCGCCACCTACCTCACGATTGCTGCGCTCGCTGCGTGGCTGGCCGCCGGCCCCGGGCCGTGGACGCCGTACGGCTTGTTGTTCAAGCTGCTGCCCGGCTTCAGCGCGCTTCGCGTCCCCGCCCGTCTGGCCTCGGTCTTCATCGTCGCGATCGCGGTGCTGGCGGGCGCGGGCTTCGCGGCGCTGCTGGCGCGCCTGCCGAAGCGCGGTGCCGCGGTCGCGGCCGTGCTCATCGCGGCCACGATCCTCGTCGAGGGTCAGCACGGCGTGGGCTTGACCGATACCCCCAACCCGAAGGAGAAGAGCTGGGACGCCGTCGCCTACGACTGGCTGCGGGCGGGCCCGCCCGGAGCGGTGATCGAGCTCAACGTCACGCAGCTCGATGATGTGCGGCCGTTCACCATCGCGTATCAGTTCCAGGCGTTGATGCACCGGCACCCGATTGTGAACGGCTATGGCGGCTGGAAATCGACCCTTCAGGAGCTGTTCGGCTCCTACGCGTCGCCGCTTCGCGAGCCCGGCCGCACCGCCGAAGCGTTGCGAGGCCTGCGCGCGATCGGCGTGCGGTACGTGCTCGTGCACGCCGCCACGTTTCCGAACCCTGACGAGCCGGCGCGGGCCGTGGCCGAGATCCGTGCCGCGAGCGATCAGGTGGCCGACGAGCACGAGTGGCCCGGGGTCTGGGCATGGCGGCTCAAGGACATCCAGGCGGCGGCGCCCGTCGGATATGACGGTTTGAAGGCGCTAGCCCCCGGCGCGTTCGAGGTGCATGCTTCGGGTCACGAAGAGCGGCTGCCGCTCCTGTTCGACGGCGACATCGACACGCGGTGGATCAGCGGCGATCCCCAGGATGGGGGCGAGTGGATCGAGATCCGCTTCCCGCACGAGGTCGACCTGGCCCGGGTCCGGCTCGAGACCTCGCCTCGCAGCGTAACGGACTACCCGCGGCGTCTGGTGATCGACTCTGCGGACACAGGAGGAGCGGCACGAACCCTCTTCGAGGGCGGCGTGGCCGACCGACTCATCGCCTCGCTGGCGACGGACGAACTGCGCGCGCCGGTAGTCATCGATTTGCCCCGCAATCGGACCGCGACGTTGCGGATCGGGCAGGCCGGGCGCGGAACGACCTGGTGGGCGATCCACGAGCTGCGCTTGTGGGAACGCGCTGAGGAAAAACCCCGATGATGCTCTGGCTCTTTCTGCTCATCCTCTCGTCAGCGCAGCAGCACGATGGCCATGCGCCGGCCGCCGAAAAGCCGGCGACGCTGATGGCCGGCCTGGGCCGGCTGCATCATCCCATCGCCACACGCAGCCCAGAGGCGCAGCGCTTTTTCGATCAAGGGCTCACGCTGATCTACGGCTTCAACCACGATGAAGCGATCCGCGCGTTCCGGCGGGCGGCCGAGCTCGATCCCGCGTCGCCGATGCCGCACTGGGGCATCGCGCTGGCGCTCGGCCCGAACATCAACCTCGACGTCGACCCCGACCGCGAGAAGGCCGCCTACGACGAAGCCCAGCGGGCGCTCGCGCTCGCCGCGGCTGCGCCGGCCGTCGAACGTGCGTACGTCGACGCGGTGGCGAAGCGCTACTCGAACGACCCGAAGGCCGACCTGAAGGCGCTCGCGGCACAGTACTCGGACATGATGCGCGATCTGGTCGCGCGCTACCCGGACGATCTCGACGCCGCCACGCTCTACGCCGAGAGCCTGATGGATCTGCATCCCTGGCAGCTCTGGTTGCCTGACGGCAGGCCGACCGAGGGGACCGAGCAGATCGTCGCGACCTTGGAGTCGGTGCTGCGCCGAGATGCGATGCACATCGGCGCCAACCACTACTACATCCACGCCGTCGAAGCGTCGCGCACGCCCGATCGCGCTCTGGCCAGCGCGAAGCGGCTCGAAACACTGGTCCCGGCGGCCGGGCACCTCGTCCACATGCCGGCGCACATCTACATGCGCACCGGCGACTATCAGGGCGCAGTCACCAGCAATGCGAAAGCCGCTGAAGTCGACCTGGCCTACATCAAGGCCAACGGCGCCGACGGCGTCTACCCGTCGATGTACTACAACCACAACCTCGACTTCCTCGCCTCGGCGGCGATGATGACGGGGCAGTTCAAGGAAGCGAAGCGGGCGGCCGACCTGGTCGTCGCCAATGCGACGCCGATGATCGCGACGATGCCGATGCTCCAGCCGTTCGGCGCGAAGACGCTGTACGTGCTCCTGCGCTTCGCCCGGTGGGACGACGTGATGCGGCTGCCCCGGCCGGATCCGAAGCACGCGCTGCTCACGACCCTCTATCACTTCGGCCGCGGAGTCGCGCAGGCGGCGCGCCAGAATGCCTCCGACGCCGAGCGCGAACGCGTGGCGTACGCCGAGGGGCGCCAGGCCATCCCGCCCGACGATGACTGGGGGTACAACAAGGCGAAGGACATTCTGGCGATCACCGACGCGGTCCTCGACGCCTGGATCGCCCGCGCCAAACGGGACGACGAGGCCGCCATCTCAGCGTGGAAGCGCGCGGTGGCGGCCGAGGATGCGATCAGCTACGACGAGCCGCCGGACTGGTTCTACCCGACGCGCGAGTCGCTGGGCGCGGCGCTCCTGCGGGCGCGACGCACGGACGAGGCCGCGCAGGTGTTCCGCGATGACCTCGCACGCAACCCCAGGAACGGCCGCTCCCTCTACGGCCTGTGGCAGACGCAGCTCACGACGAAGGATCGCGAGGCGGCGGCAACGGAAAGGCAGTTCCTCGAGGCGTGGAAATACGCCGACGTCAGCCTGCGGCTGTGGGACTTCTGACGTGTCTTCGACTTCGATGTAGTGCAGGCCTTCAGGCCTGCACACGGCGGACCTAAAGGTCCGCACTACACCCAACACGAAAGCGCGCTAGCCGGTGTCACCCCTGCGTCACCGACTCGACGACTTCGCAGACGATCGGTTCGAAGCTGGCCAGCGCGGCCGCGGCCTTCATGTGCGGCTGTGCTTTCGGGTTTTCCTTCAGCGCCTCGAAGTCAGCTTTGCTGCGCCATTGGGCGTAATTGATCACCTTGGTGCCGTCGAGGCTGCGGTGGATGCTGGCCGACACGAAGCCCGGTAGATCCTTCATCGTCTCGTCCGTGGCGCGGACCAGCAGATCGGCGAGCTCCGCCTGCTTTTCCGGTTTCACGGTAAAGACGTTCACCAGGGTCATCACGTCCTTGTCCTTCTCGATCGTCGCCATTGCGTCCTCCGGCTTCTTCGTTGCCGCCGAAACCCGCAACGCAACTACCGTACCCTGCATTCGAAGCTGGCCGCCTCGTCCGTGCTGCCGGTGCCTTTGTAGACCGCGGTCTGCGGGAATGGACACAGCGGCCTCGAGCGATCGACTCGACCGTTGACGGCGTGTGACGCGACGATCCGATCGGGCGCCTGGCCATGCTCGACCCACTGCTCGAGGGCACCGACCATGTCGAAGGCGCTCGGTCCTTCGCCGCCGCTGCAGTGGCCCATGCCCGGCGCCATGAAGAGCCGGTACGAGCGCTGGACGTCGGCCCCGCTTCCCATCGACTCCAGCACGCGCGCGTAGTACTCCGTGCTGTTGAGCGGAGAAATCTGTGGATCGCTCCAGCCGTGATACTGGATCAGCTTGCCCCCGCGCGCGATGAACGGCTTCAGGTTCGGATCGAGCGCGTTGATCGTACCGGCGTCCGCATCTTCCGCCCGCGCGACGTCCGAGGCGGCGTCGAACCGCTGCGCGGTCCACGCCGGATCGTTGAACACGAGGAACCGGAACTGATCGATGCCGGTGGCGCGCGCCGATGCGGTCCATCCGGTGGGTGTCCATCCCAATTCGCTGCCGGGCGCGAGCCCGGCGATCTCGCGCTTCGTCTTCGCATTGAGCACGGGCGAGTAGATCAGCCGCGCGGTGTCGACCTGCGCCGGCGTCAGACACGCGGACTCGCCGGCGCCTTTGCATTGCAGGATCGCGGGATCGAACCTGCACCTGGTCGGATCGCCAATCAGCCCATCCTTCACGCCGTCCAGCGCATCGCACGCGTCGACAACGGCGCGATGCAGCAGCTGCAGTTGCGGCGGCGCCAGCCGCGCGGCGTCGTTCTGCTCCAGCGTCTTCAGCACCCGCACGGCCTGAGCCGCGCGCCCGGTCCAATCGAGCCCCGGTGCGCCGGCGATGATGCCGTCGAAGTCCTCCGGAAAGCGCTGCGCTTCCTTCATCGCCTGGCGGCCGCCGGCGGAGCAGCCGTTCCAGTACGAGTGCACCGGGCCGTTGTCGTAGTAGGCGGCGACGATCTTCTTGGACGCCAGCGTCATCTCGTGCACCGCGCGCCAGCCGAAATCGATCACCTTCTCCGGATGACCGGGCGCAAACCTCGCGTTGTTGCCGGTATGGCCGGTGTCGGTGGAGCTGGTCGCGTAGCCCCTGGCGAGCGCGGTCATCATCGCCGGGTACGAGATCGCGCCGCTGAACGCGCCGTTGCCGACCGCCAGGTACTTGCCGTTCCAGCCGGACGCCGGCAGCCACACTTCGATTTTGATGTCGGAGTCGGAGGTCGGCGTCAGCGTCGCGGCGACGCGGCAAAACGCCGGCAGCGGGCGCGAGGACTCCGCCGCCGCGTCCTGGTCCGGCGGCGTGAAGGGTCCAGCCTCGAGGGGCTGCGCCGACGTGATCCTCGCGTTCGGCAGCGCTAGCCTGGAGAGCGCACCACACGACGAAGGCGCGCCAATCGCGACGCGGTCGGGCAGCAGCAGCGTCAACAGGAGCGTGAGCATGAGTCTCATGGCGTTCTTCTCATCGTCTCCGCCGTGCGATCAACCAGCTGACCAGCAGCACCACCGGCGGGACGACAGGAATGGCGAGTATCAGCTCGTTGACGCCGAACGACACCGCGCCGATGCCGCCGCTGCCCGAACCGGCGCCGGACGCCCCGCGGAATGCAAGGAACAGCCAGAGCGCGGTCAACGCAATGCAGCAGCCGACCCAACCGATGCAGGTGAGGACGACTCGAGCGAACGACCAGTCGCGAAGAGGTCGCATGACGACGACGGCAAGTCAGGCGGCGGCACCGCGAGTGTGGGCTGCGGGCCATTCCGCGAGCGCCAGGAACCACAGCAGTACAATGTTGGCGATCGGCACAATCGCCAGGAGGCCAATCCAGGGTGAGAATCCCGCGCGCCGGCAGATGCGAGACATCGGCCAGACCACCGTCAGCAGGCTGCCGCAGATTGCCGCGACGAGGATGAACTCGGGCATCCGGAAGCTGTCCATATGACCTCCTGCCATCAGGGCGCGTGGATGTTAGCATGCGCGTAGCCATGACCTTGCGGGATCTGCTCGGCATCGATCACGCGATTATCCAGGCGCCGATGGCCGGCGTGCAGGACGGCGCGCTGGCGATCGCGGTGTCCAACGCCGGCGGCCTGGGTTCTCTGCCGTGCGCGATGTTGAGCCCTTCAGCGATGCGTGACGAACTGGAACGCATCCGCGCGCAGACGAACCAGCCGTACAACGTCAACTTCTTGTGCCATCGGCCGCCGATCCCCGACGATGAACGCGACGCACGGTGGCGGTCGACGCTTGCGCCGTACTATCGGGAGCTTGGAGTCGACGTCGAGGCGATTCCGGCCGCCGCGGCCCGCGAACCGTTCACCGCTGAAGCCGCCGACATCCTGAGCGACTTCAGGCCTGCGGTGGTCAGCTTTCACTACGGTCTTCCATCGCCGGAGCTGCTCGCCCGGGTAAGGAGCTGGGGCTCGAAGATCCTGTCATCGGCCACGACGGTCGAAGAGGCGCGCTGGCTCGAGGCGCATGGCGCCGACGCGATCATCGCGCAGGGGCTCGAGGCCGGCGGTCACCGCGGGATGTTTCTCTCCGACGACGTGACCACGCAGGTGGGTACGGCCGCGCTGCTGCCGCAAGTGGTCAAGGCGGTGACCGTTCCGGTGATTGCCGCCGGCGCCATCGTCGACGCAAAATCCGTCGCTGCAGCGATGGCGCTCGGCGCCGCGGGCGTGCAGGTCGGCACGGCGTATCTGCTGTGTCCGGAAGCCACCACCAGGGCTGTGCACCGAGCAGCCCTCAAGAGCGAAGCGGCACGGCACACCGCCCTCACCAACCTGTTCAGTGGCCGGCCCGCACGCGGCATTGTGAACCGAATGATGAGGGAGATCGGCCCGATGAACGCGCTTGCGCCGGCATTTCCGCTGGCCGGCGACGCCGTCGCGCCGCTGCGCGCCAAGGCCGAGAGCCTTGGGCTCGGCGATTTCTCGCCGCTCTGGTCGGGGCAGAATGCGAGCGGCTGCAAGGAGATCCCGGCCGCCGATCTGACGCGGGAGTTGGCAGCCGGGTTCAGGTCCGGCTACCAGCCTTCGCGCGCGCGCTTCGGCTCGGCCTCGCCGTAGCTCCCTGCGACTGTGCGGAGCGGAGGCGGGAAGCCGGACACTACCGACGGTCAATGCGACCGCGTCGTGAGCGCAGCATTAGATACCCCAGCCCTGCGCCGATCGCCATCGCCCCGCCGAGGAGGGCGACGCCGGCGTAGGTCACGGGGCCCGGGGGCGCCGGAATAATCGCGCGGGCGGCGTCCGATGTGGCCCGGCGCCTGGCGAGCTCGAGCTTCAGGCTCTCTTCTCCCTGCGCCATCGCCCACCGGTGGTTCGCCTCGAACAGCGGCCTCAGCAGGAAGGACAGGTTCCGGAGCAGCGGCTTCTCGGCGCTCAGGCGCCAGTCGTAGGTGATGTCGACCCAGGCGCCGTCCTGCTCGAAGGTCCACACGCCGCGGCCGTCGAAGTCGCCGCGTGCGACGAGAGCGTAGCCGTACGGATATCGTGACTCGACGATCTCGGATTCCCACGTGATCGTGTACGGCAGCCAGCCCTTGGTGTGCAGCCGCACGCGCCGGCCGAGGCCGCCGGCATCGGGAGGCCGGAGCTCTTCGACGTGCAGGTATACGGACGGCCACCAGCGCGGCAGCTCCAGCGGATCGCCGAGGACGTCGGCGACCTCGCCGCAGGTGCCCTCGACCCGCCACCGCGTCAGGAACGCGTACTGATTGCTCATCGTTGGATGGTGAACCAAGAAAGAAAAAACCGCGGAGAGCGGAAAGAACGCTGAGAAATATTTTCTCGGCGGCCCTTGCGGACTCTGCGGTTTTTTC
>Ga0070665_100003993_pt1 | contig 15558 bp, 13 predicted proteins | sample KBSS13metaG_FD_65862 | JGI IMG/M metagenome (GOLD analysis project Ga0070665, IMG submission 65862) | Switchgrass rhizosphere microbial communities from Kellogg Biological Station, Michigan, USA - KBS S1-3 metaG | ecosystem: Host-associated > Plants > Roots > Rhizosphere > Soil ... | reverse complement strand
CTCGAGCGCCGCACGGTCCACATCGGTGGCGGGGTTCTCTTTCATCCACGCAGGGAAGTATCCGACGCGGAGTCCCGCGACCGGTCCCGCGGCGTCGAAGTCCAGGCGGCTCTGCACGCTCGAAACGTCACCCGTATCCGGGCCGCTGATCGCCTGCAGCACGAGCATCGCGTCTTCGACGCTGCGGGTCATCGGTCCGAGCTTGTCGAGTGACCAGCACAGGGTCATGGCGCCCGTGCGAGGGACGCGACCGAAGGTCGGCCGCAGTCCGGTCACGCCGCACCGCATCGAGGGCGACACGATGCTCCCGCCGGTCTCGCTCCCAATGGAGAAGGCGACGAGCCCCGCCGCTGTCGCCGCGCCCGGCCCGGCGCTCGATCCCGATGCGCCCTCCTCGAGCAGCCAGGGGTTCATCGTCTGTCCGCCGAACCAGATGTCGTTCAGCGCCAGGGCGCCGAGACTGAGCTTCGCGATGAGCACGGCGCCGGCTTCGTTCAAGCGATGGACGACCGTGGAGTCGGCCGCCGGGACACGATTCCGGAACGGTTCGGCTCCATAGGTCGTCGCGATGCCTGCCGTGTCGAGCAGATCCTTCACGCCGAACGGAATGCCGTGCAACGGCCCGCGATACTTCCCCGACGCGATTTCCGCGTCGGCTTTTCGCGCCTGCGCCAAGGCCTGCTCGGCCGGCCGCGTGATGACACATCGCAGCTTCGGATCGAACTGCTCGATGCGATGCAGGTAGATGTTCGTCAGGCGCTCGGAGGTCAGCTTGCGCTGCTCGATCCATCGCGACAGCCGCGTCACCGGCGCAAAGGCCAGGTCGGCATCGCTCTCGGGCAGCGGGATCAATTCCGCGGCGCTTCGCGCGAAGCGATCCTGCATCGGAACCACTTTTTCGGGCCCCGTCGCCGGGTGCCACTGTGTCGCCGGCGCTACCTCTGGTTCGAGCGTGATCTTGCGCGGTCCAACCCGACGTTCCAGCAGCGGAGCCATCGACCGCTGCCAGCTCGCCGCCGCCATGTCGCGTTCGGCGGGGCTCATCGTGACCTGCACCAGCCGTTCGGCCTCGGCGAACGTGGAGGATGACACAGCGGGTCCCGAAACCGGGCCCGCGCCGAAGGTCGGCGGCGCGCCCGGCGTCGTGGGCGCCGATGCGGGGACGGCGGTCGTGTCGTTGCGGCACGCGACGGAAGCAGCCAGCGCGCCGAGAGGGGCGGTGATCAGGAATCGTCGGCGAGTATTCACGGCAACAGCGCTCGCTTTCTGACCTCGATGTTTTTCAGGCGCGTCTCTGGCGCGACGAGAGCGCGGTCTCGGCTTCGCCATCGGACAGCGGCTCGGTCAGGCCCGAACGTTCGCGAATCTTCTTCAGCAATGCGAGCGCCTCGTCGCGCGTCAGGCGGACACCGTGACGGGAGACGCTGTCGATGTCCGGGAACACTCTCCATCCGTCGCCGGTCCAGGACTCCATGGCGACACGGCGCTGACCGGGTACCCACCGACGCACGAGTATCCCTTCAACGTCAAAGAAGTGCAGCATCGACCGCCTCGCTCGGGTTCAGGGTGCGTCATGTTATACCGTTCTGACGTTTGATGACGTGATTGCCACGATCAGAAGAAACCGCGGGTGCGGTCTGATCGATCAATAATCTGTAAGGCTGACGTCCCTCGTCGGCCGAAGACCTTTTTCAAGTCGGAGGTATTGCATATGCGTGCCCCTCGGGTTCTCGTCGCCGCCGCCGCGATTGTGTGCGCAGGCGCCGGGTTCGCGGCGTCGAGTCAGACCGGTCAAAAGCCCACCACGTCAATGGTGGTGTACAAGTCCCCGACGTGAGGGTGCTGCGGCGCCTGGATCGAGCACGTCCGGGCGCGCGGCTTCCAGGTGGAAGCCAAAGATGTCGGCGATTCGCAGTTGACGACGACGAAGATTCAAGCGGGCGTGCCGGCGGACCTGCAGACCTGTCACACGGCGAAGGTCGGCGGATACATCGTGGAAGGGCACGTGCCAGCGGAAGACATCCAGCGTCTGCTGAAAGAGAAGCCGGCAATCGCGGGGATCGCGGTCGCGGGCATGCCGATGGGCTCGCCGGGCATGGAACAAGGCGGGATGAAACAGCCCTTCAACACCATCGCGTTCACTAAGAACGGGACCGAAACGGTCTTCGCCAAACACTGACACCTGGAATCGCCGGCTGCCTGCCCGGACGATCGAACGACACCGCGGTCACCACCGGCGCGCCGACGCGGGCGTGCACCGATCGATACAGCAGCATCCAGACGAGCAGAGCCGCGCCCAGCAGGTATGACTGGAGCGGGTTGAGCCACGTATCGGCGAAACGGTTGGTGAACTGGAAGTAGTTCGCCGCGACGAAGTAGGCGGCCGCCAGCGCCGCGCCGGTGTATCGGCCAAGCGGTCGACGGACGATCACGAACGGTGTCACCGCCGCGTAGATCGGCACGAGGATCCCGTAATGGTGTTCCCACGCCACCGGCGCCGTGAGCGTGACCCAGAGAGCGGCGATCGCCAGATCGATCGCGCTGCCGGCGCTTCGTCTCGGGCGCCAAAGTGAGGCCACCCCCAGCGCCACGAAGGCGATCATCGTGCCGGCGTACACCACGGGATGGATCGGCGCGAACTCGTGGCCCTGCCATTCCAGATTGGATCCGTTGAACAGCGCGCGATTGAGCAGGCCGTTGACGGACTGGTTCGCATAGAACGACTCGCCTCTTCTTGCGATGAAGGAAAGGACCTGGAGGTACTCGATGTGATCGTGGAGTCCATATCGCCAGAGGGACACCGCAAGGCCGGCACCGATGACGAGCGCGCCTGACACCACGAACCGTGTCTCCCGCCGCAGAAGGCCCCAGAGATACAGGAGTCCGTACGTCGGCTTCACCAGGCACATCAGTCCGACGGCCGCACCCGCGGCGGCTCTTGCCCCCATCATCCAGGCGAAGACGGCGGTCGCAAACAACAGGTTGAGCCACGCCTGAATCTGGCCGAGGCTGTACGCCTTGATGAGCGGGTAGAACGTGAGCGCCGCGATCGCGACCAGCACATCGAGCGAAGCCCTTGCGCGCGGCGGTCGCTCGCCTTCGCCCCACTCGGTGGCCATCGCCCGCCGGAGGATCAGGGCCGCGAGGCCGGCCACGATCAGCGTCGCGATCCACGAGATCCGGTTCAGGGCGGGACGTTCGAGGCCGCCAATGAGGAGAAGCGCCGTGGGCGGATATTGAAACTTGACCGCGTCCGCGAAGAACACGTGCTCGTACAGACCGTCTGAATGGTCGCGCGCGTAGGCGCGCGCGGCTTCCATCGCTTTCCACGAATCGGCTCCCTGTGCCGACCGGAGGAAGCGTCCCTCGTGCGCCCACACTGTGTCGACGCCCGTAGGTGTGGACAGATGCAACGCGAGATTGAGGCACAGGCTGGCGACGAGGATCGCCGCGATGGTCGCGATCAGGACGCTTTCACGATGCGCGAAAGCCCCGTTATTCAATCAGCGCCTCGGGCGTCATGAGTCCAGGTCAGGAAGTCCGCGAGAAGAAACTCAATGCGGTTTCGAGCTGCCGTACATTGTTCATCGCGGCCGTGCAGGCGAGCACGACGGCAATCACCAGGATGACCCGGCGCCACCGCGAGACCGAGCCGAGCGCCGCGGTCAGCACCAGCAGCGGCGCGACGTGCACGGCGTACAAGAACGTCTCCTCGCCGTACAGCAGATGAAGCAGGACCTGGCCGGCGAGCGTTCCGAACAGGACGAAGCGGACACGAGCGTTGCCGCGTGACGAGGCGAGGCCGACGAGCGCCGTCGCAACGAGCGCCGCCCAGCCGATCGTCGCCGCAACGCCCCAGGCACCGGAGCTGGCAATCGACGAGTGCTGCACGCTCATTACCGTTCCCCACTTCGGCTCCGGAATCAGGTCGATGCGGGGCATCACGATCGTGTGGAAGAAAAGCGCCCGCGCCACCGGACCAGGTCCACCGCTCGCGGCCGGCAGCACGAACCGTCCCTCGTTGGAATAGCCGAAGAAAAACGGTGCCGTCGGAAAGATGATCCGCTGCACGGCCCAGATCACGCCGACAACAAACACGGCATTGATGCTGATTTGCAACGCGCGGCGCCACGGCCATCGCGCGACAGCGGCACAGATACCGCACATCCAGTTGGTCGACGTCACGCTCATCGAGACGGCGGACGCCGCCACGTACGCCCCTTCCGGCAGGCGGCGTTCTGCGTCCATCGCCGTCAGCGCGAGCGGCACGAGCAGGGTGACGGATCCGAGCGTGTAGGTTTCAGGCACCGTCAGCCAGAACATGGCGCTCGACGTCGAGCAGGCCAGCAGCGTGAACACGATCGCATCGGACTGGCGCGTCGTGATCGAACGGGCGATCGAGAAAAAGAGAGCAACCCACGCGGCCGCGGCCGTCGCGGACAACAGCGCCAGGATCGACCGATCGGTCAGGCCGGCGGCGCGCAGACCATAGGCCGAGCCGGTCGCGAGCAGCGGAAAGAGCGGATGCCGCGCGTTGCGCGACTGGACGCTCCAGCGATGCAGCACCGTGTCGGCCACGGTGGGCAGATCGGCCTCGAACCAGACGTCGTTGCCGCCCGGCGCGACGAAGAAACGCGCGTCCATCGATCGCTGGACGTTCCAGACGACAAGGCCGGCGAGCAGCGCGAAGGCCAGCGCGACCGCAATGTCTGATATCGAGATCGCACGCGAGGAATGCAGCTCGACGGTAGCGCTTGATGTCGCCAGCAGCGGATCGGCGGGAAGCGTCGGCGCTCTGGAGACGTCGAACACCTCGACCGCGACTGCCAACTCTGTGCCAGCGTGTCGGCATGTGACAGGATCCCGCCTCGCTGGGCAGTGCGCATGTGACTGGACTATCCTGCCGCGTGCCTGCCTGGATTGCGTATCTCGTTCACGCCAGCGCGGCAGCCATCGCTTACGGCATCTTCACGGTGCGGCGTCGAAGCGGTGACGAACGCGCGTTGAAGGTGTTCGAGATCGCGACAGCCGTCGTCCTCGCTGGCGCCCTCCTCGCACTGACCAGCGGCCCGATCCTCATCGACTTCTACAAGGCGTACCTGTACGCGGGCAACGCGGTGCTCTCGCAGCCATCGACCCTGTATGACTGCAATCGCGGCCAGTGCTTCGTGAACCTCCCGATCGTCGCTTTGCTGTTTGCTCCCCTCGCGCCGCTGGATCCGTCCATCGCCGGAGTCGCGTTCTCAGCTGCGGGAGCCGCTCTGCTCGTCGCTGCCGTGCGGCGGATGGCACGAGGCCGATCCGCAGACACGATCGTGTGGATGGCGCTCCTGAGCGGGCCGATCTACTACTCGGTGCGAATCGGCAACACCACGCACATGCTGCTGCTCCCGCTGCTCATGGCATTCGGGCGGTTGGCTGATGGCAGGGGGGCGGGTGGTGCGGGCGCGATCCTCGCGGCGCTGTCGCTGCTGAAACCGCCGCTCGCATTGTTCCTACCCTACCTCGTGCTGCGGCGGCACTTTCGCGCGGCTGTCGTGATGGGCGCGTGCGCAGCGTGCATCGTGGCCGCGTCCATCGCCTGGTTCGGCATCGATCTCCACGCGTTCTGGTTCCGCGAGTTCGTGATCAACCAGGGTTCCCGTCCAATCGCCGCGTACAACGTGCAGAGCGTGAATGGATTCCTCGCGCATCTGCTGACCCGCGGCCACCTCCGCGACTGGTATCCGATCGATGCGGGCCCGCGATTCTCGATGCTGAGCGCTGCGCTCTCGGCGGCGCTCGTCGCGGCCGTCTTGTTCGAGTGCTGGCGAGCCGGCTCTCCGAAAACGAGCGCCGCGCATCATGTGGAACTGGGAATGATCCTCTGCCTCACCGTGCTCGTCGCACCCATCTCGTGGACGCACTACGATCTGTTGCTGTTGATCCCGGGTGCGGCGCTCGTATCGCGATGGGCATCGCTCGAACCTCGCTGCCGGGCCGGCCTGGCAGCGGCGCTCATCCTCATCGCCCCGCCCGTCGTGGTGCTCAGCGTTCAGAGTCGAATCGGCAACGCGCTCTACGAACGGCTGCTGGTGTCTCACTACTTCGCGGGCGCGGTCGTGCTTCTCGCGGTGCTTATGGCGGAGCGCCAGCGGATCGCGAAGACGACGCCCGAGCACAGCCGTTTGAGCGCGGTCACCGCATCGAACGCGTAGTCACGATCAAAACATCCTGCCTCGAGCGTTCCTTTTTTTCAGATTCCAGACGATGAAGCGACTGAGCTCATCTGCGTTGTCGTACCAGCACGATCGCGTAAGTTTCATTTCCCACTGTATCTATGCGCGAACAACCGACTCCCACGACATCGCTTGGTGCTCAGCGAAAAAACCTCCGTCGTATCAGCCGTGATACAGCCGCATGTCAGTGTTCCATACACGCACAGGAACACGGAAGAGTCGGCCAAATGTGATCACGTGAAAAAGTTGCGCGACGATCATGCCTGCTTCTTTAACACGACTATACGTTTGGAGATGAGCGCAAATCTCCTCGAGAGCAATCCGCCGGTTCAGGCAGAGTCCTTGCGTTGTCAGACTACATGCACGCAATTGATAAACGACGCGGCTCCGCTCTTGTTGTGACTTTTGCCATCCTGACATTCACCGCGGCCGTTCGCGACGTGCATGCGGCTGCGATTCCGAGCCCCTGGGTTGCGCAAGACATCGGGACGCCGGCCGTCGCCGGCAGCAGTACATACGACTCCACACAGAAGGCCTTCACCATATCCGCTGGTGGCGCCGACATCTGGGGCACCAGCGACCAGTTTCAGTTCATGTATCAGCAGATCACCGGCGATGTGGACTTCGTCGTGCGAGTCGATTCCATCCTTCAGACCGATCAGTGGTCGAAGGCCGGCGTGATGATCCGCAGCTCGCTCGCGGCGAACGCGGCGAATGGATTCGCGCTGGTGTCGGCTCAAAAGGGCGTCACCTTCCAGTCGCGTGTGCAGGTAGGCGCTCAGAGCACCAGCGTGTCGGCCGGCGCGCTGTCGGCGCCTCGATGGGTGCGCCTCGTGCGTACCGGAACCACGCTCACCGGCTACACGTCGGCCGACGGCGCCAAGTGGACGACGATCGGATCGGCGACGGTCGCGCTCGGTGCCTCGGCGTACGTCGGTCTCGCGGTGACCAGCCACAACGCGTCGGCGCCCACGACCGCCGTCATGTCGCAGTTGTCGATGAGCACGTCCGCGCTGCCGACGCCGCAGAAGGATGCAGACATCGGTGCTCCCGCGCTGGCCGGTTCGGCCACGTTCGGACAGGGCACCTATACGATCGTCGCCAGCGGCAACGACATCTGGGATCAGGCCGATCAGTTCAACTACGTGTACCAGCAGGTGACCGGCGACATGGACGTGTCCGCGCGGATCGCGTCGCTGCAGGGATCGAACGCGTGGGCCAAAGCCGGCGTGATGATCCGCGAGACGCTGGCGAAAGACTCCCGCAACGCCATGGCGTTGATTTCGACCGGAAACGGCAGCACGTTCCAGCGGCGCATCGACCCCGGCGGATTTTCGGTGAGCACCCACGGCCCATCGCTCGTAGCGCCCGCATGGGTACGCCTCGTGCGCAGCGCCAACCAGTTCACCGCGTACACGTCGACCGACGGCGTGAAATGGACGACGATCGCCACCGACACGGTCCCGATGGGCAGCGCGGTGTTTGTCGGCCTCGCCGTGACGAGCCATGACGCCTCTTCGAGGGCGACGTCGACGATCGATCAGTTCAAGCTCACGCAGGCATCAGCACCGCCGAATCAGGCGCCGGTCGTGAGCATCACGGCACCCGCGGGAGGCTCGACCTTTACGGCCCCCGCGAACATCACCGTCACCGCGCAGGCGTCCGACCCTGAGAATCGCCTCGCGCGCGTCGACTTGTACGGTGGTTCGACCCGCATCGCATCGTTGACCGCTGCGCCATTCACCGCCACGTGGTCGTCGGTGCCCGTGGGAACCTATGCGATCACCGCGGTCGCATTCGATCTCGACGGCGGCAGCACGACATCTCAACCGGTGACGGTCAACGTGTCGTCAACGCCCAACCAGGCGCCAACCGTCGGATTGTCGTCGCCCACGGCGGGCGCGACGTTCACCGCGCCCGCCACGATTGCGATCGCGGCATCCGCCGGTGATCCGGACGGCACCGTCGCCAAGGTCGAGTTCTACTCGGGGACGACGTTGCTGAGCACCGACACGACGTCGCCGTTCTCGTTCTCCTGGACCAACGTGGCGGCCGGGAACTACACGCTCAAGGCGATCGCGTACGACAACAAGGGCGCGAGCACGACGTCGGCAACGGTCAGTGTCAGCGTCACGGCCGCGACGGGCGTGCCGACAACCGTGAGCTTCCAGAAATCAGCGGACGATGCGACGCTCGTTCAGTACTACCTGCTCGAGGTTTTCCAATCTGGTGCCGATCCGAACACCGCGACGGCGGTATCTGCGTTAAACCTCGGGAAGCCGACCCCCAATTCCAGCGGCCTTATCACGCTCAACGAGGCGAGCTTCTTCAATGCGCTGGCGAGGGGTTCCTACATCGCGACCGTGAGCGCGGTCGGCAGCGGCGGAAAAGGCCGCAGCGCGCCCGTCTCGTTCACGCGCTGAGGGAACGCAGGGCCGGAAGACGTAACGCAGGGCTGAAGCCCTGCGCCACAACTGACCTCGTGCGCTGACAGCTTCTCGATCTGTGGCGCACGGCTTCAGCCTTGCGTCTTCGTGTGGCGCACGGCTTTAACCGTGCGCATTCTCCTACCCGCGGATCTGCGTGCGGTGCATGACCCGTCGCGCGGCGGGGTCGAACGCATCACGGCGATGCATCGTGCACCGGTTGTCCCAGAGCACGAGGTCGCCCACCCGCCACTGGTGCCGCCACGCGAGCGATTCGTCCGACGCCGCCGCCCAGATTTCGTCGAGCAGCGCGTCGGACTCCTCGAGCGACAACCCTTCGATGTACGAATTGCGCCGCCGGCCCAGGTAGAGACCCCGGCGGCCGGTTTCGGCGTGGACCTGCACGAGCGGATGCAGCGTGCCGGGAGACGTGCGCGGATCGTCGGTGGGAGTGACGCCCTGACGGACGTAGCCCCCGCTGTTGTACGTGCCGTCGTGTTTCACGCGAGCCCCTTCGACGCGACGCCGAAGCCCTGCGGGCATCGCCTCCCAGGCCGCATACATCGAACAGAAGCTGGTGTCTCCGCCGCTGGCCGGGACCTCGAGCGCATACAGCACACTCGCCTTCGGCGGATTCGGCAGGTACGACATGTCGGTGTGCCACACGGCCTCACCTGCTCCGAGGCTGCCGATCGCGACGCCATCCTGCACGACGTTGGACACCACGTAGATTTCAGGATGCCCCTCGACGAACCGCTGGCCAGTCTCCTGCACCGGCGCCTCGTCCAGCTCCCCAAATCGGCGGCTGAACGTCACGAGATCCTGATCGGTGAGCGCCTGATCGCGGAAGAGGAGCACCTGATGATCGAGCCACGCGCGATGGACTGCCGCGAACAACTCATCGTCGAGCACACGAAGATCGACGCCATCGATCCGGGCGCCGAGCGCCGCACCCGTGGGTCGAACACGAAGGCGATCGGCGCCGCGTGACGTGCCGTCCGCCGGATTGTGCATCGCCTCGCTCATAAAGACAGACTCGAATCGGCCGGCTGAAGAACGGTTCTGGTCGGATCGATCGACAGCGCGGCAATCGCGCCGACCAGCAGCAGTCCCGCGGAGATGAAGAGCGGCAAATCGTAGCGTCCGGTCCGTTCGATCAGCACGCCGAAGACGACCGGCGAGATCATGCCGGCCACGCCAAATCCTGTGTTCATCATGCCGCCGGCCGTGCCCGCATGCGCGTGCGCGATGTCGAGCGGCAATGTCCAGAGCACCGCGTCGCTCAATTCCAGAAAAAAGAAGGCGGCGGCCAGAAGCACCACAGCGCCGCGTGCGCTGTCGATGACGATGGCCGGGATCATGAACACGAGCGCGCCACCCATTCCTGTCACAAGCAGCGCGCGTCGCGCCAGCCGGAGATTTCCAGTGCGCCGGAAGATCGCGTCAGAGATCACGCCGCCGAGCGTGTCGCCTACCACACCAGCCAGCAACGGCAGCATCGTCATCAGCGCCATCTGATCCGCCGCGAACTTGCGGCCCTCCGAGAGGTACGACGGCAGCCACGTCAGGAACACCCAGAGGGACCAGCCGTAGCAGAAATCGACGAATGTGACGAGCCACATGCGCCGGATGATCTGCCGCCACGGAGTGGGTTCGCGGGGCGCATCCTTCGATCGGGGGCGCGAGCCGATCTCGGACAACTCGGCCTCCGTGACCCACGGATGATCCGCCGGCTCGTCGCGAAACGACGCCAGCCACACCGCTGCCCACAGCAGGCTTGCGGCGCCAAGCGCGTAGAACGACGCACGCCATCCATATCCTGCCACGATCGCGAGCACGATCGCCGGCGTGACGGCGCCGCCGAGACGCGCAAAGCTGTGCGTGATGCCCTGCGCGAAGCCTCGCTCCCGTACCGGGAGCCAGAATGCAAAGGCGCGCGTCGCCGTCGGAAACGCACCGCCTTCGCCGACACCGACCAGCAGGCGGAACGCGACGAGCGACGAGACGCTCCACGAGAGGCCGGTGAGGATCGTGGCGAGCGCCCAGAGAAGGCTCAAGCCCCCGAGCACACGGCGCGGCCCGTACCGATCCGACAGCCAGCCGCCTCCAAGCTGCATGAGCGTATATGGGTACGCGAACGCGGAGAAAATCAGGCCGAGCTCGGTCGGGGTCAGCGCAAACTCGCGCTTCAGCGCGGGCGCCGCCACCGAGATGTTCACCCGGTCGATGTACGCGATGAAGTACATCAGGCACAGGAGGAACAGCATGGCGTGCCTGATCCTCATGTGGCGAACGTCATTCAAGGCGGATTGGTTGAACGAAGCGGATTATTTCGTGCGGCAGACGCCATCGACCGGGCGCCAGCCCTCGACGTCGATCTCAATCGGTCCGCCCGATGTCGGCGAAGGCCGCATGCCCCCGGACGCGGGACCGGGAGAGATGCTGACGCCGCCGCCGATCGCGACGCCCTCCTTGTACTGGCCCCTCTTCATCAGGCCGGTGATCTGAATCATCGAGCCTTCGTGTGCCTTGATCTCCTTCATCATCTCCTTCGGTCCGTTCATGCGCAGATGCATGCCTTCGGGGATGTCGAGGCTTCCGGGCTCATCGGTCGTGCGGTGGCCGGCGGTGAACATGTAGCCCTTGGTGCAGCCGGGCACGAACACGCGCACCGAATCTTTCGGCACAGGTTTGGTTTCCTGCGCGGCGAGCGCCGCACCCATGACGATCGGGAGGAACACAACAGCGACAGTCCTCATCAGACGCTCCAGATCTCATTCTGCGCCTTCGTCCGTAATGAGTCCATAGCCGCTCGAGGTCCGATCAGAATGCGCGCTGGAACGACACCGACACGCCGAGAAAGTCGGCGCCGACCGTCGTGTAGGCGCCGTCGCTCACGGCCACCCGGAAGCTGCTTCGAGGCGACAGCGGCATCGTCATCGTCACGCCGACGCGGGAGTTGGTCTGGAAGTCGACGTCGGGCCGCCCGTCCACGTTGGTCCGTCCGCCACGGTAGAAGTTGGCGTTCCCGGAGAGCCACAGGCCAGGCTTGAACGTGTATCTGGCATTGAATTGCGACGACAGCATCGCGTCCTGTGTCCGGACATGACCGCCGGCAAAGTCGTCGTTGGCGGTGAACAGCCACACACCGAGATAGAACTCGAACAACCACTGACCGGTCGTGCGAATGAAGGCAGCCTCGGGCTTGAAAGACCACCGATGCGATCCCAGGTTGATGATGCGCGCTGGATCGTACTGACCGGTTGGCACACCGACGGTCAGGCCCGCGCTGATGTTGTTTCTCGGAGGCGGCGTCTTCGCGAAGTCCGCCATCGTGAGGGCCGGAGCGCCGAACAGGTTGACGCCAAGCCGCAGGCGGACATCGCCAAGGCCGGTGCGATCGATCGCCGTGAACTGGCCGAGATAGACGCCGGTGACATTTCCGCCGACGATCGGAAGGGACGCCAGCACGGTAGCCGAACGTCCGAACGCCGATATCGAACGGCCGAGTGAGAGCGCCAGCGTATTGATCGTGGCGTGCGCATCCTCGACAGGCAGCGACGGGTCGAAGTTCACATCGCCGGAGTTGAACGTGTAGCCGGCGTTGAGGAGGTTCACGCCGACCGGGGACACGGTGTAGGCGCCAGGCTCGAGCTCCTGCGCGGCGGCGTTCGCGCCGAAGAGGCACAGCGCCGATGCAGCCACCAACGTGGCACCGCGAAGCCGTGGCATCACGCTGTCTCCTCTACAACTTCCTGGCCAGTCCCTGCTTCTGAAGCTCCTTCACGACCGCGTTCACGAGGCCCTTCATGTACTCACCGACGCTTTCGGGATCGGTCGTCTCGGTGACGCTCGCCCACATCAGCTTGTTCTCGCGCACGTTGAACAGCAGCGTTTCCACCGCGACCGTCTTGCGCTGGCGCGCGTTGCCGATGGGCGTGCCGATCATGTAGACGGAGTTCCAGCTCGTGCCGTAGTAGTCCCAGAAGTTGCCGTAGTACGAGCTGCTCCAGATGACGGCGCCGTACGTGGTTTCCGTGTCGACGCTGACGACTCTCATCGCGACCACGCCGTCGACGCCGGCTCGCTCGAACCAGGGCCGCGCCTTGTCCTTGTCGCGAAGCTCCTCCTTCGGAACGAGCGTGTAGGCGGCGACACTCGAGGGGCCCCGCGCGGCGATCTCACGCTTCAACGCTTCCTCGGCGGAGACGCGCAGATTGTCGTCGTTCGTGATCACGAGAGCGGCCACCTTCTTTCCCGCGAAATTGAGCGGGCCCGCGCCGGGCGCCTTCCAGGTCGACTTGAATTTGTACGAGGCGCCGGACAGGACCGACGGCGCGATGCCGCACAGGATCGCGATTGCCAACGCCGGGACAGCACACTTCTTCATCGATCCTCCGGAGTCCGAACTCGACGTGTCACGGCGTCACGTCGCGTGGCCGACAACAAACGCGCTGTTGCAACAAGGGGCAACGGTCTAGGGCGCCGACCGGACGACCCGGAATCCGACGTGCGACGACCCGGTATCGGGCGGCGTCCCGCGCCGTGCGCTTGGCCGGTAGCTCTCGCAATAGGACGGATTGCAGAGGAACGATCCGCCTTTGATCACGCGCCGCTCCGAGTACGGATCGGCCGGATCGTACGTAGAGGTCGGTCCTTGCGGGTTGTCGCAGATGCCCTGATCGGCGCGGCTCGCGAATTCGTCCGCTCGATATTGGTCGCTGGTCCATTGCCAGACGTTGCCGCCCATGTCGTACAGGCCGTATCCGTTTGGCGGGAACGTCTTCACCGGCGACGTCGCCGCGAATCCGTCCTCCATCGTCTGGTGGTACGGGAACTCGCCGTCGAACGTGTTGGCCATGTGCGCGCCGTGCGGTGAGGGATCGTCCCCCCACGAATACCGCTTGCCGTCGAGGCCGCCGCGTGCGGCGAACTCCCACTCGGCTTCCGTGGGAAGGCGGCTGCCGTCCCATTTCGCGTACGCCACCGCGTCGTTCCACGACACCTGGACGACGGGATGATTGTCCATGCCGTCGATCGTGCTGCCGGGACCTGACGGCGAGCGCCAGCTCGCGCCTGGAACCCACGCCCACCAGAGCGACAAGTCGTCGAGCGGCACCGCGTGGGACGGAGGTGTGAAGACGAGCGAGCCTGGAACGAGCCGGCTGGCGTCAGGCTTCGGCGTTCCGGGCGGAAGCTGTTTGCGAATCTCTTCCCAGTCGGGCTGCCGCTCGGCGGTCGTGACGTAGCCGGTCGCCTGCACGAACCGGCGGAACTCGGCGTTGGTCACGTCGTGATCGGACACCCACAGTCCATTGATGCGCACACGATGGGCCGGACGTTCGTTCCGCATGCTCATCGCGCTGTTGGTGCCCATCGTGAACTCGCCGCCGGGAACCCACACCATGCCCGACGCGGGCGGAACGGTGGCCGCGGAACTCCTGTGCACGGCGAATCGCGTGGAGATTGCGAAAGTGACGACGGCGGTCGCACATACGAGCCCGGCGAGGGCCATCGCTCGCATGAATCCTCGGCCGGCTGGAACAGCAGCAGCCGGTTGCGACGGAACATCACGGCGCCGCTTCATGGATGTGTTCGCCCTTCCTGCACAGGCAACCGTACGTCCGGGGTACCGGGGGGACTATGCAATTTCGGAACGCTGTCAGGATCGTCCACAACTACCGTCGCCGTCCACCGCCGCGGGAACCCGCCGCCGCCACCGCGGCAGGAGTCAGAATTTCCAGCCGATCGAGTTGGTGACGCCGAAGTCGTTCTTGTTGGCGTTCACGGGCGGCTTCGTGTCGTAGTTCTCGTAGAGCGTGAAGCTCCAGTACAGATTGCGCGCGATCTCCAGGTTCAGCGTCGGCGCGTACTGGAGTCGCACGCGGCCGGCGGTGGTCAGGCTTGGATACACCGAGAGGCGCGAGGTGATCGTCGCCGTCTTGAAGTGGAAGAATGAGAAGTCGACCGCCAGCAGGCCTTCGATGTTGTCGGCGATCTGCGAGCCGGGCTCCGATGGGTCAGGTGGAGTCGAATACGTTTCGTGCGTGTAGACGAGCCCGGCAAGACCGGTGAAGCTGACCTGATCGGTCCGCTTGAACCATCGTCCCACGGCCGCGCCCGCCGTCGTGCGCAGCGAAAGATCCTGCTGCTCGCTATTGAGAAATTCCAGAATGACGCCTGTGTACCATTTGGGACCGAGCGAAAACGTGTTCAGGCTCTGCGCGACGTTTCGACTCGTATTGGAACCGTCCGACTGCCCGCTGAAAGACGAACTCCCGCTCAGCGCCAACGTATAGGTCGTGGCGGCGTATCCCAGCGAGCCGCTGGCGGAGAACTGCGTCTGGTTGTCGCCGCTCGTGTACGAGAACCCGCTGTCGATGTTGCCGGTGAGCTGGCGCCAGAAATTGGTTTCAACCGGCAGGAGTTCCACGACGTCGGTCCAGAAGACGCGGATCGTGTCGCTGCCGTCCTGAGGCTCCACGGTAAAGCTGCCGTCGGGCTTCCGCTCGATCAGACCCGTCACGCGCTGGCCGTCGGCGAACACCACCTGGAATTCGTCGCGGCTTTGCAGCTCGCGCACCTTCCTCCAGTCGGCCTGCATGGAGGACAGCATGTAGTCGCCTTTGAAAAACAGCTCTCCCCGCTCCAGCTTCTTGATCTCGCCGGTCAGGGAGTCCCCGTTGGTGAGGACAAGGCGATCGTCTTTCCGCTTCGCGGAGAGATTCGCCGACAGGATCGTTGCCAGGAGGATCGCGATCGGAATGATCCGCGCGGCCGTGCGGCGTGGCGTACACACGAGCAACGGATTCTAGCTCGTGCGCTGACGGCCGCTATGCGGATTCGGTATCGATTCGCGCGCTATTTCAGAACGCTGGCGAGCAGCTGGCCCACGTCCGCGCCGCCCGACTTCG
>Ga0070665_100003992_pt1 | contig 15559 bp, 11 predicted proteins | sample KBSS13metaG_FD_65862 | JGI IMG/M metagenome (GOLD analysis project Ga0070665, IMG submission 65862) | Switchgrass rhizosphere microbial communities from Kellogg Biological Station, Michigan, USA - KBS S1-3 metaG | ecosystem: Host-associated > Plants > Roots > Rhizosphere > Soil ... | reverse complement strand
CAGCACTTTCTTGCCGCCTTCGCGCAGGTGCGCGTACACGCGGCCGGACAGGGCACGCGCGAGCTGGTTCGACAGCGCGCCGACGTTCTCAGAGATCGACATGTCGTTATCGTTCAGGATGACGAGCAGGTCGGTAGGCAAAGAGCCGGCATGGTTCAGTGCTTCGAACGCCATCCCGCCGGTGATTGCTCCGTCGCCGATCACAGCTACGACACTGCGATTCTCGCCTCGTTGCGCAGCCGCCACGGCCATGCCGAGCGCAGCGCTGATTGATGTGCTCGAGTGACCGACTCCGAACGTGTCGTACTCGCTCTCAGTGCGTGCCGGAAAAGGCGCAAGTCCGCCCGGCTGCTTGATGGTATGAAGCTGTTCGCGGCGCCCGGTCAGAACCTTGTGTGGATAGGCCTGGTGACCCACGTCCCAAACCAGCCTGTCGTACGGCGTATTGAAGACGTAGTGCAGGGCTATCGTGAGTTCGACTGTGCCCAATCCCGCGGCAAAGTGGCCGCCACGGGTGCTCACGCTGTGAATGAGAAACTCCCGCAGCTCCTGGGCCAGCTCAGGAAGTTTCGAGGGCGATAGCCGGCGCAGGTCGTCCGGGGTATCGATGGTTTCGAGCAAAGGGTATTTGGGACCGGTCATTGTGGTGAATTGTACACTGAGCCAAGACTGGCCCCGATACCTCTCAGGGGTCAAGCTACTTGATGCGACTCACGACGAACTGGGCCAGCTCGACTAAAGGCGCAACCCGGGGTCCCAGCGGAGACAGTGCCGCGATGGCGCGATCACGCAGACCGCGGGCTCGGTCTCGGGCGGCGGGCAAGCCGACGGTGCTGGGATAGGTCGGTTTGCTGAGCGCTGCGTCCGCGCCGGTCGTTTTGCCGAGCACGGCCGCATCGCCCTCGACATCGAGGATGTCATCCTGGATCTGGAAAGCGAGACCGATCTCGTCACCAAATAACTGCAGCGCATGAAGTTGAGTGCCGGAGTCGATGCCGGCACCGAGGGCACCCAGCAGCACGCTGCCTTTGATCAGTGCTCCGGTCTTGCGGCGATGCATGTTCTCGACCGCGTCGACGCTCAAGGTTTGTCCCACTGCTGCGAGGTCCACGGCCTGGCCGCCCGCCATTCCGGCGGTCCCGGCTGCGAGTGCCAAAGTCTTGATCATCGCCAAGCGGGTAGTGGCGGGCACGTCGCCCATCGACTCATCCGCCAGCACCGAGAACGCCAGCGCCTGAAGTGCGTCGCCCACGAGAATTGCCGTGGCTTCGTCGTAGGCACGGTGACACGTGGGACGGCCACGGCGCAGATCATCGTCGTCCATTGCCGGGAGGTCATCGTGGACTAGGCTGTAAACATGAATCAGTTCGACCGCGGCGGCGGGCGCGTCCAGGTTGGCCAGCGGTGCACCGAGAGACTCTCCCGTCAAATAGACGAGAGCGGGGCGGAGCCGCTTGCCACCGCCCAGAGTGCTGTATCGCATAGCTTCCCGCAGCCGCGCCGTGCCGGCGTCCGGCAGGGCCAGACATGCATCGAGAACCCGCTCGATGCGGCTCCGATAGGAGTCTATGCGCGCTTCGAGCGAGGTCACGCCGGGCCCGCACCCTCATCCGGAGCCGTGAACGGCTCAATTCCGGATTGACCGCCGCGCTTCAGGAGAATCTCAACTTTCTGCTGGGCCGCCTTCAATGAGTTCTGGCAATGACGGGTCAGTTCCACGCCGCGCTCAAACGTCTTCAGCGCGTCCTCGAGGGGCAGGTCGCCCCGCTCCAGCCGCTCGACCAGACTTTCCAGCTCGGATAAAGAGCGTTCAAAATCAGGTGTGTCGGCCAAGTAAGCTCCTTGAAGTACAGTTCGCGTACTGTTGAATGGGGCGCCACGTTACACAGCGCAGATAATGGGGGCAACGCCTGTGCGTGCCCGGCCGGTCATCCCCACGAGGTTGACGACCCAGCGCGGCAAGAATACAGTCCCGTGAATGTGTTAGACCCAGTCTAATGTGAGGAGAGCGTCGTGAGTCTAAAAGGCAGCAAGACGGAAAAGAATCTGAAGGATGCATTCGCCGGCGAATCGCAGGCGAATCGTCGTTACCTGTATTTCGCAGCTAAGGCCGACGTCGAAGGCTTCAACGACGTGTCCGCCGTATTCCGCTCGACCGCGGAAGGCGAAACCGGCCATGCGCATGGTCACCTCGAATACCTCGAGGCTGTGGGAGATCCGGCGACGGGTCTGCCCATCGGTGAGACGAAGTTGAACCTGAAAGCCGCTATTGCCGGCGAGACGCACGAGTACACCGACATGTACCCGGGCATGGCGAAGGCGGCACGCGATGAAGGGTTCGCTGAGATCGCAGATTGGTTCGAGACGCTGGCGAAGGCCGAGCGCTCGCATGCCAACCGGTTCCAGAAGGCACTGGACTCCATCTAAGGCGTCCACTGCGTGTTGATTGGCTCGGCCGTCGGTCCCGCGAGCGGGGCCGATGGGCCGGGCGGCTTGCGCGCGTCCTCCAAAACCAACTCCCGCGGGCGCTGAGTGCGGCTCCTGAATCGAACCAGGCTCCTTGCGCGAGGTCACGACACGATATGAGCTCGTCACCATCCAAGCCTGAAGGCGGCCGCGAAGGCAGCCTCGAAGCGCCCACGCGCCATCCCCTGGATTGGCAGAAGCCCGAATTCTACGACCAGGCCGCGCTCGACAAGGAGTTGGAGCGCGTCTTTGATATCTGCCACGGCTGCCGCCGCTGCTTCAGCCTGTGCAACTCATTTCCCACGTTGTTCGATGCCATCGACGAATCGCCGACGATGGAGTTGGACGGCGTCGACAAGAAGGTCTACTGGGACGTCGTCGATAATTGTTACCTGTGCGACATGTGCTACATGACGAAATGTCCGTACGTGCCGCCGCACCCCTGGAATGTCGACTTCCCGCACCTGATGTTGCGCGCCAAGGCCGCGCAGAACCGTAAACAGGGCCCCAGCTTCCGCGACCGCACCCTGTCCAACACCGACCTGGTGGGCCGGCTCGCCGGCATTCCCGTCGTCGCCGAAATTGTCAACGCCATCAACAAAACCGAACCTGCGCGTGTGTTGTTGGAGAAGACGCTGGGCGTGGCAAAGGACGCGCCGCTACCCACTTTTCATTCGCGCACGGCGCGCAATCATTTGTGGAACCTGGGGACGACGGCCAACGCCAACACAGCGTCGGTACCCATTACGCCGACCGCGCAGACAACGGGCAAGGTGGCGATTTTTACGACCTGTTATGGCAACCGTAACGAGCCCGATCTGGCGGAGGATCTGGCCGCGGTGTTGCAGCACAATGGCCTGCACGTCACCCTGATCGCCCAGGAGCGCTGCTGCGGTATGCCGAAGCTCGAGAACGGCGATCTCGAGACCGTGGCCAAACTGAAGGAATTCAACATTCCGCAATTGCGACAAGCGGTGGATGCCGGGTTCGACATCATCGCACCCATTCCCTCCTGTGTGTTGATGTTCAAGCAGGAGCTGCCCTTGATGTATCCGAACGATGCGGATGTGCAAAAGGTCAAGGCGCGCATGTTCGATCCGTTTGAATATCTGATGTTGCGGCACAAGGCCGGGTTGTTGCAGACCGATTTCAAGACCTCGCTGGGCAAGATCAGCTACCACGTGGCCTGTCATCTGCGGGTGCAGAACATCGGCTTGAAGACTCGCGATGTCCTCAAACTGGTCCCTGACACCACGGTTGACGTGATTGAGCGCTGCTCCGGTCACAACGGCACGTACGCCGTGAAGAAGGAGTATCGCGCCGCGTCCATGAAGATCGGCAGGCCCGTGATGACGCGCGTGGAAAATGCTCATCCGGATCACTACAGCAGCGATTGCCCCATGGCGGGTCATCAGATCGAAAGCGGCCTGAAGGAACACAAGGAGCCCGACCACCCCTTGAAGCTGCTGAGGAAAGCCTACGGCATATGAACAAACTCACGGTGGACGACTTGTTTACGCTGGAGCGCTATGCGCGTGAGCGGCCGGCGTTTCGGACGAAGGTCCTGGAGCACAAGCGCGATCGGCAGATCGGCGTCGGGCCGCACGTCACCTGGCTGTTCGAGGATCGCTTGACGATGCAGTACCAGGTGCAGGAAATGCTGCGCGCCGAGCGGATATTCGAGGCTGAAGGCATTGCCGATGAGCTCGAGTCGTACAACCCGATGATTCCCGACGGCAGCAACTGGAAAGTGACGCTGCTGATCGAATATCCCGACGAGAGCGAGCGGCGCGAAAAGCTGACGCAGTTGAAAGGCATCGAGGACCGATGCTGGGTCCAGGTCAGCGGGCAGGACCGGGTCTTCGCCATCGCTGACGAAGACCTCGAGCGTGAGAACGACGAGAAGACCTCCGCGGTGCATTTCCTGCGATTTGAGCTGGCGCCGGGCATGGTCGCTGCCCTGCGGGACGGGGCGGAGCTGGCCGTCGGCATCGATCATCCCCGGTACAGCCAGACGATTCAGCCCGTCAGTGCCGCCACACGCACTTCTTTGTTAGCTGATTTGTCTTGAAAAAATAATGGCTTAGCCCCATCTTCGGCTCTTGGGCGCGCCGTCGGGCGCGACATTTTGTAAGATCGCGCGCTTTCGCGTCTGACAGCGCGCCACAACCCGGACCGGGGTTCCATGAGCTCTTCATACAACGCATCCGATATTGAAGTCCTGAGCGGACTCGAACCCGTACGCCGCCGTCCGGGGATGTACACGCACACTTCACGGCCCAATCACCTGGCCCACGAAGTCATCGACAACAGTGTCGATGAGGCGCTCGGCGGTCACTGCAAAAAGATCGATGTCACGTTGTTCAAGGACGGCTCACTCGAAGTTGCCGACGACGGACGCGGAATGCCGGTCGACATTCACCCAAAGGAAAAGGTGAGTGGGGTCGAGCTGATTCTCACGCGCCTGCATGCGGGCGGTAAGTTTTCCGACGCCAACTACAAGTTCTCCGGCGGCCTGCACGGTGTCGGCGTGTCGGTGGTGAACGCGCTTTCCAGCAAGCTGGATTGCACAATCAAGCGCGGCGGCAAGGAATACTACATCGGCTTCAATGACGGCAAAGTCACTACCAAGCTGAAGACAACCGGCAACGTCGGAGCGCGCACTACCGGTACCACCGTGCGCTTCTGGCCGGATCCCAAGTTCTTCGATACCGACAAGTTCTCCGTGCAGCCCTTGAAACACACACTCAAGGCGAAAGCCGTGTTGTGTCCGGGGCTGAAGATCACGTTCACCAACGAGGCCACGGGTGAGAAGGACGAATGGTTCTTCACCGGCGATCTGGGTGCGTACCTGGTCGAGGAGCTGGGGGCGACCGACAAGCTGCCTGCCGAGCCGATTACCAGCCCCCGCGAGACTGACAACGACCCCGTGAGCTACGCGCTGCTGTGGGCACCGAACGCGGAAACGGCGTTTGGTGAAAGTTACGTCAACTTGATTCCCACCATCGAGGGCGGTACCCACGTCAATGGTCTGCGCTCTGGCGTGGCGGCGGCGGTCCGGGAATTCTGCGAGTTCCGCGATCTCGTGCCGCGCGGCGTGAAGCTGACTCCCGAGGATATCTGGGAGAAAGCCTGTTACGTCCTGTCGATCAAAATCCAGGAGCCGCAGTTCGCCGGCCAGATGAAGGAGCGGCTGGCTTCGCGGGATGCCGCGCAGTTGGTGGAAGGCCAGGTGCGCGACGCCATGGGCCTGTGGCTGAACCGCCATCCGGACGCGGGCGAGAAAATCGCCCAGTTTGCAATTGCGAACGCGCAGGAGCGCATCAAGGCGGCGGCGAAAGTCGTGCGCAAGAAGGTTTCCGGCGGCCCTGCGTTGCCCGGCAAGCTCGCGGATTGCTCCAGCCAGGAGCCGAAACGCTCGGAACTGTTCCTGGTGGAGGGTGACTCCGCCGGCGGCTCGGCGAAACAGGCGCGGGAGAAGGACTTTCAGGCCATCATGCCGCTGCGGGGCAAGATCCTGAATACCTGGGAGTTGGATTCGGGCTCCATTGCTTCTTCCGAGGAAGTTCACAACATCTCGATTGCGCTGGGCGTGGATCCGGGCTCGCAGGACCTGACCCAATTGCGCTATCACAAGGTCTGCATCCTGGCAGACGCGGACTCGGACGGCCAGCACATTGCAACACTGCTGTGTGCCCTGTTTTTGAAGCATTTCCGGCCGCTGGTGAAGAACGGTCACGTGTATGTCGCGATGCCGCCGCTGTTTCGCATCGATGCCGGCAAACAGGTCATGTACGCGCTGGATGAAACCGAGCGCGACCAGATGTTGAAGAAGATCGAAAAGGACAATCCGCGGGCGAAGCCGTCGGTCACGCGATTCAAAGGCTTGGGTGAAATGAACCCCTCCCAGTTGCGCGAGACCACCATCGACCCGCGCACGCGGCGCCTGGTGCAGCTCACCATCGAGGACCAGGACGAAACGGACAAGTTGATGGATATGTTGCTGGCGAAGAAGCGCGCGAGCGATCGCCGCGATTGGCTGGAAGAGAAGGGCAACCTCGCTGAAGTGCAGGTCTAATGGATAATCAAGAGCTCAATTTCGAGGGCGTCGAGAAGCAACCCCTCAAATCCTTCACTGAGAAGGCCTACCTCGACTATTCGATGTACGTCATTCTCGATCGTGCGCTGCCGGCGCTCGGTGACGGACTGAAACCGGTCCAACGCCGCATCATCTACGCAATGAGCGAGTTGGGACTCGCGGCTGCCAACAAGCACAAGAAGTCGGCCCGGACCGTGGGCGATGTCATCGGCAAGTACCATCCGCACGGCGACACAGCCTGTTACGAAGCGATGGTGCTGATGGCGCAGCCGTTCGCTTATCGTTATCCGATTGTGGACGGGCAGGGGAACTGGGGCTCGCAGGACGATCCGAAGTCCTTTGCGGCGATGCGGTATACGGAGTCCAAGCTCACGAAATATGCCGACGTGCTGCTCGGTGAGCTGGCGCACGGTACCGTCGACTGGCAGCCCAACTTCGACGGCTCCCTGGATGAGCCGATGATTCTGCCGTCGCGGCTGCCCAACCTGTTGTTGAACGGGACGCAGGGTATCGCGGTCGGCATGGCTACCGATATTCCGCCCCACAATCTGCGCGAAGTGGCTGCTGCCTGCATCCATTTGTTGGAAGACCCGGAGGCCACGACGGCTGCCTTGATGAAACACATCAAGGGCCCGGATCTGCCGACGGGCGGTGAGATCATTTCGCCGCGTTCCGACATCAAGGAGTTCTACGAGAAGGGCGTCGGGGCATTCAAGGCCCGCGCCGTGTATGAGATTGAAGACGGCAATATTGTCGTCACGGCGTTTCCGTACCAGGTGTCGGGAAGTAAAGTCACGGAGCAGATCGCGGAGCAGATTCGCGCGAAGAAGCTGCCGATGATCGAGGATGTGCGCGACGAGTCCGATCACGAAAATCCAACGCGCCTCGTCATCATCCCGCGCTCGAACCGGGTCGATCTGGTTGAGGTCATGAACCACTTGTTCGCGACCACGGACCTGGAGCGCGGTTATCGCGTCAACCTGAACATCATCGGTCTCGATGGCCGGCCGCGTGTGATGGGGTTGAGGGATTTGCTGTCCGGCTGGCTGGAGTTCCGCATCACGACGGTCACCCGCCGTCTGCAACATCGCCTGGACAAGGTCAGGAAGCGGCTGCACATCCTCGAAGGCTTGATGATTGCCTACCTGAACCTCGATGAGGTGATCAGGATCATCCGCCGCGAGGACGAGCCGAAACCGGTCCTCATGAAGCGCTTCAAGCTCTCGGATGAGCAGACCGAGGAAATTCTCAACACGCGCTTGCGCCACCTGGCGAAGCTCGAAGAAATGAAGATCCGCGAAGAGCAGAAGGAGCTGAAAGCGGAAGCGGAGAACCTCGAGGGCACGCTGGCCAGCAAGGCGAAGCTGAAGAAGCTGGTGGCGAAGGAGATCGAAGCCGACGCGCAGAAGCATGGCGATGCGCGTCGTACCAAGATCGTCGAGCGCGAGGCCGCGGTGGCGATCGATGAAACCTCGCTGATTCCGAACGAGCCGGTGACCGTTGTGTTGTCCACGGGTGGTTTTGTGCGCCAGGCCAAGGGGCACGAGATCGATCCGCGCACGTTGTCGTACAAGGGCGGCGACGCATTCCAGGGCGTTGCGCGCGGGCGAAGTCTGCAGCCGGCAATCTTTGTCGATAGCACCGGGCGAACGTACTCCCTGCCCGCGCATTCCCTGCCGTCGGCCCGCGGTAACGGTGAGCCGTTGTCGGGGCGGTTGAATCCGCCTGACGGGGCGAAGTTCGCGGGCGTGATCATGGGTGAGCCTGAGGACTTGTGGTTGCTGGCTTCCGATGCGGGGTATGGGTTTACCGTGCGGCTCAAGGAGCTGATTACGGATCGGCGGGCCGGTAAGACCGTGCTCAACGTTCCTGACAACTCGCACGTTCTGCCCCCGGCGCTGGTGCCGACACCGGATTCGTTGGTGTTGGTCATCAACAGCGAAGGCAAAATGTTGGGTTTCAAGGTCAGCGATGTGCCGGAAATGCCCAAAGGCAAGGGCAACAAGCTGTTTGATATCCCCTCCAAGAAGGCCGCTTCGCGCGATGAAGTGTTGACCGCGATTGCCGTGGTGCCTCCGAGCGGCACGCTCGTGCTGTGGTCGGGTGATAAGCAGAAGACTTTCACCTGGTCGGAGCTCAAGGAGTTCAAAGGCGAGAGGGCTCAGCGGGGCGCGGTGTTGCCGCGCGGTTGGCGGCAGATTGATCGGGCGGAAGGGTTTCCGCCGCCGCCGAAGGCCTGAGCCGAGTGAGCTGACGCGGCCGCATGCGTGCTGCCGCGTCGCGTCCAGGGGGGTGCCCCCGACGTTCCTTGCTAATGCGAATCACTCTCAGTACGATTCCCGCTCGCAAAAGAGTGTACGCAGGGTATGGTCTCGAACAACAAGACTCGCGGCTACGCGCTGGCGCCGCTTCTCATTGCGTGCGCGACCTTGTCGGCGTGTGGCGGTGGCAGCGAGACGCCGGCCGCGCCGAGGGTTCAGGAGATGTCCGATGCGGCGGTCGCCGGCGAAGCACTCTTTCACGACAAGAGTCTTTCGGCCTCGGGTCAGCAGTCCTGCGCCACCTGCCATGTCAAAGCGCGCGCCTTTACCGGCGATCCTGCGGTCGACAAAGGTCTTCCGGTGCCGCTCGGCGGCGTCAACATGGACGAGCCGGGATTCCGCAACTCGCCGTCCTTGATGTATGCCGCATTCACGCCCCCGTTTTCTCTCGAGGATGGCGCGGCAAGCGGCGGGTTCTTCCGCGATGGCCGCGCATCGACGCTTGCGGCGCAGGCTGTCCAGCCATTTGTGACGCCATTTGAGATGGCCAACCAGGACGCTGCCGAGGTGGTGAGCCGGTTGCAGAGCTCACCGGACACTCTGCGCCTGTACATCGAGGCATACGGCGCTGATTCATTGAATGATGCGAACGAGGCGTTGAACAACATCAGCGCTGCTATTGCCGCCTATGAAACAGAGGACGTCGAGGAATTTGAGCCGTTTACCAGCAAGTTCGATGCGTACGTCGATGGCAAGGTGAAGCTGACGGATCGCGAGATGAACGGGCTAGCGCTGTTCAACAATCCCGGCAAGGGCAACTGCACCTCGTGTCACCCGAGCGTGCACCAGGAATTCAGCAGCCGCGCGCTGTTCACGGACTTCTCGTACGACAACATCGGCATTCCACGTAACTGGAACATTCCAGCCAACCAAGCCAATAGCCTGAATCCCATCACCGGCGCGCCGTTGAAATACGTACCTGCGCCGGTCAATGTGCCGAACGACGCCGAATATGCCTATTACGACCTGGGCATCTGCGGGCCCTTTGTTTCCGATCCGCAGGACGGCGGCGCACGTCCCGACCTCGCGCATTTAATTCCATCGTGCGGTCAGTTCAAGGTGCCGACTCTGCGCAACATCGCGCTGACCGCTCCTTATTTCCACAACGGGGTGTTTCCCGAGATCCACAAAGCGGTGGAGTGGTACATCACCCGCGATATCAACAACAACACGGGGAATAATCCGACGCCCGTTGCCGTCGGCCCCGGTGGCAATCCGTACGAGTCGGTTGGCACATTCTACGTGGCTGCCGACGGAACGCCCGACCTGTATCAGTACAACGATCTCCCGGTTCTCTACGATGCAAATGTGAATGCCGGGGAGGTGCCGTACACGGCGCCCGCCATTGCCGGCGGCAACGGTCCGACGATGACCGCCCAGGAGATCGATGATCTCGTGTTGTTTCTGTGCACGCTGACGGATGGGTTCGATCCCAGCAATCCAACCGCCTACAACGTGCCGGCCCAATGTCAGCCGATCGCCAGCCCGGCCCCTTAGTCGGCCGTTCTGTTGCCGGTCCCAGTCTTCAGGAGTTTCTCATGTATCGCACCGACAAGAAGAGCCTGGCCAAGCGCAGTGCCGCCGTGCTTACTGCCTGCGCACTGGGCGCGGCCGCCGTGGCCTCTGTGGCCGGCGCCGCAGAGCCGAAAAACGCCGCCGAACCGAAGAGCAAGACGACTGAGTCGCAGCAGATCAGGGCCCTGCAGGAACAGTTGCTCGCGGTCCAAAAGACGCTCGATAAGCTGGCGGACGAGAATCAGGCGTTGATGCAGCACCAGGAGCAATTGGAGCGACAGGTGGCGCAGCAGGAAGTGGCATTGCAGAAGGCGCAGGCCGCGGCTTCCGCGGCGCAGGTGGCCGCGGGCTCGGCAGCCGCGGGCGCGGCAGGGCCGGCAGCCGCCGCAGCGGCGGGCAACAACTCCGCGCTACCTGGCAGCTCCGCGCTGCCCGATTCATCGTCGGCGCTACCGGGCCAACCCGCTGCGTCAGGCCGCGAGCCAACGCAAGGTCAGCTCGCCTCGGCCAACACAGGCATAGGGGTGCCGCCGTCAGCCAACACCTCCGGCTCCGGCCGGCCGTCCGCAGCGAACCCACTGCCCGGAGCGCAGCCGCGCGGGTTCGGCGTGGGGTCCCTGGACAACGTGCGCCTGTGGGGCTACGGCGAGCTCTACTACAGCCGCCAGAGCCGCGACACCGCCAGAACAACGGCCGACTTGGCACGCGCGGTGTTCGGCATCGGCTATCGTTTTGATGACAAAACCGAATTCAACTCCGAGTACGAGGTGGAGCATGCGGTTGCGTCCGCGGACGACGCGGGCGAGTTCGAGGTGGAGCAGTTCTATGTCGACCGCCAGCTCATTGACAAAGCAACACTGCGGGCGGGCCTGTTCCTGATGCCGTTCGGTTTTATTAACGAGCATCACGAGCCTACCAACTTCTACGGCATGCAGCGCAACTTTGTGGAGACCCTGATCATTCCTTCGACCTGGCGCGAAGGCGGCCTGAGCTTCCACGGCGATTTCGACTTCGGTGTGGCCTGGAGCGCGGGTGTCACCACGGGCGTCAATCTGGCTAACTGGGAGTTTGCGCCGGAATTCCCGCAATTCACGACTGCGCTGGAGCTGGCCAACAACGGACCGGCGCCGTTGCAGGCGACCCACCAGGAGTTGTCGCTCGCTTCCGCTCGGCACCTTTCGCAGTACGTTGCCCTCAACTACTTCGGATTCCCGGGGCTCGATGTGGGCGGCGCTATTTTCACGGGGAAGGCGGAGCCGGCTCCCGGTACCGTAGGAGACTCGCGGGTGACTCTATGGGAGGGTCATGCTCGCTGGACGCCGGGCAAGTTTGATCTGTCCGCTCTCTATGCGCATGGCTCGATCAGCAATGTGGCCGACGCCAACCTCGCTAATCCGGGCACGCCAAATCCGATTCCGTCGGCTTTCTACGGTTACTTCCTACAGGCGGCCTATCAGGCCTGGGAGCACGGCGATTACCGGCTGAATCCCTTCGTGCGCTGGGAATATTACGACATGGGGTCGCGATACTCGGGCGCCTTCCCGCAGATTCCAACGGGCACGGTGCCGCTAACTGACGCGCCGGGGGACTTCGGAACCTGGCCATCGAACCGGGACCGCGTGTGGACCACCGGTGTTAACTTCTATGTGACGCCGCATGTGGTGTTCAAGGCCGACTACCAGTGGTTCGATTTGAACAAGGCGTTCAATCGGCTCGACCTGGGGTTGGGACTCAATTTTTGAGAATGGCGCCAGCACGGATGCACTCGGTCACGAGTCGTAGTCGAACTGCGGCGAGCTCTCTTTGTCCTCGACCCCGAATGCATAATTCAGGCCGAGGAATACGACCCGTCCGTTCGTTATGCGCTCGTATACTTGTGTCAATCCGGGTGTTGACACCACGCGCCGGGTTTTCTGGCCATTGAACAGGTCCGACACCATCGCAACGGCGGACAGGGCGGCACTGAAGTTGTGCTTGTATCCGACATTCACAATGTTGATTGCGCTGATATTTCCCTGCGGAGTCAGGCGCGAGTCGTTGCGCGTCAGTGTCAACCGCGCTGAGTCCCGAGCTGTCGGCCGGTAGTCGAGCCTGGCTTTCAGATTGACGCCGGTGGTTGACTTCAGCCCCGGTGTGCCCAGGGCGGTGCCATCGATCTCGGAGTAGAATGCATTGCCGCTGATGCTGTACGAAAGCGGCGTCGCCAGGCGTTTTACGGTCGATGCGGGTCTCGACATTGAGCTTCTGTCCCTCGATCACAATGGTATCGATCGGCGCGGATCCCTCGGGAGCAGGGCTTTCAGCGGCGAACGCGGGGCCGCAGGCGGTGGCAAGAAGCAGGCTGCCCAGCGTCGATGGCAGCCATGGCTGCACGGGCCCGATGGGCTGCACGGGCCGGATGCGCTGCGTGGGCCCGATGGGCCGCATGGGCCGGATGCGCTGCATGGGCCGGATGCGCTGCATTGAATGCAAGGGGCAATGGATTGTTGGCATGCGAATTCATTTTCACGGCTGACTCGCATCCAACTTGCAACAGGAGACTTAGATGAAACTTAGGTGAAGCCCCGGCGCGTTTGCGGGCGCCTCGATCGGTGCAACCGGCAACGTGACGATGCCCACCAGGCCGGAGCGATCGGTGCGATTTTCCAACCGGACTTCGCCGCCCAATTGCTCCACCAGGGCAGCCACTGTGGCCAGCCCCAGGCCGCTGCCGCTGCCTTCGATGGCAGATGCCTGGTAGAAGCGCTCAAAAACCCGCTCCAACTCATCCGCTGCAAGCCCACAACCTTCATCCCGGATTTCCACCCGGGCGTGTTTGTTGATATGGCGGGAACGAATGCAGATTCGCCCTCCGGTCGGCGTGAAGCGCAGCGCGTTGTCGAGCAGGTTACCGAATATCAGTGTCAACCGGCGACTGTTCCCGAACACCCGCACCGCCGAGCCGGCCTCTAACTCAACTTCGACTCCTTTTGACCGCGCAGTGGGGGCGTAGTAGGCGACAATGTCGCCAAGTGTCGGATCGAGCTCCGAAGTCACGGTGATCGGCCCCGTTTCCGACTGGCTGCGGGCATGTGATAGCAGTTGCTCCGACAGATGAATGATCCGCCGGATGCCGGACCTCAATTCCGCAAGCCGCGTCGCCCGTTCCTCCGGTCCGTCTCCCCCATCCAGTATCTCCGCTTGAATCTGCAATGCCGTCAGCGGTGTCCTGAGTGCGTGAGCGGCATCTGTGACAAATTGCTTCTCGCGCTCCATGGCGGTACCGAGCCGCTTCAACAGCCGATTGATTTCCTCGATCAGGGGCGACACTTCCGCGGGCACATCTGCGGCGGGTAGCAGATCGAGCGACAAGGGCGGGCGCGAGGCGACTGCCGCCGTTGTGGTTTTGAGTGGCTGCAACTGCCTGCGCACGGCCCATCCCAGGACAACAGCCAACAGCGGCAGCAGCAACCCGATGGGTAACAGCGTTGCTGCTGCGATCCCGGCTTCCGCCTCGCGGATGACGTCCATGGACTGCGCCACCTGGATCTTCAGTCCGTGGTCAGAGCGCGCCGCAAACACGCGAAAAGTTCCGCTGCCAAATTCGCGTGTCTGAAATCCCAACTCATTGAAGTCCGGTAGTTGCTTGCCCGGCAGGTGCTTGTTGGAATGAGAAGCGTATAACAGGCGACCGCCCGCATCCCGCACCGAGACGATCAGGTCATCGTCCTTGTCGTGGTGCACGTGAACATCGGGAAAGATTTCCGGATCACTCATCCTGGCGTCGGAGTCCCGCGTGGCGAACGCCTGGCCCGCCATGATGTGAGCTACCTGTTGCATCTGGTAGTCCACTTGCTCCTGAGTCTCGAGTTGCGCCTGCCAGATGGCGACCCCGGCGCTGAGCGCGCCCACGACGCCGATGGTGACCCACACCCAAAGTGTCAGCGCTCCTCGCAGCGACTTCACGGCCGCGCGCCCCGAAACGGCGGTGCACATCGCCTCAGCGACAGCATACGCGGCGGTAACATCATGACAGTGCACCAATTCGCCAACCGACACCGCGAGCGTTTTCGATGACGTCGGCGCCGAATTTCTTGCGCAGGCTGTGGATTACAAACTCGATGGCATTGCTCTGGACGCTCTCGTCCCAGCCGTAGAGGCGCTCCTCGAGCTGGCCTCGCGACAGAATGGCGCCAGGCCGCTCCATCAGGGAACGCAACAGTGCGAACTCTCTGGCAGACAGGAGCACTCGGATTTCAGCCCTGCAAACGCTATGAGTGACTGTATCCAACACGAGATTGCCGTGTGACAGCTGCGAGGTGGGACGGCCTTGGGCGCGGCGCAACAGATTGCGCACTCGGGCCTTGAGCTCCGCCAGCTCGAAAGGCTTCACCAGGTAGTCGTCGGCTCCGCTGTCGAGTCCCTTGACCCGATCAGTCAGGCCGTCACGGGCTGTCACCATCAGGATCGGCAGTGTGCTTCCCGATGCGCGCACGGTCTGCAGGACCGACAAGCCATCCTGGCGCGGCAGATTCCAGTCCAGCACGACGACCGAGAATTCCGCTCGGCAGTCCTTCAATGCCGCCACAGCGGCTGCCCCATCCCGTACCCAGTCGACCGCAAACGCTTCGTCGCGCAGGCCTTTAACCAGGCCTTCGCCAATCATGCGATCATCTTCAACCAGCAGCCGGCGCATGCCGCAAGTCTGATGGGTCAGACTTAGCGCAGACTTAGAGCACGCAGCGCCGCGCCTAAAGGGGTTGTCATGCACTTGAATCGTCGAGAGATGGTGTGCGCGGGACTCACAGGCCTGGCCGCCGCGTCCGCCGCTTTTTCCGTAGCCGCCGCCGCGCCTGCCGCCGGTCCGTACGCCTCCCTGGTCCCCAATCTCGATCGGTTCGCCGAGCAATACCTGCGGGCGCGCAATGCTCCCGGGATGACGGTGGTCCTGGCGGACCGGCAGGGCACTCAGCACGTGGCCACCTACGGGCTGGGTGACCGGGAGGCAGGGCAGGCCGTCCGGCAGAGCGAGCTGTTTCAGATCGGCTCCATCAGCAAATCCTTCATTGCCCTGTGCCTGCTGCAACTGCGCGATGAGGGAAAGTTGGATCTGCACAAACCCATCACCGACTACCTGCCGTGGTTCAGGGTCGATATGCGGTTCGGCCCCATCACGACC
>Ga0070665_100003990_pt1 | contig 15564 bp, 14 predicted proteins | sample KBSS13metaG_FD_65862 | JGI IMG/M metagenome (GOLD analysis project Ga0070665, IMG submission 65862) | Switchgrass rhizosphere microbial communities from Kellogg Biological Station, Michigan, USA - KBS S1-3 metaG | ecosystem: Host-associated > Plants > Roots > Rhizosphere > Soil ... | reverse complement strand
TTGCCCGGGTTGATGCGGTACTTGGCCAGCGCCTCGGCGCAATCCGGGTACTCGCGCAGCAGCTTGTGACCATTGAAGTGGAAGTCGCCGATGATGGGCACGGCCACGCCGAGTTGCGCGAGGCGGTCGCGGATCTTCGCCACCGCGGCGGCGGCCTCGGCCTCGTTGACGGTGATGCGCACCAGTTCCGACCCGGCTCGCGCCAGCGCCTTGATCTGCTGCGCGGTGCCCTCGATGTCGGCCGTATCGGTGTTGGTCATCGATTGCACGACGATCGGCGCGCTGCCGCCGACGGTCACCCGTCCGACCTTCACGGCAATGGTCTTGCGGCGCGGATGCGTCATGCGTTCACTTTGCTTTCGGGTCGATCGAGGTCGACGACCAGGTGGTGAGCTGCCAGCGGCCGTCGCGCCAGGCGAGCACCGCGGTCCAGGCAATGTGCAGGCTGCGCGGCTCGCCATTGCGCGTGGCCGTCACGTCCACCTTTCCGAGCGCCACCGCCGTGTCGGCGAACAGCTTCACGCTATCTACTGTCGACTTGATCGCCTGGTACTTGAGCACGCCCGACGTCACGTCGCCGATGTACTGCGCCTTGGTCTGGCAGGTGCCGAGATAGCTGCAGTAGTCGAGGTCGTCGGCCAGCAGGCGATCGAGCGCCGCCGCGTCCGCCTTCAGCGCCGCGTCGAAGCGCGCCTGGATCGCGGCGCGCGCGGAGGCTGCGTCGCCGCGGCCGGCGGCCTGCGCCATCGGCACCAGCAGACAAGCGGCCAGCGGAACCAGGAATTTCATGCGCGCGCCCACCAACTATTTCGCCGGCGCGTCGGGCAGGCGCGTCGAGCGCCACTCGGTCATCTGCCAGCGGCCGTCCTTCCACAGCCACACGTCGCTGTATCCGATGGTGAACTCGCTGGTCTTGCCGTCGAGCGTCACGGCCACCTTCGCCAGCCCGCGGATCACGCCCACGTCGCCGAACAGCCGCAGGCTCTGGATCGTGGGCTCGAGGGAGATGTAGTCGAGCGAGCCATCCTTGATCGATGCGATGAACGCACTCTTGCCGTCGAGCTTGCCGTTGGAATGCGAATACTCGAGATCCGCATCGAGCAGTTTGCCGAGCGCGGCGCCGTCGGCGTCCACCTGGGCCTGGAAGCGGGCGACCTCGGCGCTTCGCAGGGCCGCTTCGCGACTGTTGTCCTTGGCGAGACAACTGCCGGACATCAGAGCGGCCACGACAATAAATGTCGCCGGCAGCGTGGTGCAGCGCGTTTTCATGAAACTGTGGCTCGTCGGTCCGGGAAGGGGCTGCTATGATGCCACCCGCTCGCCAATTGACCAGACTCTGTCCGAGAGACCCTCATTGAGGGCGCCGAAGGCGCAAGTTTCCGCCCGGAAACGCTCAGGCAAAAGAACGGCAGGGTTTGAAGGCGGGCTCTGGAGAGCGATGGTTCACTTCTACTAGAGGCGGGCCATCCACCGAAGGGGTGCGGCAGGCGCGCGACGTCTGCCCGATCTCTCAGGTCCAAGGACAGAGGGGCGGCGGGAAGAGGGGATTGGCCCCGATTCTTTAAAAAGTGCCGAACCTCACCTGCGAGTTCGCTCAACGGTGAGTTCGCGAGTGAGGTTCGGCACTTTTTAAAGAATCGGGGCCAATCCCCATCTCCCCGCCGCCTTTTTTTTGGTGCATCGAGCGGTGCGCACCGGGAGAAGATCTTGGGCAGACGCACACCTCTATATGACCTGCACGTGGGGCTCGGCGCCCGCATGGTCGATTTCGGCGGCTGGGACATGCCGGTCAACTACGGTTCGCAGATCGAGGAGCACCACGCGGTGCGCCGCGGCGCGGGCGTGTTCGACGTGTCACACATGTGTGTGATCGATGCGCGCGGCGCCAGGGTGCGCGCCTTCCTGTCGAAGCTGGTCGCGAACGACGTGGCCAAGCTCAGGAGTTCGGGCAAGGCGTTGTACAGCTGCATGCTGAACGAGGCCGGCGGCGTCATCGACGACTTGATCATCTATTTCATCGACGAGAGTTACTTCCGCATCGTCGTGAACGCCGGCACGCGCGACAAGGATCTCGCCTGGATGCGCAAGGTGGCCGAGCCCTTCGGTGTCCAGCTCACCGAGCGCACCGATCTCGCCATGCTGGCCGTTCAGGGCCCGAACGCGCGAGACAAGGTGGCGGAGCAGCTGCCCGCCGAACACCGCGCCGCGGCGCTCGCGCTCGACGTGTTCGCCGGCAAACAACTCGACGACTGGTTCGTCGCGCGCACCGGCTACACCGGCGAGGACGGTTTCGAAATCATGCTGCCGGCCAACGAGGCCGCGGACCTGTGGCGCGAGCTCAACGCGCATGGCGTGAAGTCCGCGGGGCTCGGCGCCCGCGACACGCTGCGCCTCGAAGCCGCGATGAATCTCTACGGCAACGACATGGACGAATCGCAGAACCCGCTCGAGTCGGGGCTGTCGTGGACTGTGTCGTTCGAGGACGCGGCGCGCGACTTCATCGGTCGCAAGTCGCTCGAGGCGCTGAAGGCCGCGGGGCTGAAGAAGAAGCTGGTCGCGCTGGTGCTGGACGATCGCGGCGTGCTGCGCGGCCACCAGAAGGTGGTCACCGCCGCCGGCGAAGGTGAAATCACCAGCGGCACGTTTTCCCCGACGATGGAGAAATCCATCGCGCTCGCGCGGGTGCCGCGCGACACCGGAGCCACCGTGCAGGTGGACATCCGCGGCAAACTACTCAACGCACGCGTCGTCAAGGCGCCCTTCGTACGCAAGGGCCAGGTCCTGGTCGCCTGAGAATTCCAAACGGAGCATTTTCCATGAGCAACATTCCCGCCGATCTCAAGTACACCAAGTCGCACGAGTGGGTGCGCACCCTGGCCGACGGCAACGTCGAAGTGGGCATCACCGACCATGCGCAGGGCGCACTCGGTGACCTGGTGTTCGTCGACGTGCCGGAGTCCGGCAAGGCGCTGAAGGTCGGCGACGCCTTCGCGGTGGTCGAGTCCGTGAAGGCGGCCTCGGACGTGTACGCGCCGATCGCAGGCTCGGTCATCGAAGGCAATGGCGCGCTCGGCAGCCAGCCCGAGCTCATCAATGCCGAACCCTATGGCGGTGGCTGGATCGCGCGGCTGAAGCCGAATGGCGCGCCGCAGGGACTGCTGAGCGCCGCCGAGTACCAAGCCCACCTGGCCGCGGAGGGCTGACATGCCATTCATTCCCCACACTCCCGACGACGTCGAGCAGATGCTCGCCGCCATCGGCGCGAAGAAGGTCGAGGACCTGTTCGACGAGATCCCGAAAAACCTGCGCATCGAGTCGCTGGCCGGCATTCCGGACGCGCTCAACGAGATGCAGATCGGCCGCCTGATGACGGCGCGCGCCGCGCAGGATGGCCTGCCGCTGAATTTCATCGGCGCGGGTGCCTACGAGCACCACATCCCGTCGGCGGTGTGGGCCGTGACCACGCGCGGCGAGTTCTACAGCGCCTATACGCCGTACCAGGCGGAGGCCTCGCAGGGCACGCTGCAGCTCATCTACGAATACCAGACCATGATCACGTCGCTGACCGGCCTCGACGTGTCGAACGCGTCGTTGTACGACGGCGGCTCGGCCGTGGCGGAAGCCGCGCTGATGTCCATCCGCGCGCACCGCAAATCGAAGTCGCAGCGCATCCTCGTGCCCACCACCGTGAACCCGAGCTACCGCAAGGTGGGCGTGGCCACGGCCAGCGGCCAGGGCGTGCGCTTCGAGGAGATCGCCTGTCCGAAAGGCGTGCTCGCGCTCGCCGACCTCAAGAAATACGAAGGCGAGGACATCACCGCCCTCGTGATCCAGCAGCCGAACTTCTTCGGCGTGCTCGAAGACGTGGATGCGCTCACCGACTGGGCGCATGCCAACAACATCCTGGTGATCGCCAGCGTGAATCCGACTTCGCTGGGCATCCTGAAGCCGCCGGGCGAGTGGGGCGCGACTGGTGCCGACATCGCCTGCGGCGATTGCCAGCCGCTGGGCGTGCCGCTGTCCTCGGGCGGCCCGTACGCGGGCTTCCTGACCACCAAGATGGAGTTCGTGCGCCAGATGCCGGGCCGCATCGTCGGCCGCACCGTCGACGCCAACGGCAAGCAGGGCTTCGCGCTCACGCTGCAGGCGCGCGAGCAGCACATCCGCCGCGGCAAGGCGACCTCGAACATCTGCACCAACCAGGGATTGCTGGTAACCGCGGCCACCATCTACCTGAGCTTGTTAGGCCCCGAGGGCCTGGCGCGCGTGGCCAACGAGTGTCACCGGGCCACGCAGGAGCTGGTGAGCGCGCTGACGCGCGTCAAGGGCGTGAAGCTGGCGTTCGAGAAGCCGCGCTTCCACGAGGCCGTGCTGCTGCTCGACCGCCCGGTGGCGCCGGTGCTCGCGGAACTCGCGCGCCGCGGCATCGTCGGCGGCGTCGACATTTCGAACGATTACCCCGAGCTCGGCAACGCGCTGCTGGTCTGCGCCACCGAGACGCGCACCGCCGCCGACATCAAGGCGTATGCCGATGCGCTCGCCGAAACCCTCAAAGCCGCCGTGCGCGCGGCCTAAGGGAGAGAACGAACATGGCAATGCTCAAACATCCCGAAAAGATCATCTTCGAGTACTCGCGTCCGACGCGCGGCTCGTACGGCCAATGGCCGACGGAGCAGGGGACACCCAATGCGGTGGCCTCCGACATTCCGGAGAACCTGCGTCGCAAGAAGGCACCGATGCTGCCCGAAGTCAGCGAGCTCGAAGTGGTGCGCCATTTCACCAAGCTCTCGCAGCTCAACTTCTCCATCGACACGCACTTCTACCCGCTGGGTTCGTGCACGATGAAGTACAACCCCAAGGCATGTAACCAGTACGCGATGCTGCCGGGGTTCCTGAATCGTCACCCGCTCGCACCCGAGTCGACCGGCCAGGGTTTCCTCGCCTGCATGTTCGAATTGCAGGAGATGCTGAAGGAAGTCACCGGCATGCAGGGCGTGGCGCTCTCGCCCATGGCCGGTGCGCACGGCGAATTCGCCGGCGTGGCCATGATCCGCGCCTATCACCGCGCGCGTGGCGATCTCGCCCGCAACGAGATCATCGTGCCGGTCGCGGCGCACGGTACGAATCCCGCCACCGCCACCATGTGCGGCTGCGTGGTCAAGGAAATCCCCGTCAACGATGAAGGCGACGTGGACGTCGAGGCGCTGAAGGCGGCCGTGGGCCCGAACACCGCCGGCATCATGCTGACCAATCCTTCCACCTGTGGCGTGTTCGAACGTCGCATCCAGGAAGTCGCCAAGATCGTGCACGACGCCGGTGGCCTGCTGTACTACGACGGCGCCAACCTCAACGCCATCCTGGGCAAGGTTCGTCCCGGCGACATGGGCTTCGACGTCATCCACATGAACCTGCACAAGACCTTCTCGACGCCGCACGGCGGTGGTGGTCCGGGTGCCGGTGCCGTGGGCGTGAGCCAGCGCCTGCTGCCGTTCATGCCCATTCCCGTCGTCGGCAAGGAAGGCGACAAGTATCGCTGGCTGACGGAGAAGGACCTGCCACAGTCCATCGGCCGACTGTCCGCGTTCATGGGCAACGCCGGCGTGCTGCTGCGCGCATACATCTATATGCGCATGCTCGGTCGCGAAGGCATGCACCGCGTGGGCGAGTTCGCCACGCTGAACGCGAACTACCTGATGGCGCGCCTGGCGAAGGCGGGGTTCGATCCCGCGTATCCGAATCGACGCGCCAGCCACGAGTTCATCATCACCGCGAAGAAGCAGAAGAACGATCTCGGCGTATCCGCGATGGACATCGCCAAGCGGTTGCTGGACTACGGCTTTCATGCGCCGACGACGTACTTCCCGCTGCTGGTGCCCGAGTGCCTGTTGATCGAGCCCACGGAGACCGAGAGCAAGGAAGCGCTCGATGGCTTCATCGACGCGATGATTGCGATCCAGAAGGAAGCCGAGGCACAGGCCGACCTGGTCACGTCGGCGCCGCACACCATGACGGTGCGCCGACTCGACGACGTGCGGGCCGCGCGTCAGCTCGACCTGACCTGGAAGCCCGCGGCGTAGGAAATCGGAGCCTCTTCGCCACTTACGGACGCCGGCCCCTTCTTTCAAAGAAGGGCCGGCGTTTTCCGTTGTGGGACGCAGCTCCCGGCAAGGGCGGCCCCAATTCGCTTCCACTCGGGTAGCATGCACACCCGATGAACGACCTCGGCGATCGATTCAAACCGACCGGATTCACACGTCTGTTCCGCGCCATGGGCGCGAGCTGGAAGGGTTTCGCGGGCGCATTCCGCGAGGAGGCGGCCTTCCGGCAGGAACTCGCCCTGGCGGTGGTGGTCATTCCCCTGGGGCTGTGGTTAGGCAAGAACGGTATCGAGCGCGTCCTGCTGATCGCACCGATGTTCATCGTGCTGATCGTGGAACTGCTCAACAGCGCCATCGAGGCGACGGTCGATCGCATCGGCCTGGAGCGGCACGCGCTGTCGGGTCTTGCCAAGGACATCGGTTCAGCGGCGGTGTTTTCGTCGCTGACGTTGCTCGCAGTGGTATGGGTCCTCGTGCTCTGGCGCTGAGCGGCCTCCTAACAAGCTGAAGGACGACGCATGACGCTACGCCGGATTCTGTTGCTCGGGCTGCTGTCCATTGCTCCTGTTGCCATGGCGCAGGGCCCGCAACCGCAATCGGCGCAGCAGGTGGCGGCACAGTCGTCCGCGGCGCAGGCCGCGATCCCGCAGAGCGAAGGCGAGAGCGCCGCGTGGCGCGGTACGCTGGCGCGCGTGGCGGAGAGCGTGGTCGCCATCGAGATCGACCAGACGCGTGCTTTCGATACCGAGTGGAATTCCTCGGCGCAGGCCACCGGCTTCGTGGTGGACGCCGAACGCGGGCTGATCCTCACCAATCGCCACGTGGTCACGCCCGGCCCGGTCACCTCCGAGGCCACCTTCCTCAACCGCGAGGAAGTGCAGCTCTATCCCGTGTATCGCGATCCGATCCACGACTTCGGCATCTACCGTTACGACCCGAAGAAGCTGCGCTTCATCAAGCCGCGCTCGCTGCCGCTGTATCCGGACGGTGCGCAGATCGGCCGCGAGATCCGCGTCATCGGCAACAACGCCGGCGAGCAGCTCTCGATCCTGGCCGGCACGCTGGCCAAGCTGGACCGCGACGCGCCCGAATACGGCATCGGCAAGTACAACGACTTCAACACCTTCTACCTGCAGGCGGCCTCGGGCACCTCGGGCGGATCCTCGGGCTCGCCGGTCATCGACATCCAGGGCCGCGTGATCGCGCTCAATGCCGGCGGCGCCACCGGCAATGCCTCGAGCTTCTATCTACCGCTGGGGCGCGTGAAACGCGCGCTCGAGCTCATCCAGGCCGGCAAGGCCGTGTCGCGCGGCGCGTTGCAGGTGGTGTTCCACTACACGCCGTACGACGAGCTGCGTCGCCTGGGCCTGAACGAGAAGACCGAGGAAGGCGCGCGCAAGGCGTTCCCGGCGCTCACCGGCATGCTGGTGGTCAACGAGGTGCTGCCCGGCGGTCCGGCCGACGGCACGCTGCAGCCCGGTGACATCCTGGTGCGCGTGAACGGCAAGCTGGTCTCGGAGTTCGAGCCGCTCGACGAGGTCATCGACAATTCGGTCGGTGGCACCATCGACCTCGACCTCGAGCGCGGCGGCAAGCCGCTCAGCGCCAAGCTAAACGTGGGCAACCTGCACGACATCACGCCCTCGGCCTACCTGGAATTCGGCGACTCGGTGGTGCACACCGTGTCGTACCAGATGGCGCGCCATTTCAATGTCGCGGTCAACGGCGTGTACGTCGCCAACCCCGGCTACATCTTCGGTTCCGCCGGCGTGCCGCGTGGCGCCGTGGTCTCCAGCGCCAATGGCAAGCCCACGCCGAACCTCGCGGCCTTCGAGGCCGTGGTCGCCGGCCTCGCCGACGGCGAGCGTTTCACCGTGCGTTATTCGACGGTCGACGATCCCAATGGCTCGAGCGTGCGCAGCGCGCGCATGGACCGCCGCTGGTTCCCGGCCAACCACTGCCTGCGCGATGACGCGGCGGGCATCTGGCAATGCGCGGCCTTGCCGGCGCTGGGTGCGCCCAAGCCCGAGGTGGGCGGCAGTACGCGCTTCTCCAAGCCCGACGACGAACGGGCCGCCACGCTCGCGGCCTCGCTGGTGGGCGTGAATTTCGACATGCCGTACTCGATCTCGGGCATCACCGAGCGCAATTACCGCGGCACCGGCCTCGTGGTCGACGCGGCGCGCGGCCTCGTGGTGGTCGACCGCAACACCGTGCCGGTGTCGATGGGCGACGTGCGCATCACCTTCGCCGGCACGCTCGAGATCCCGGGCAAGGTCGAGTTCGTGCACCCGCTGCACAACCTGGCGATCGTGAGCTACGACCCCAAACTCATCGGCACCACGCCGGTGAAGAGCGCCAAGTTGTTAGACCGGCGCATCGTGCCGGGCGAACCGCTGGCCGTGGTCGGCATGGGGTCCGACAGCGAGATCAACGTGCGCGCCACGGAAGTCGCCTCGGTCACGCCCATCCAGCTGCCGCTGTCGCGCACCATGCAGTTCCGCGAGAGCAACCTGGATACCATCCTGCTGGTCAACGGGCCCACCGATTTCGACGGCGTGATGATCGACGACAAGAACAACGTGATCGGGCTCTGGTCGAGCTTCGCCTGGGAGCAGGGCCGTGACCTGCAACAGGAGAACCGCGGCGTCGCCATCGGCATCGTGCAGGACATGCTCCGCCGCGTGCAGGCCAAGCAGTCGGTGTTCTCGGCCGAGGCCGAGCTGGTGCCGCAGCCGCTGGCCGCGGCGCGCCGCCTGGGCCTGTCCGATGAGTGGCTGAAGAAGCTCGAGACCGCCAGCCCCAACCAGCGCCAGGTCCTGTCCATCGTGCGGCTGGTCGGTGGCTCACCGGCGGTCGGGCGGTTCAAGCAGGGCGATCTGCTGCTGGCCATCGACGACAAGGTGGTGAACCGCTTCCGCGAAGTGGAGCTGGCCGTGGCCGACAAGGCCGAGGTCAACGTGACGGTGTGGCGCGATGGCGAGGAAAAACGCGTGCCCCTGCCCACGGCGGCGCTCAGCGGCCTCGACATCGACCGCATCGTGATGTGGGCCGGCGCGACGTTGCAGGTGCCGCACCGCGCGATGATCGCGCAGCGTGGCATTCCGCCCGAAGGCGTTTACGTAGGCTATTTCTCCTATGGATCGCCGGCGACCCGGTACGGCCTGTTTCCGGGCCGGCGCATCGTCGAAGTGGACGGTATCCCGACGCCCGATCTCGACGCCTTCCTCAAGGTGGTGTCCGGCCGCCCGGACCGATCGGCCATCCGCCTGCGGACCATCACGTGGAACAACGCCCCCGAAGTGATCACCCTCAAGCTCGACCGCCATTATTGGCCTACTTACGAGCTGCGCCGCACAGAGCAAGGATGGGAGCGGCGTGATCTTGAATAAGATCGCTACACTACCGCCCGTATGGTTAGAGTCGTCCGCGCCACACTCAAGGAACTTGAAAACGCCGTCACCGCACTGCGGGACGGCGAGTTGGTCGCATTCCCCACGGAAACCGTCTACGGCCTGGGCGCCAATGCGCAGAACCCGGCCGCGGTGCGCCGCATCTTCGAGCTGAAGGAGCGGCCACCGGATCACCCGGTGATCGTCCATCTCGACAACCCGAAGTACCTGCATCGCTGGGCCCGTGAAGTGCCGGAAGCGGCGCAGAAGCTCGCAGCGCGCTTCTGGCCGGGCCCGCTGACCATGGTCCTGCCGCGCTCCGAGAACGTCCACGACGTGGTTACGGGCGGCCAGGACACGGTGGCCATCCGCGTGCCCTCGCACCCCATGGCGCAGCAGCTGCTCACGGCCTTCGGCGGCGGCATCGCCGCGCCGTCGGCAAACCGGTTCGGCCGGGTCAGCCCGACTCGCGCCGAACACGTGCGCGAGGAATTCGGCGATGCGGTGCGCGTGGTGCTGGATGGCGGTGAGGCGCAGATCGGCCTCGAGTCCACCATCGTGAGTTTCGACGGCGAGCAGGTGCGCCTGCTGCGACCCGGCTTCGTGACCTACTCGCAAATGAAAGAGGTCGTCGGCGACGTGATCGTCGGGGCCGCCTCTTCGACGCCGCGCGTGCCCGGCAGCAAGGTGTCGCACTACGCGCCGATGACGCCCATGTCCATCGTCCCGGTGGACGAGGTCGACAAGCGCGCCGAGACGCTGTCCGAAGGTGGCCGCCGCGTGGCGGTGCTGGCCATGCGCCTGCCGCTCAAGACCTATCCCTCGGTGACCTGGATCAACGCGGGCCGCCGTCCCGATGCCTATGCGCACGATCTGTACGCCAACCTGCGCGCGCTCGACAAGGCCGGCTGCGAGCAGATCCTGGTGCAGGACGTGCCCAGCGAAGAAAAATGGACCGCGATCCGCGACCGCCTGTCGCGCGGCGCGGCGGTCGGTGCGGCCAGCACCGGCGAGAACGATCAGTTCGCGGAGACCGGCGGGTACAGCGTCCTGCCGTGATGCGCGCGCGGGCGTGCGCCCGCCGACCAGGGGGAAATGATGCGATCGGCGTTCAGATCATCCGCGTCATGCGTGTTCGTGCTGCTTGCCGGCTGCGCCGGGACGCAGGAGCGGGACGACCTGGCCGCGAGTCTTGCCGGCCTGCGGCTGGAAGTGCCGTGTGCCGATCACTTCAACAACGGTACCGAGTGTCATTGGGATCGCGCGCTGCTTCAAAGTGACGACCCTCGCTGGAAACTGAAGCGCGAGATCGTGCGTACGTTCGGTGGGAAGCCGGGCGTGCTGTACCAGGTGACATTGCGGGTGCGCGGCGTCGTCGAGCCCAAGAACTTCATGGGCGGTGAAGTGCAATTCGAGCATTTCCAGACGGGCGGCGAGCCCGTGAAGAACGACTACAACTTCTACAGCCTCGTGGTCTCGAATCCCGCCGCCTCGTACGTGGTCAACCGCAACGCGGAGAAGGTCGGCCATTACACTTTTGCCATCGACTACGAGGTGACCATCCCGATGCGCGGTGGCGCCACCGTGACGATGGGGGCATACGACTCCAACGACGTCGCCATCGCGAATCACGAGCACCACGTGATCGCGGGAGTGCCGCCGGCACCGCATACCTTCGATGGACAATTCTTCGACGTCCGGGTCGAAAAGATAGAACGGAGCAACTGATGCAAGCGGCAATTCGAATGGCGATGTGGTGTGGGGTCCTGCTGACGGCGCATGCGCACGCGGAAGTCACGCGCCATGCCGGCGGCAACGAAGCGCTGCCGGACAAGAAATACGTGCACGTGGTCAGCGAAACCGATTCGCCGGTGATGCAGACCTGGATCAAGGCCAAGGATGGGCTGTACATCGCCGCGGCGGTCCGCAAGCCAAAAGGCAACGGCCCATTCCCCGCGCTCATCATGTTCCACGGTGCCCCGGGCGGACGCGGCATGGATCAGCTCGTCGGCTGGTCGCGCGGCGATCATGGCGGCCCGGTGTGGGAGCGCTTCCTGCAGGAAGGCTACGTGGTGGTCGTGGCGGATTACCGCGGCGGCGACTGGAACCAGATGAACAAGCCTTCCTCGACCGGCCTCGTGACGGCCATCGACGATGGCATCACCGTGATCGACTACGTGCAGAACCTGCCGTACGTGAAGCGGGCGGAGGTCAGCGTCTACGGTGTGAGCCTGGGCGGCAACCTCGCGATGTTCCTGGCCTCGCGCGTGCCGACGCTTCGTGCCGTGGTGGCCGGTGCGCCGGCGCCGATCTGGTTCCTCGGCGCGAAGTTCAATCCCGATGGATCGCGGCCCGAGTTGGACAAGATGCAGTTCGACCAGGCCACGGTCCGCGAAAACATCGCGCCCATCAAGATGCCGGTGCTGATCATCGTCGGCACCGAGGATCGCCTGCTGCCGCTCGGCATCTCGCTGCATGACGAGCTCGCGAAGCAGGGCAAGGCGGCGCGCCTGGAGATCTTCGAACACGGCTACCACGACTTCGTGCTCGGCAACCAGGGACAGGAGCGCAAGGACCTGCCGCGCGGCGAGATCCTGCTGCCCGGCGCCCTGGAGGCGCTCGAGCTCACGGTGAAATTCCTCAAGGACCCGCGGTGAGCGCAACCGTGCGGCGCGTGCTGCCGCCGGTGTGGTTGGTGGTGGCCCTGCTCGCATCCTTCACGCTGGATCGATGGTGGCCGATCGCGCGGCTGGTGCAGACACCCTGGAAATACCTGGGCTACCTGCCGCTGGCGCTCGGTGCGGTCATGGCGATCAGCTCGGCGCGCGCTTTCCGGCGCGCGGGCACACCCGTGGTTCCGTTCGAGCCGTCGACTACGCTGGTCACCGGCGGCTGGTTTCGGATGACGCGCAACCCGATGTACCTCGGGCTCTCGCTGATCCTGTTCGGCGTGGCGCTCATCGACGGCACGCTCGGCGCGTTCCTGCCGTTGCCCGTGTTCGTGGCCGTCCTGCACTTCCGCTTCATCCGCGCGGAAGAGCGTTTCCTCGAGGGGATCTTCGGCGACCAGTACCGCGACTACCGCGCGCAGGTGCGGCGCTGGTGGTAGTCAGTAGTGCGGCGGCTTCTCGTAGGCCGTCGCGCTCGTCCCGGACTCGGACTCGATCGCGGCAATCTTGTCGAGCAGGCGCTGGTTGCGCTCCAGCGCGCGGTCCAGTTCCTTCTGCTGGCGCGCGACCACGTCGCTGAGCTCGTTCAGCGCGCGCTCGAGGTGCGCGACCTTCTCTTCGATGGCATCCAGGCGTTCCAGCATGGCCGCGATAATGGGGTCAGACCCCATTTGCTAGCAATTGGGGTCTGACCCCAAAAACATCGGCGCCCAGGAATCCATTCCTGGGCGCCGGCGACTTCCCGCTAGCTCGGGATCTTTGCAGCGTCAGTACCAGATGTCGTAGATCACATCGAGCACGATGCCGGTGGCGAGGGCGGTCAGCAGGACGTCATTGCCCACGCGCACCCAGTGGTAGCCGTAGGGCGGCGAATACAGCCGGTACGGGCGCCAGTCGTAGACCACGTACGAACCGCCGTACCAGCCGCGCGGCAGGTGATCGCCGCGGCGCCAGGTGCGGTAGTAGTAACCGCGCGGCGCGTGGTACGAGCCGAAGTGATACCGATAGCGTGCATAGTCGGCGCGATCGTGGCGGCGGTTGTCCCAGTAGTTGGGGTGACGGTTCCAGTCGCTGCGGTAGTTGTCCCAGCGGTTGTTGTCGTGGCGACGATCCCAGTCGCGACGATTGTAGTCGTTGCGATGATCGTTCCAATCGTGGCGATCATGGTTGGGCGGGTTATAACCGCGGTAGTCGTTGCGCGGCCGGTCGTTGCGGTGATCGTTACGATGGTCGTCGCGCGGCCGGTCGTTGCGGTCATTGCGGTCGTGGCCCCGGTCGTTGCCGCGGTCATGGCCGCGATCGTGACCGCGATCGTGACCGCGGTCATTGCCCCGGTTGTCGTCGTGGCGCGCGGCCGCCTGGGCAACCTTGCCGGCAAAGCCTTCCTTCGCATGCTCATTGCGCGCGAAGGCGGCGCCGCTGGCGAGCAGCGAGGCGACGAGGATCAAGGTCACTGGACGTTTCATCTGTATCTCCTAAACGGATCCCATCCGTTGCGGAGCCAGTATGTTTCCGCGCACCTGAGCCGAGCCTGAAGCGCGCGTTCAGGTTCGTTCAGGTTCAAATGCGATTTCAGGGCAGCGGGGCGCGGGCGATGTCGATGTCGTGGCGGACTTCCGCCGTCAGCTCCTGCCAGTCCACGCGTCCTACACGGTTGGTCCAGAAAGAGGCGCCGTAGGCCTTGCGCGCGGCAGCGGCGTAAATGCCCCAGGACTTCGCGGCCGCCTCGAGATGTTTCACGGCGAGTTGCTGGTGCCGCGCGTCGCGCGTCGCGCGATACAGCGCGAGCTCGGTGGCGCCGCGGATCTTGGCCGCGTAGTAGCGCCCGAGGCTCGCCATCATCGCGATGTCGTCCACCGTGGCCGCGTATTCACGCTGGCCGGCGCGCGGTGGCGCCAGCGCTTTCGGGTGGAGTACCGCGTCGACCTGCGCATCGATGCGATCGGCCACCTGCGGCGGCGTCGTGCCCGCGGGCATCGAACCCGACGTCACACCGGCCACGTACTTTGGAATCGTCAGGTTGTCCGTGCCGGGATGCACCGGCTGGTTGATGAAGGTTTCGACGCTGTGGAATCCACTCGTGGTCTTGGCCGGTTCCGGGCGACTGCGGCAGGCCTCGATGTACCACTGGAAGTCGAAGTTGGCCCAGTGAAAGCCCGTGACCAGTGGATAGATCATCGACGCGTGTTGCCAGGCGGCGAGCAGCTGCGCGCCATCCACGCCCGGAAAGCGCTGGCCGACCAGTGCCGCGAGGCGCGTGTCGTCGAGCGTCGGGTCGTAGCCGAGCCGGCCCCACAGCAGGAAGTGCAGCCAGTGCTTGTCGATCTCGAGCTGGCGCGGCGAGGCGGGCCGCTGCGAGAGGTATTCGCGTCCCCACACCCACATGTCCGAGCCGAAGTAGTAGCCCTGCGATTTCTCGTAGGGAATGTTCTTCACGAAGTCGCGCACGAAGTCCGGCGCGGCCCAGCGCAGCATCAGCGCGTCGTCATTGCGGATGGTCCACAAGGTGCGCAGGTTTCCCAGCGACTCCAGGTAGCCGCGGTGGAAGGTCTGCGTCGTCGACGACAAGGCATGCGCCTGCGCGTACTTGAAGCTGAACAGGAAATCGACGTTGGGTTGCGCGATCACCGGCTGGAAGGTCTTCGCGATGTCCTGGGCGCGCGATTCGTGTTGCCGGTGAATCAGGCGGAATTGGCGCTGCGGCACGGCACGGGCCGCGTCGAGCACGCCCTGGCCATAGGTGGCCATCAGCCAGTCTTCCTTGGCGTCGAACGAGTCCGTGCCGCCCTGGTAGTACGCACTGGCGTCGCCCATGTTCTCGCCGGCCGTGACCCCGATGCCGGCGAGCAGCGGATAGGTGCGGAACAAGGCGCGCACGCTGGCGCGGAAATAGTCGATGGTCTTCGGGTTGTCGAGCGCGTCGGTGATGCCGTACTTGCCTTCCGTGCCGTACGTGTAGACGTTCCAGGTGATCACGTAGAACTCGATGTTGCGCTCGTGCGCGTACTGCATCACGCGGCGCCAGAAATCGATCTTCTGGTCGATGGTGAGCTTCAGCACGACTTCCTTGTTCGCCAGCATGGCCGGCGTGACGATGTCGGTGGTGCGCGTCGAATAGTCCTCGTCGAATTTCGCCTTCGAGCGCCACACATCGTCCAGCGCGATGTCGGGATATCCGGGCACCTTCACCATCGAGGGAAAAGGATGCAGGTTCCACAGCGACACCATGTTGTAGCGGTCGCGCGCCAGCTGGTCGAGATATTCGCGCCAGAAATCGAAATCCCAGACCGTGGCGATGTTGGCCTGTGCGCTGTCGCCCATGTCGGTGTAGCTGGGCGTGCGCAGGTCGAGCGGGATGTTGAACTTGGTGCCGCGCAGCGCCAGGTACGGATTGCGATCGGTGTC
>Ga0070665_100003989_pt1 | contig 15566 bp, 10 predicted proteins | sample KBSS13metaG_FD_65862 | JGI IMG/M metagenome (GOLD analysis project Ga0070665, IMG submission 65862) | Switchgrass rhizosphere microbial communities from Kellogg Biological Station, Michigan, USA - KBS S1-3 metaG | ecosystem: Host-associated > Plants > Roots > Rhizosphere > Soil ... | reverse complement strand
TCTTGACCACCGATCCGGGCTGCGCCAGCTGGTCGGCGTTCAGCGAGACGACCGGCGCGCCGGTCGCGAGGTCGCGGACCGCGATGAACCACTGCGCCGACGCGTAGGGCGCCGCGTTCATCGTCGTCAGCGCATCGGCGGGCAGGCCGGGGACCGACGTGATCGGCGCCGCCTTCGCAGCCGGTGCGGCGAGGCACGCCAGCGTGATCACGGCGGCGAGGACCGGGAGTCGTCTCATGTTGCCGCAGCGTGCAGCAGCGCCGACCCGCCAACAAGGGACCCAGGTCCCCTGCACGCGCGGCGCCGATGCGCGAGGCTCGGCGCCGACCGTCCAGCCCGTCCTAGGAGCGCGTATGTCGCGTCGTGTCCGCCTCTCCCTCCCGTTCGTCTCCGTGCTCATGGCACTCCTGCTCGCGCCGGCCATCGGTCGAGCCGCCACGACCGACGCCGAGGTGCAGCGCGGGCTGCGAGGGCTCGTGGCCGCTGAGGGCGGACCTCCGGGCGCGATCGCGACGCTCTACCGCGACGGGAAGCTCACGACCCTGAGCGCAGGCCGGTCGAACATCGAGCGACGCGGTGCCCCGACGGCGACCCAGCACATGCGGATCGCGAGCATCGCGAAGGCCTTCAGCGGCGCTGTCGCGCTGCACCTCGTCGAGGAGGGCAAGCTCGGTCTGGACGACACGATCGGTCAGCGGCGTCCCGACCTGCCCAAGGCGTGGGCGGCCGTGACCGTCCGCCAGATGCTCAACCACACGAGCGGCCTCCCGGACTACACCAAGTCCGACGCCTTCGTGAAGCAGGCCATGGAGGACCCGCAGGGCTACGTCGCTCCCACCGAGATCATCGACTGGGTGCGCAAGGACCGCCTGGTCTTCACGCCGGGCTCGAAGTACGAGTACTCCAACACCGACAACATCGTCGTCGGCCTCATCGCCGAGACGGTGGGCGGCACGCCCTACCCGACGCTGCTCGAGAACATCGTGTTCGGCCCCGCGAACCTCATGCAGACGTCGTTCCCGACCCACCGGATCTCACTTCCCGCGCCGTACATCCACGGCTACGTCGTCAGCCCGAACGCCGACCCGTCCGACGTGACGCGCTTCCTGAGCCCGAGTGGGGCATGGGCATCCGGCGCGATCGTCTCGACCCCCACCGACCTCTCGGCGTTCATCCGCGCCGACCTCGGCCTGAAGTTCTTCGGCGCCGCGCAGCAGGCCGAGCAGATGAAGTTCGTCCCCGGGTCCTCGAGCCCCGCCGGTCCGGGCAGGAACGCCGCCGGCCTCGCGCTCTTCCGGTACACGACGAGCTGCGGCGTCGTCTACGGCCACACCGGGAACTTCCCCGGCTACGTCCAGTGGGCCGCCGCCACCGCAGACGGCACCCGCTCGGTCACCACGAGCCTGAACATCCCTGCGCCGAAGGGCGCGCTGCTCCGCCAGCTCCGCAACGTGCAGGCCAAGGCGGTCTGTGCGCTGCTCGGCACGTAGGCCGGCGACCCGGAAGTTGGCGCGTTGCAGCGTCACCGCTACGCGTATCATTCCGCACAAGCCGCGCATGGGCGGTAGGACACCGAGCACGGGGACGCTTAGCTCGGTGAAGCCACCGGTGAGGACGACGGTCCTCTGACCACCCGGAGGCTCGAGAGGGGAGGAGAGACCCGCTCAGCGGGTCTCTCCGTTGTGAAGGCGCGCCCAGGGCCGCCGCCCCACCCCCGGGGATAGACGCGAGGGATCCGCCACACCCACGCGCTGCGAACGCGCAGCCGACCGCCAGGCTCGGCGCACCGCACCAAAAGACCAGCAAACACGGCGCGCAGTGCACCGAACCCCACCCGGGCCGGCCGGTCTGGAACACCCTCTGAGGGGCCGGGATCTCCCGGCCTGCCTGACCGTGCCGCCTTTACCGACACCTCGCTCGGACGTACCATGCCGCATGGCCTGGGATGGCGCCAACGAGAGCGCGAATCATGGATGAAGCCGTTGAGCGCTTGACGAGCCTCGAGCAGGGAACACTCTTCGCCGGCTACCGCATCGACGGCATGCTCGATCGCGGCGGAATGGGAGTCGTCTACCGCGCGACCGACGAGGACCTCAGCCGGACAGTCGCGCTGAAGATCATCGCGCCCGAGCACACGCAGAACCCGGACGCGGTGCGACGCTTCAAGGCGGAGGCACGGCTCGCGGCATCGCTCGAGCATCCGAACATCGTCCCCATCCATCGCGGCGGCGAGTATCGCGGCGTCCTCTACCTGGCGATGCGCTTCGTGCCCGGCACGAACCTGCGTCACGTGATCAACGGCGGTCAGCTCAGCCTCGACCGCGTGCAGCGCATCATGACGGCGGTGGCCTCGGCACTCGACGCCGCGCACGAGAGCGGCCTGGTGCATCGCGACGTCAAGCCGGCCAACATCCTGCTCAGCGGCACCGGCGAGCACGAGCACGTCTACCTGACCGACTTCGGGCTCACCAAGCGGCTCGGGTCGCAGGGCAGCCTGACGCGCACCGGCGCCTGGGTCGGTACGCCGGACTACGTCGCGCCAGAGCAGATCCGGGCCGGGACGGTCGATGGCCGCGCCGACATCTACTCGCTGGGCTGCGTGCTCTACGAGATGCTGACCGGGGAGGTGGCGTACCCGAAGGACAACGACATGGCCAAGCTCTGGGCGCACGTCCAGGATCCGTGCCCGTTGCCCAGCACCAAGCGCGACGATCTCGTCCAGGCCTTCGACGACGTCGTCGCACGGGCAACGGCCAAGGAGCCCGAGGACCGGTTCGCTCGTGCCTCGGAGATGGCCCTCGCCGTGGACGCTGCCGCCGCCGAGCAGCGGGCCCATCTGGGCTCCGCCGGCCTGCAGGCCACGCGGGCCGCGGGCGCGGACGCGCGGTCGGTGGGCGAGCACGACGTCTTCCTCGGGGAGCCGACGCAGGCACGGGCGCCGGTGCCCGCCGCGCCGCTGAACGAGACCACCCCGGCGCCGATGAGCGCACCGGTGTTCGACTGGCCCTCGACGCACGAGCAGCCGCAGATCGCCGACCAGGCCCCGCCGCCGCCGCCGACCCCGCCGCCGAGCGAGCGGGCCGCCGCCGTGCCGCCGCGCGGCCCCGGGCGGCCACCCCGGCAGGGCGGGCGGTCGCGCCTCCTGATCGCCCTCGGGCTCGTGGGCGTGATCGTCGTCGCAGCCGCGGCCTTCCTGCTCACGCGTGGCGACAGCTCCGGCACGTCGACGCCGGCGCCGGCAGTCGCCGCGACCAAGCTCCCGGAGGGCCTCGCCTGGCAGCCGATCTCCGACGTGCCGTTCCGGCGCCAGTACGCCGCGTCGACGGCAGTCGACGGCAAGGTCTGGCTGTTCGGCGGCATCGCGTCCAGGACGTCGAGCACCACCACGAAGTCCTTCGATCCGAAGTCCAACGCGTGGTCGACCGGGCCCGGCCTGCCCGTGCCCCTGCACCACTTCTCGGCCGTCACCTACAAGGGTGAGGCCGTCGTCATCGGCGGCTTCATCCCAGGGCCCGAGCTGACCTCCAGCCAGTCCGACGGTGTCTACGTGCTGCGCGACGGAACCTGGGAGCGGCTGCCGTCGCTGCACCACAAGCGCGCCGCGGCCGCGGCCGCCGTCGTCGGCGACAAGATCGTCGTGGTCGGCGGTCAGGCCAACGGCAAGCTCGTCCCGCAGACCGAGGTCTTCGACGGCAAGCGGTGGACCGACAAGGCCGACATCCCGACCCCGCGCGAGCACCTCGGGGCGGCCTCCGACGGCCGCTACGTCTATGCCGTCGGCGGGCGTGCGCTGTCGGCGGACAAGAACTCGGAGGCGCTCGAGCGCTACGACCCCGGGTCCAACCGCTGGACCAAGCTGAAGGCCCAGCCCGACCCCCAGGGCAGCGAGGGCGTGGCGTACGCCGGCGGCCGCATCGTCACGGTCGGTGGCGAAGGCACCACGACGGCGTCCGACAAGGTGTTCGGCTACGACATCAAGAACGACACGTGGGGCAAGCTGCCATCGCTGGGGACCGGCGTCCACGGCGCCGCGGTCACCGCGCTCGGGACCACGATCTACGCGATCGGCGGCGCGACGCAGCCCGGGCATGTCGGATCGACGAACAAGGCCGAGATCCTGGATCTCTCCGGCGGCGATGCGTCACCCGCGAGGGTCGACGTCAAGTGGCGCAAGGTCGCCGACGCCCCCACCAAGATCCAGTACGCGGCGGCGGCCGACCTCGGTGGGCGCGCATGGATCTTCGGTGGCATCGGTGCGGGCGACAAGCCCACGGCCGAGACCGCGGCCTACGACCGCGCGATCAACACGTGGACGACGGGACCCAAGCTGCCCGACCCGGTGAACCACGCCTCCGCCGTCAACTACAAGGGCGAGGCGGTGGTGATCGGCGGCTTCCTCCCCGGGAGCGACGGACTGACGTCGGGGGTGTCCGACCGCGTCTACGTGCTCAACGGCGACTCCTGGGAGCAGCTGCCGTCCCTGAACCACGCGCGGGCCGCGGCGGCCGCGGCGGTGGTGAACGGCAAGATCGTGGTCGTCGGCGGCCAGGCGGACGGCAAGCTCGTCCCGGACACCGAGGTGTTCGACGGGAACGAGTGGACCGAGGCAGCGCCCATCCCCACCCCGCGCGAGCACCTCGGCGCGGCGTCCGACGGCCGCTACCTCTACGCCGTCGGCGGGCGCGAGCTGTCGGCGTCGAAGAACCTCGACGCCTTCGAGCGCTACGACCCGGTCAACGACACCTGGACGAAGCTCGACTCGATGCCGAAGGCCGCCGGCAGCGTCGGTGTGGCGTTCGTGCGGGACCGCGTCGTCGCGGTCGGCGGCGAGGGAGCGACGACCGTGTCCGACGACGTGCAGGCGTACAACGTGAAGACGCAGCGGTGGTCGCAGCTCTCTCCGCTCCCGGAAGGCCGCCACGGCATGGCCGTGACGACGCTCTCGGACTCGCTCTACGCGATCGGCGGGGCGGCCTCGGCAGGGCACGTCGACTCGACGAAGGACACGTTCGTCCTCGACGACTTCGGGTGATCCGCTAGCCCAGCGCGCGGTCGAGGTAGAACGCCGCGCTGATCAGCGCGAGGTGCGTGAACGCCTGCGGGAAGTTGCCGAGCGCCTCGCCGGTCGGGCCGATCTCCTCGGAGTACAGCCCGAGGTGGTTCGCGTACGTGAGCATCTTCTCGAAGGCCAGACGCGCCTCGTCGACACGGCCGGACCGCGCGAGCGCCTCGACGTACCAGAACGTGCAGATCGAGAACGTGCCCTCGTCGCCCTCGAGCCCGTCGGGTGAGGCCTCGACGTTGTAGCGGTAGACCAGGCTGTCCGAGACGAGCTCCTGGGACATCGCGTCGAGCGTCGCCATCCAGCGCTTGTCGGTGGGGGCGACGAAGCCCACCAGCGGCATGAGCAGGACGGCCGCGTCGAGGAACTCCGTGTCGTAGTGCTGCACGAAGGCCTGGCGCTCCGGATGCCACCCCCGAGCCATGATCTGGTGGTAGATCTGGTCGCGCGACGACTGCCAGCGCGCAAGATCTGCGGGCAGGCCCCGGTCGAGCGCCATCTTCACCGCGCGCTCCAGCGCGACCCACGACATGAGGCGCGAGTACGTGTAGTGCTGGCGGCCCGAGCGCTGCTCCCAGATGCCCTCGTCGGCCTGGTCCCAGTTCTCGCAGAGCCACTCGACGACGCGGCTGAGATCGACCCACGAGTCGTGGTCGATCGGCGACGCGTTGCGGCTGTAGAACCACACGGAGTCGATGAGCTCTCCGTAGATGTCGAGCTGGAGCTGGTCCGCCGCCCCGTTGCCGATCCGCACCGGCGCCGACCCCCGGTGGCCCTCGAAGTGGTCGAGGACCTCCTCCGTCAGCTCGGCGCGACCGTCGATGCCGTACATGATCTGCAGCGGCCCGAGTGCCCCGGTGCGGTTCTCGCCGAAGCGCCCGCGCAGCCACTCCATGAACGCCGCGGCCTCCTCCGTGAACCCGAGCCGCAACAGCGCGTAGAGCGAGAAGGCGGCGTCGCGGATCCAGGTGTAGCGGTAGTCCCAGTTGCGGCCACCGCCGAGCTGCTCGGGCAGGCTGGTCGTCGGCGCCGCGACGATCCCGCCGGTGGGCAGGAACGTCAGCAGCTTGAGCGTCAGCGCCGAGCGGTGCACGACCTCACGCCACCGGCCCTGGTAGCGCGACTTGGAGAGCCAGTTGCGCCAGTACTCGATGGTCCGGTCGAACGCCTCGCGCGTCTCGTCCTCGGAGTACGGCCGCGGCACGTAGTCGTCCTCGACGCGCTCGAGCACGAACGTCGCGCTCTCCCCGGCCGCGAGCGTGATCTCGCACGTCACGCCGTCGGCGCTGGGCCGCAACGGCGTGGCCGTCTCCAGCGCCATCGAGATGCCGGCCGAGCGGAAGACCGCGCCGTTCTCGTGGAAGACGACCGAATGCGGGTCGCGCCCGTAGTTGAAGCGCGGCTCGACCTCGACCCGGAACGTCAGCTGGCCGCGGACCCCGAGCACGCGCCGGACGAGCCGGTGGCGGAACACGCTGCCGGGCGAGTGGTGGATCGGCATGAAGTCCTGCACCTCGCCGACGCCGTCGCGCGTCAGGAAGCGGGTGATCAGGACGTTGGTGTCGGGGAAGTAGAGCTGCTTCGGCGTCCAGTCCTCGGTCGTCGGGGCGATCCGGTAGTAGCCGCCGCGCGTGCGGTCCAGGATCGCGCCGAAGACGCTCGGCGAGTCGAAGTGCGGGCAGCAGTACCAGTCGATCGTGCCGTCGGTCCCGACGAGCGCGGCCGTGTGCAGATCGCCGATGACGCCGTGCTCGGCGATCGGGAGATACCCGGGAAGAGCGCCGGGCTGTGCCTCGCTCACGTCGGCCACTCGGAGGCAGTGGCGAGCCGGCGGGCTTCGGCCTTGAGGATGCGGTACATCACGACCGGGTGCGCGAGCAGGAAGGCCTCGAGCTCGGCGCCGGGCACGACGAGGCATCGGAGCGGCGTGCGCGTGAGGATCGAGGCGGTGGCCGCCTCGCCCAGCAGCACGGACACCTCGCCGAAGAACGACCCCTTCGACAACAGGCGCCGGTCCTCGTCGTCGATCACGACGACGACCTCGCCGTCGACGATGAGGTAGACGTCCGACCGGGGATCGCCCTGCCGGACGATCCACTCGCCGGACGCGAAGGACCGCTCGTCGCAGCGGAGGGCGATGGCCTCGAGCTCGCTCGCCGGCAGGTCGGCGAACAGGGCCAGTCGCCCGAGGTCCGCCAGGAAGTCCACGCTTACCTCCGTCACCTCCCGAGCCTACCGAGATCCTGACCCTTGAGTGACGACGCCCTGCGGGGTTAGAGTCGCTCGACGGCGAGGCGGCCGCGGACGATGAACTCACTGTGGCGGCACCTCCGGGGAGCACGTGAGGCCGAGCTCTTCGGTCCGCGTGGGCGGCTGCCCACTCGTGGGGAGCCAGACACGGCGATGAGGACCGCCCTCCTGGTGCTCGCGGCATGCACGGCCGTCGGGCTCGCGTTGCGGCTTGCGGTCCCGCGCGGCATCTGGCTCGACGAGGCGATCAGCATCCACGACGCCAACCTGAGCCTGCACGACATGATGCTGAACCTGCAGTACGGCGACCGTCATCCGCCGCTGCACTACATCGTGCTCTGGGCCACCGTGAAGGTGCTGGGCGACGGGGAGCTGGTCGTCCGGCTGCCGTCGATCATCGCCGGGACGCTCGTGATCCCCGCGCTCTACCTCCTCGGGCGCGAGCTGTACGACCGCCGCACCGGCCTCGTCGCCGCCGCGTTCGGCACCGTGTCGCCGCTGCTCATCTGGTACGCGCAGGAAGCCCGGATGTACGCGTTCGTGACCCTGTTCGGGCTGCTGGCGCTGCTGACCCAGCTGCGCGCGATCCGCAACCCGAGCATGCTCAACTGGGCGCTCTACATCCTCGCGACGGCGGCGCTGCTGTGGTCGCACTACTTCGGTCTGCTGCTCATCGGCATCCAGCAGGTGATCTGGCTCGGCGTCCTGCTCCAGAAACGGCGCGCGCACGAGCCGTTCCGGCCGCTGGCCCTCGGCTTCGCGTACTCGTTCGTGGTGCTCGTGATGCAGCTGATTCCGCTCATCACCTTCGCCCACAAGCAGTACACCTCGACGGTCGGCGCGGCCGGCTCGCCCGCGGGCACCTTCGACGGGCTCTCGTTCTACGCGGTCGTCTCCAACGTGGCCTGGGCGCTCTGGGGCTACCACCCGGACAGCATCACCCAGCTGCTCTCGGCGGCCTGGCCGCTGCTCCTGCTGCTGTCGTTGCTGCTCCTCGGCCGGGGCGGCTCGCGGGCGACGGGGATCCTCGCGGCGGCCGCGTTCGTCCCGATCGTGATCCTGATCATCGTCGCGCTGTTCGACCGGGAGCTGTTCGAGGTCCGCTACTTCCTCGTCGCCGTGCCACTGCTGTTCCTGGTGATCGCGCGGCTCGTCACAGGCTGGATCCGGCGCCCGGGGGCGCGCCTCGCCGCCGCGGGGGTCGTGATCCTCACGTTGCTGCTCGGGTTGTGGGACCAGCAGACGAACGACGGCAACCCGCGCCTGTACGACTTCCGGGGTGCGCTCAAGGAGATCAAGGCCGACGCCGGGCCGCGCAGCCTGCTCGTGTACGAGCCCCCGGACATGAAGTACGTGCTGGAGTACTACGCGCCCGACATCCGGAGCCGCCCGCTGAGCAAGGGGACACCACCACGACGTGAAGGGAGCCCGGTCTTCGTGCTCGCCTCGTTCCAGGACAACAAGCAGTTCTTCGACCGCACGAACAAGGTCGTCGGCCAGATGGAGTTCAACCGGCGGCTGCTGCGGAAGTTCCATACTGCGCAGACGGAGGTGTGGGAGTTCCGATGAGCAGTCGCCCGTGGGACGTCCGGCTTCGACAGGTGACCTGGCAGGCGGTGCCGACGTCGGTCGACGTCCGCACGCGGGTGCGGATCATGCTGATCTTCGCCCTGCCGGCCGCCGTCTGGTACTTCGGCTGGTTGCTGAACCCGGACCGGATCGGCACGCCGTACCTGTACGGGCTGCTGATCGCCGCGGAGATCTTCAACACGATCCAGGCGTTCGGCTTCTGGTGGACGTGCTCGAACGATCGCGTGCGCGAGGCCAGGCCGCCGACCCGCCGCGTGGCCGTCGACGTGTTCGTCCCCGTGTACAAGGAGCCGGTCGAGATCGTCGACCTGACCGTCGCCGCCGCTGCGGGCCTGCGCGGCGCCGAGGTGCGCGTCTGGGTGCTCGACGACGGCAACGACGACGCGATGCGCGACCTGGCGGCGCGCCACGGCGTCGGCTACATCCGCCGCGACGAGCACACGGGCGCGAAGGCCGGGAACATCAACAACGCGCTGACCGTGACGGACGCGGAGTTCATCGCGGTGTTCGACTCCGACCACGTGGCCGATCCGGCGTTCCTCGAGTGGACGCTGGGCTGGATGGACGATCCCAAGGTCGCGTTCGTCCAGACCCCGCAGTACTACGCCAACGGCGACGAGAACCGCGTCGCGGCGGCGTCGTGGTCGCAGCAGGCGCTCTTCTTCGGCGCGATCGCCCGCGGGAAGGACGGCCTCGACGCCGTCTTCTGCTGCGGCACCAACGTGCTGTTCCGGCGCGAGGCGTTCGAGAGCGTCGGCGGGTTCCCGACCAACTCGTTGACCGAGGACTACGAGCTCTCCATCTGGCTGCACGAGCTCGGCTGGACGTCGGTCTACGTGCCGGAGGTCCTCTCGCGCGGGCTCGGCCCGGAGGACATGGCCGCCTACGTCTCGCAGCAGCAGCGCTGGGCGCGCGGGTGCCTGTCGGGCCTGCCGCGGGCGCTGCGTGCGAAGCTGCCGTTCAAGCTGAAGGTGCAGTACGTGCTGTCGGCGTCGTACTTCCTGTCCGGCTGGACGGTGCTGATCTACATGAGCTTCCCGGTGATCCGGCTCATCGGCGGCGGCCAGCCCATCGCCGGCATCACCGCGCCCGAGTTCCTGTTGCACTTCGCGCCGTACTTCGCCGTCGCTCTGACGACGGTCGCGCTCGCCGGCGCCGGCTCGTACACGTTCGCCGCCTTCGCGCTCGCCGCCGCGAACTTCTGGATCCACATCCTCTCGACGATCTACACGGTGCTCCGCAAGGAGGGCTCGTTCGTCGTGACGCCCAAGGTCGGCGCGGGAGCGCGCCAGCCCTCCGCGGTCATGCCGGCGCTGGTCGTCGTCGGGATCCTCGTGCTCGCGAGCATCTACGGGCTCGCGCGCAACCGGGACGCGGCGACGATCAACAACGTCTGCTTCGCCGCCGTGCACATCTCGATCCTCCTGACCGGTTGCTGGCCCGCGCTGGCGAAGCCGCGCATCGAGAACCCCGAGTCGCCGGAGCTCGTGGGGGTGACGGCCTGAGCCGCACGGTCCGTGAGCGTCTGATGCTCGCGCTGGGCCTCGCGCTCGCGTGCGTCGCGCTGTACTTCGTGACGGGCGGGCGCGCCGGCTCGGGCTCGTCCTCCAGCTCGGCGTCGCCGACGGCCACCGCCACCACACCCGGAGAGGCGGCCGGGGGCGCGCCGGAGGTCGCCGCGAAGCACTTCCTCGACACGTACGTGAAGTCCAACGGGCGGGTCGCCCGCACCGACCAGGACAACGACACCGTCGGCGAGGGGCAGGCCTACGGGATGCTGCTCGCCGCCGCGATCGGCGACGAGAAGCGCTTCGACCTGATCTGGAACTGGACCAAGGAGAACCTGCGCGGCGAGGACGGCCTCATCGCCTTCCTGTGGAAGAACGGCAAGATCGTCGACCCCAAGCCGGCCTCCGACGCCGACCTGGATGCCGCGCGCGCGCTGCTCACGGCGTCCTGCCGCTTCAACCGCCCTGGGCTGCGTCGCGAGGGGACCCAGCTCGGCGAGGCGATCCTCACCAGCGAGACGACGAAGGTCGCGGACGAGCCGCTGCTGGTGGCCGGCCCGTGGGCCAGGACGCCGAAGGTCATCTTCAACCCCAGCTACTTCTCGCCCGCCACGTACGCGGCGCTCGGGGGCGCGACCGGCGATGCCCGCTGGAGCGCCCTGGCCGCGAGCTCGCAGGACGCCGTCGACCGCCTCATGCCCGACCCGGGCAACCTGCCGCCCGACTGGGCCGTGATCAAGGACGCCAAGCCGGTCGCGAGCGGGCCGCCCGCGGATCCGACCGCAGATCCGGCGTACGGCTTCGACGCGGTGCGGACGCTCATCCGCTACGCGGAGGATCCGTCACCGGAGGGACGCAAGCTCGCCGCCCGCGCCTGGCCTGCGTTCGAGGGGCGCCCGCCCGCCGACATCCCGGTCGAGTGGACGCCCAGCGGCAAGCCGGCGGGCAAGACGCAGCACCCCGTGGCGCTGGTCGCGGCCGCGGCGGCGGCCGACGCCGCCGGTCGGACGGCCGACAAGGAGAAGCTCCTGGACGCCGCGGCGGGGCTCGACCGCGGTAACCCGACGTACTACGGCGCCGCGTGGGTCGCGCTCGGGCGGATGATGCTCGACACCCACGCGCTGAACTGCCGCTAGTGACCTGAGTGGGAAGTTCGGGTGCAGCCAGCGCGTCAGGTCGTCTCGCCCGCCGCACGCAGCGCAGCCGCGCCGAACACCGCAGCCGAGGGCCGGTCGGCCGGCCGCTTCGCCATCCCCCGGCGGATCACCTCGTCGAGCGCTTCGGGCACATCGGGCCGCTGCTCTCGGATCGACGGCGGCGGGGCGTTGAGGTGCGCCCACATCTTGCGCGTCTCGCCGCTCTCGCGCCCGAAGGGCGGGAAGCCGGCGAGCATCTCGTAGAGCACGCAGGCCAGGCTGTACACGTCGCCGAACGGACCGGTGTCGCCACCCTCGATCTGCTCGGGCGCCACGTACTCGATGGTGCCCAGCATCTGCCCGGACCGCGTGAAGCCCGACAGGGATTCCGCACGCTTGGTGAGCCCGAAGTCCGTGAGGTAGACGTGGTCCTCCGCCGTGACGATGACGTTCGACGGCTTGATGTTGCGGTGCAGCAGGTCCTGCTCGTGGGCCACCTCGAGCGCCGACGCGATCTGTGCGGCAAGCCGCGCCGAGCGTCGCGGCCGCATCGGGTGGTCGCGGCGGATGAGGTCGCCCAGCTCGATCCCTTCGATCCAGCGCGTGGCGATGAACACCGCGCCGGCCTCCTCGCCCGCCCCGTAGAGGGGGACGACGTTGGGGTGGTCCAGCGCCGCCAGCGTCCGGGCCTCGCGCCGCATCCGCTCGCGCTCGAGCGGGTTCTGCGCCGCGTCGGCGTCGATGACCTTGAGCGCGACAGGCCGGTCGAGCCGCACCTGGCTCGCCTTGTAGAGCCCGGCGGAGCCGACGGGGCGCTCGACGACGTACCCGGCGATGCTGGAGCCCGGTGCGAGCACTACAGGTCGCGCCCCGTGATCGCGCCGCTGTTGAACGCGCGCTCGACGAGGCGGGCGCGCTTCTGGTTCTGCGGCAGCCCTTCGATGCCGAACTTCGCGAACAGCACCCGCAGGTGCGTCTTGACGGCGTCCACGGACAGGAAGAGCTCCTCGGCGATCTGCTGGTTGGTTGCCGGGCTGGCGAAGGCGGCGCTGTCCTTGTACGGACGGCAGAGCACGACGAGGACGCGGCGCTGGGTGTCCGACAACGCGACGGAGACCGGGCTGTCGGTCGCGATCGCGGTCCCGGCCTGGACCTCGGCCGTGGGCGAGTGGAAGGTCAAGGCCGTGGAGCCTATGACGAGCGTGTCCCCGTCGACGAGCCGGCGCCGGCCGTGGATGCGCTCGCCGTTCACGTACGTGCCGTTGCGCGACAGGCCGTCGTCGACGACTGTCCAGTCCACGTCGACGCGCTCCAGCAGCGCATGCAGCCGCGAGACCTGGTCGTCCCAGTCGAGCACCACGTCCGCCAGCTCCCGTCGCCCGATCGAGACCTGGTCGACGTCCTCCTCCAATGCGAACAGGCGCTGGCGCCCTTCGCCGTCGTGGTAGACGAGGAACGGATGACCGGTGCGCTCGGCGGCCAGGCGCGCCTGCAGGTCGGAGGCGGTCACGTCGGCCATTATCCCTCGCCGGTCCTCCTCGGGAGCACGGTCGCGCGGGTCGGCACGGCGGCCGGCGCGCGGAACAGCACCACGGTGTCGCCGAAGCGCAGGACGTCGCCGTCGTTCAACGGGCTCTGCTCGGTGATCCGCGCGCCGTTCAGGTAGGAGCCGTTGCGCGAGGCGTCGTCGACGAGCTGCCAGGCCTCCCCCTCGGCGACGATGTGCGCGTGGCGCCGAGAGACCTCCTCGTCCCAGGGCAGCGCGACGTCGTTGTCGGTCCGCCGCCCGATCGTCACCGCGTCGGCGAGCTCGACGACGTGCTGCCCGCCGCCCGCGTCGTGGAAGACCACGAACGCACCCGCGCGGCCCTCGGCCAGCGCGACGCCGAGCTTGATCATGAGCTCGCGCCTGGCCGGATCGTCGGCGTCGAGCAGCGAGACGGCCCGCTCGAGCAGGCTCATGGCGGACCGCACGTCACCGCGCGCGAGCGCGCGTCCGCCGGACGAGCCGAGCCGAGCCGCGGCGCGGGCGCCGAACTCGCGGGCGCGCTCGTCGACCGGGCCGAGCTCGGACGCGTAACGGTGCGCGCACTCGAGGTGGTAGCCGAGGATCTCGTCGTACTCGCCCACCCGGTCGCCGGCGGTGCGCTCCAGCCAGTCGGCGTAGCGCGCGTGGAGATCGGCGCGACGCGCCTTGAGCATGCCCTCGTAGGCGACGTCGCGAACCAGCGCCTGGGTGAAGCTGAAGGTCGGGCCGCCCGAGGAGCGTCCGCCGTCGGCCGCGATGAGCTGCGTGCGCACGAGCGCCTGCAGCTGCGCGTCGAGTACCTCGGGGTCGCCTTCGTCGACCAGCGCGAGCAGGGCGCCGCGGCCGAACGAGCCGTCGATCACCGCGCCGGCGTCGAGCACCGCACGCTCGCCCGGCTCGAGGCGGTCGATGCGGGCGGCGAGCAGCGCATGGATGGTCGGCGGCAGCGAGAGCGGCGACGAACGCACGGCGGAGAGGCCCGAGTCGTCGCGCTCCAGCTGACGCTCCTCGACGAGCATGCGCACGAGCTCCTCGACGAACAGCGGATTGCCCTCGGCGCGCGCGAACACCATCTGCGTCAGTCCCGCGGTCACGCCGCCGTCCCCGAGCAGGTGCTCGACGAGCAGGCCGCTGTCGTCGCCGCCGAGCGGCTCCAGCTCCAGTCGCGGTGCGTCACCGCCGAAGCCCGGCCTGACGTCGAGGAGGTCGGGTCGGGCCAGCGCGACGATGAGCACCGGCACGTCCTCCAGCGACGCCGCGACGTGCTCGATCAGGTCGAGGAGGACGGGCTCCGCCCAGTGGACGTCCTCGAGGACGACCACCAGCGGACGCTCGGACGCGGCCGCCGCCAACATGCGCCCGAACGCCGAGGAGGTCTCCAGCGGCGTGGCGGCCGACTCCGACCACCCCAGGGCGCCCGCGACGCGCTCCACGATGACCGCCGCGTCTGCGTCGCCCTCCAGCACGCGCGCGAGCCCGGACCGCACCTCGTCGGGGCCGGCGCCGTCGGCGCTGCCCGCGATCGCCGTGACGACCTCGCGCAGCGGCCAGGACGCGAGCCCCTCGCCGTAGGACAGGCAGCGCCCGACCGCGACCGCGGCCTGCTCGCGGACGGACTCCGCGAAGTCGAGGGCGAGCCGCGACTTGCCGACGCCGGCGGGGCCGACGATCGTGAGCAGCTCGCCGCTGTGGCGGTCGATCGTCCCCTGGAAGGCAGCCTGGAGACGCTGCAGCTCGCGGTCGCGGCCGACGAGCGGCGAGGTCAGCCCCCGCCCGCCGACCCCCGGCGCCGCGTCGACCTCGAGCAGCCTGAAGGCACGGACGGGCCGGCTCTTGCCCTTGAGCTCCAACGGCGGGACCGGCTCCGCCGTGACGGCCTGGCTGACCAGCTCGAGCGTCCGCTCGCCGATGAGGATCTCCCCGGGCGTCGCCGCCTGCTGGAGGCGAGCGGCGACGTTGACGGCGTCCCCGCTGACGAAGCCCCCGCCGCGCGCGGGGTCGCCGGCGATCACCTGGCCCGTGTTGACGCCGGTGTGCGTCTGGAGCGTGACCCCGTAACGCCGGTCCAGCTCCTCGTTGAGCTCGGTGAGCGCCGCGCGCATGTCGGCCGCGGCCCGCACCGCGCGCAGCGCGTCGTCCTCCCGCACCGCCGGGACGGTGAACACGGCCATGACGGCGTCGCCGATGAACTTCTCGATGGCGCCCTCGTAGCGCTCGAGGACGCCGCTCATCGCGCCGAAGTACGACCCGATCACCTGCCGCAGCGTCTCGGGATCCAGGCGCTCTCCGAGCTCGGTCGAGTCGCAGAGGTCGCAGAAGACGACCGTCACGATCTTGCGCAGCGCCTGCGGCGGAGGCCCGCTCGCCAGCGCGCGCCCGCAGGCCGAGCAGAACCGTGCTCCCTCGGGCGCGTCTGCGCCGCAGCTCGGACACGCTCGCACAGCCCGAGTCTACGGCTGGCGGCCGCCGCCCTGGTGACGTAGGGTCGGCCC
>Ga0070665_100003988_pt1 | contig 15567 bp, 12 predicted proteins | sample KBSS13metaG_FD_65862 | JGI IMG/M metagenome (GOLD analysis project Ga0070665, IMG submission 65862) | Switchgrass rhizosphere microbial communities from Kellogg Biological Station, Michigan, USA - KBS S1-3 metaG | ecosystem: Host-associated > Plants > Roots > Rhizosphere > Soil ... | reverse complement strand
TGCTGAGCAGGTTCGGGTCGATCGAACGGCTGCTGGCCAGGCACTGCGTGAGCGCCCAGAGCGAGTCGCAGCGGAATCGGTCGGCGGGGGACTGCTCGGTGTCCTTCACGGTCGGCCATTTCTCGGCGGGTTGTTCCATGCCGCGAGAGATGGCGTCGATGATCGCGTGGCCGTGCTCTTCTTCGACGGGGCGGGGAAGTCCGCGAACGCGATCCAGCTTGTCGACGGTGCGCGGCGTGTTGCGGGCGAGGTCGACGAGGATCTCGTCCTTCAGATACGCCCGCGGCGGTGAGTCGGCCTTGCGGGCAGCGCCGTCGCGCCAGATCGTCAGCTCCTTCAGCACCGCCAGTTGTTTCGGCTGCAGCGAGCCGGCGCCGCGCACGCGCTGGTACTGCGTTTCGGGATCGAACTGGTAAAGGCCGGCCTCGCAGATGCTGGCGGATTCTTCCATCGCCCAGTCGAAGTGGCCGAGCGACGTGAGCTTCTCGCCCATGATCGCGCGGATGGCCGGCAGGTACCGCACGTCGTCGGCGGCGTAGCGGAGTTGCTGGTTGCTGAGCGGCCGCTGGTCCCAGTGCGTGAAGGTGAGGCCCTTGCCGAGTCGGGCGCCGGCCATTTCCATCACGAGCTTGGAGAGCGCGACGGGGTAGGGAAGCGCCATGAACCCGGCGGCGATTTGCGTGTCGAACAGGTTCGTCGGCGGCTTGCCGATGAAGCGGATGACGGGTTCGACGTCCTGCTGGCCGGCGTGAACGACTTTCTCGACCGATGGATCGGCCAGCAAGTTCCAGAACGGTGTGAGATCAAGATCCGCCAGCGGATCGATCAGCGACACCTGCGTGCTGGTGGCCACCTGGATCAGGCAGAGTTTAGGAACGTAGCTCAGTTCGCCGATGAACTCGCTGTCGTAGGCGAAGCTGCCCGCGGCGCGAAGTTCGGCGATCAGCTTGGCCAAGCCGGCGTCGTCGACAATCAGCGGGACCGGCCCGCGCGGGATCAGCGGGTGCGACGGCGGCTCTTCGTGCGAGCCGTGCGTTTCATCAGCATGGGCGGAATCATGGCTCGCCGTCCGGTGCCGCGAGCGGCTATACGGGGGGCGGCGACTTGACGACGGTTCTTGCGAGGCTGGGGGCACTTTTTCTCTCCTCCGACAGAACTCCTGATCATACCCTCGCCGCCCTCAGGGAGCGAGTGCAAGGCCCGATAATGTGCGAAAATCGGCAATTTTTGCTTGATGGTGATTTGATCCGCACAATTGTCTACAATCTTTCCCCGCTTCACACGGCGGCAAGTCTCGCGGCGCAGGAATGACATTTCAGAAGGGAACGAACATGAACCTCGAAATCGCAGTGGAACGGCTCGTCGATACCGGCTGGCAGCCCAACGACATGGAATGCGACACGCTTTCGAACGGACAGAAGTTTCCCACGGTGATGGCCGTCCAGCGCGAGTTCGCGCGGGCGGGGTTGGAGTTGGCGATCAAGCACAACATGATGTTCAGCTGCTACCGCGCCACGTGGGCGCCGGTGGGTGAGCCGCTCGATCCTGCTCATGAAGCGGATGAACGACATGGAACCGTCATTGGCGCGTGTGAGCGCGAGGCGTCCGTGTATGCACTCGCGCAACTTCGCACGGCGCAACTGGAGCATCAGCTTGCGACGGTGTGAAGCCTCGTGACTGATCTAGAAAAAAGAAAAGCCCCTGCATCACGATGCAGGGGCTTTTTGCTTTGTTGATCCGGCGCGGAACTTACACCGCAACCTGATCCAGGTGCTGCGCCCACTTCTTAGCGGTGCGAGCCTTCCAGGCACCCTTGTGGTACCCGTACCCGATGATCAGCGGGACGGCGATCGTCGCTTCGCTGAAGACCATCTGTTCGTACACGGTGTCGACCTTGCCCCAGCTGCTGGCTTCTTTCAGCGTGCTGCTGGAGAGGGCACCGTCACGAACGTCGGCCACGGTGACCTGAATCGCGTACTTGTGCATCGGAGCGTCGTGGCCGAGCACTTCGGCGCAGACCACGATGTCCTGCGTGAAGTTTTTCGGCACGCCGCCGCCGAACATGATGATGCCGGTGGTGGGGTTCTTGATCTTGAGCTGAGTGAGCTCGTAGAAATCCTTGCCGCCGTCCCAGCTCATGTGAGCGTCGGGATGAGCGACTGCGTGGGCGACCAGGCCGAACCCGGCCGAGCAGTCGTTGAACGCGGGGCAGAAGATCGGGATGTCACGCTTGTAGCATTCGTACACGATGCTGTCGGCACACTTCGGGCCGCCGTTCTTGTCGAGGTGCTCGCCGAGCGCCTTGACCAGTTCGCGGCTGCTGTGCGGACGATGATCAAGCTCGTCGAAGATCTTCTGCGTGGTTTCGTCGCAGATACGGAGCTCTTCTTCGTCGATCAGCGTGTCGTAAATGCGGTCGAGGGCACAGTCGCGGAGTTCGCCATCGAACAGGCCGCTCTTGAGCTTGTCTTCGGCGATGTAGTGCTTGAAGCCGAGTGCTTCGAAGAAGTCCTGGTCGACGATGTTGGCACCGGTGGACACGATGGCATCGACCATGTTGTTGCGAACCATGTCGACGATGACCTTCTTCAAGCCGGCCGAGATGAGCGAGCCGGCGAGGGTCAGGATGATGCCGCATTCTTTATCGCCGAGCATGCGATCGTAGATGTCGGCAGCGCGGCCGAGGTCGCGGGCGCTGAACGCCATGTCCTTCATACCATCCACGAGCGGCACGATGGCCGCGTTCTTGGTGATGTCGAGGTGCTGAATGGTGCCGAGAGCCAAGAACGCCGCCTTGGCGGCGGTGTTGCCGGCCTTCATCGGGGTGGTGTTGAGGGATTTGTTGTCTTGAGCCATGTGGATCTCCTGCGAACGAAATTGCGAGAGGTCATTAGACGCGACCTCATAAGCGCCGCGATTCGAATCGCGGATCCGCGACATCCGTCGCGGCGTGGTTGTCTTTACGGACGATCTAAGCGAACCGTAAAAACAAAAAAGCCACCTCGGCACGCTACGGTGTGTTTCGAGTTCTGGCCAATGCCTTTGCTCTAACACCCGCCATTGCGGACCGGGGTGGCTCTTACAAGAACTATTGTAGCGAATCGTGGCGAGAGTCAAGAAAAACTTTCCCGCGGCGCGTATGAATTGCAAAGTTTTTTTCTACGATGCGTAGTCGATGCACAGCGAGATCAAGCGATGAATCCGAAGCTCCGATTACATCTTTCCGCAGAGCGCGCGTTCGGCCTGGAGTCGATCCGCAAGCCGAGCGGCGCGCCGTCCGAAGTGACGCAAGAATTGCCGCCGGCCCGACCTGAGCCTGCCGCGCAACTGCGCGCTCCGTCGCTGCCGCGAGCAACACCCGTTATTCACACTGAGCAACCGTTGGAGCAGGAATTGCCCTTGCCGAATTTTTCATCACCGTTCACATCTGCTGTTCTCGCCACCGGCAAAAAGAAGTCGCGATTGCAAACGCTCGATGAGACTCAGGTGAGGGGCTGCCCCAAGTGCCGCTTGTGTAAGACACGCACACAAACGGTGTTCGGCGAAGGAGATGTCGATGCCGAGCTGATGTTCATCGGCGAAGGCCCCGGCGAGAACGAAGACCTCACCGGCCGACCGTTCGTGGGTCGCGCGGGACAACTGCTCGATAAGATGATCGCTGCAATGGGCTTGCAGCGCGAGCAGGTGTACATCGCCAACATCGTGAAGTGTCGCCCGCCGGATAATCGAGCGCCAATGCCCGATGAAACCGCTGCCTGTACGCCGTATTTGATGGATCAGATCGAAACGATCCGTCCGAAAGTGATCGTGACGCTCGGACTTCCTGCGACAAGATTTATTTTGCAAAAAGATTTATCGATGGGAAAAATGCGCGGGCAGTTTCACGACTGGCGCGGTCTGCAAGTTATGCCCACCTATCACCCGTCTTATGTATTGCGTAGTTACACACCGCAGACACGAGCAGCGGTATGGAGCGATCTACAGCAGGTGATGACTTTGTTGAAATTAAAGGGCGCGAACAAAAAGTCCGACGCGCCGTGAACGAACTTTTTTCATTTCATTGACGATGATTTTCTCGTGTTAGTCTTTCGGTCGCTTGCGTTGTTTTTTTTTGCGCGCATGATACCGCCCCCGCAGTCGGCAGCCGCGTGAAGTGATCGTCGCGTCTGGGGTGTTGTGCCGAGTGCGAGAAATTTTTTTGAGCAACAACCGATGAAAAAAACTGCAACCAATGCCGTCCTGCTGCGTCACCACTGCACTAGTTGTTGTTCCAAAAAATTGTTTTTGGGTTGAGATGAATGTTCTGCTAAAGTCCGCGCCAGCAATTCACAGGAGCGTGGAGTGCAGAACAACTCAGAATTGCCTTTTCATATTTCGATCTTGGCGTAATAGAAAAAAAGAGAATCCATGATTACGACCCACTCGCCCGCGGGTCGCGAGCTTACGGCTCGTCGCGCGGCAGAAAATGTGGTTTTCGATCAGGCCATCTGGCAGCGAATCCTGCAGTCGGTCCGATTGCAGCATCCGACGCTCAATCGCGTCTGGTTTGACCAGATGAGCCCGCGTCAGCTCACCAACGGCGTAATCCAGGTCACCGTAACCACGCCGGCCCAGCTTAATTTCTGCCAAAGCCAGTGCCAGACGCCGTTCACCGCCAGCGCTCAAGCGATCACCGGTCGATTGGTGTCGGTCAGCTTCCATTGCGACAACCTTCCGCGCGGCGGCGTCTTTAATGAAGGGGAGCAGCCGCTGCTGCTCAACCCGGATTACACGTTCGACAACTTCGTCACCGGCCCGTGCAACCGCCTTCCACACGCTGCATCACTGGCGGTGGGGGATCAACCCGGCAAGGCATACAACCCGTTGTTTATTCATGGCGGAGTCGGGCTCGGTAAGACGCACTTACTTCAGGCGATCTGCCAGAAGGTGCTCGAGAAGCAGAACGACGCGCGCATTCTTTATCTGTCGTGCGACAGCTTCATCAACCAGTTCATCCTGGCGGTTGAAAACAACGACATGCACCAGTTCCGCTACCGCTACCGGCACGTGGATCTGCTCGTGATCGACGATATTCACTTCCTGGCCGGCCGTGACCGGACGCAGGAGGAGTTCTTCCACACGTTCAACACACTCTATCAGGGCCACAAGCAGATCATCCTGAGCGCCGACTGCCCGCCGAGCGAGATTCCTGAACTGGAAGAGCGTTTGGTCAGCCGATTCAACTGGGGACTCGTCGCCCGCATCGAAAAGCCGTGCTACGAGACCCGGCTGGCGATTCTGCAGAAAAAAGCCCGCATGCGCGGCCTCACGCTGCCTGAAGACGTCCTCTGCTACGTGGCCGCCCGGGTGGAGAACAACACCCGCGAGTTGGAAGGGGCGATCACCAAGATCCAGGGCAACGCGTCCCTGCAGAACGGCCTGATCGACCTCGACCTCGCCAAGGCCGCCCTCGGCGACACCGCCACGCCGGAACAGAAGCGGATCACGATTCAGCAAATCAACGAAGCCGTGGTGAAGTACTACAGCGTTCGCCAAAGCGATCTGCAGAGCAAAAAACGCCACAAGAGCATCGCCTTCCCCCGGCAGGTCTGCATGTATCTTGCTCGCCGCCACACGCGGTTCAGTTTGGAAGAAATCGGCGGGTATTTCGGCGGTCGCGATCACACCACCGTGCTGCACGCCGTTCGAACCGTCACCCAGGACTGCGTGGACGACCGCGAGGTTGCCAAGCAGGTCGCGTTCCTCGAAAATCAGCTCACCGGCGCATAAGAAGCTCGATTATCTCCCTACAATTGCCGATTAAGGGGGAGGATTGCGCGCCGAGGAACCATGATTGGATCACTTCTCCAAGCCGACTTCGAAGAAATCATCTCGGCCAAGGACTGGGACGGCATGCGCGACGCGCTGTCGGAAATTCCCGCGCCGGATATCGCCGAACTGATCGTCGACCTGCCTGCTGAAGATGAAGGCATTATTTTCCGCATGCTGCCGCGCGATCGCGCAGCCTTAGTGTTCGAACATTTACCGCTGGATCACCAGCAACGGCTGATTGACTCCCTCTCCGGTCCGCAGATCCAGGCCATTCTGAATGACATGACGCCGGACGACCGTACCCGGCTGTTCGAGGAACTGCCCGCTGAAGTCACCCGCCGGCTGCTCGACACGCTCTCGCCGGAACAGCTCAAGCAGGCCCGCGAGCTGCTGGGCTACCCGAACGGCACCGCCGGGCGGTACATGACCCCGCAATACGTCGCGCTGCCGCCGGACATCACCGCGCGGGAGGCGCTTGATCGCATCCGCCTGACCGGCCGCGGCAAAGAAACACTGGCCATCCTGTACGTTGTGAACGAAGAAGGGCGGCTGCTCGAAGACCTACGGCTCGGATCGCTGGTGTTGGCCGATCCGGAAATGATGGTCGGCGACATCGAAGACCGCCCGCCGGTCTTTATCGAGGCAACCGCCACGGGCGATGACGTGGTGGTGGCGTTCGAGCGGTACGACCGCGTCGCGCTGCCGGTGGTCGACAAGGACCGTCGCATGCTCGGCATCATCACGGCCGACGACGTTCTCGAATTCGCGCAGAAAAAAGCGACCAAGGAAATCCAGAACCTCGGCGGTAGCGAAGCCCTCGACGCGCCGTACTTCGACGTCGGCTTCTGGTCGATGGTCAAAAAACGCGGCGGCTGGCTGGCCGCGCTCTTCCTCGGCGAAATGCTCACCGCTACCGCGATGGGTTATTTTGAAGGCGAAATCGAAAAGGCCGCCGTCGTTGCGCTGTTCGTCCCGCTGATTATTTCGTCAGGCGGCAATTCCGGCTCGCAGGGCACGTCGCTGATCATCCGCTCGCTCGCGCTGCAGGAAGTAAAATTGCGCGACTGGTGGCGCGTGTTCGGCCGGGAGATTCGCACGGGCTTGGCGCTCGGGTTGTTCCTCGGTGTCATCGGATTCGCGCGCATTGGCATCTGGCAGGGCTTGTCGAAGGTGCCGACGGTAGGGTCGTTCTTTCAAACGCAGGCCGGCAAGCTGCCTGAAGGGGCCGTCGAAAATTCCACGGTGATCGCGCAGCCCGTCGTACTCGACGCGCCGGTGACATTCCCCACCGGCACGCTCATCAGCCGCAACAGCACCATCCCGCCCGGCGCACAAATGCCGCCCAAGCTCGCAGGCATTCACCCCGAGCAAACCGCGTACGGCCCGCACTGGATGCTCATCGGTTGGACGGTCCTCTTCTCGCTCATCGGCGTGATCATGTGGGGCTCGCTGGCCGGCTCGATGCTGCCGTTTATTTTGCGGAGACTGGGATTCGATCCGGCCACGTCATCCGCGCCATTCGTCGCCACGCTCGTGGACGTGACGGGGCTGATCATTTACTTCACCGTCGCGTCGATCATCCTGCACGGCACGCTGCTGTAACGGCCGTCCTACCGAAATTCCATGATTCCAATATGATGGAGCCATGGTCGCCACCGCGCCCCAATCTGAAACGATCGATGTCGACGCCGCCGAACCCGCGTTCGCAGCGGCGGCGAAGATCTGCCGGCGCGAGGCGCGCGGGTTCTACTTCGCGTCGTTCTTCCTCCCCAAGGCCAAGCGGCAGGCCGCCCACGCGGCGTACGCGTTTTGCTGGATGATCGCCGACGCGCTGAAGGTCAGTGATTCCTCTATCAACAACGGCACCGGCCTTCGTCAGCACCCGGCCGTCGTGTCGCCGCGACATCTGCACGCATTGCCCACCGACGAACAACGCACCGGCTGCGACAACGGCGAAATCGACACACGCCTGGCGATGTTCCGCGACCGACTTGCAGAGATCTACGCCGGCGGGCTGGAGTTGCCGGCCGTCGCGTCGCGATCGGAAGCGCAGCACGCGCTCGAAGCCTTCAGCCGCACCGTGAAAGAGTACGAAATCCCCCAGCAGTATTTCCTCGATCTCGCCGAAGGCTGCCGCGTCGATGCGATCACCACGCGCTACGCCACGTGGACCCGGCTTGAATCGCTCTGCTACCACACCGGCGGCGTGATCGCGCTCATCGAGGCCTGCGCGCTCGGCGCCACGCACAGCGAAGCCCCCAAGCTCGCGATCAAGCTCGGCAATGCTGTGAAGCTGACGAACCTGCTGCGAGACGTAAAGAAGGATCGCGACCGTGGCCGCATCTACCTGCCGCTGGAGGACATGGTCCGCTTCCGCTACAGCGAAGCAGATTTGGCGGCGGGCATCATGAACGATGCCTTCCGCGCGTTGATGGAATTCGAAGTCGCCCGCGCCCGCAAGTTGTTTGAAGAAGCGTCCGAAGGAATCAGCTGGTTGGCCGAGGAAGGCTCGCGGCTGGCCGTCGCGGCGGTGGTGATGAACTCGACCGGCCTGCTACGCGCGATTGAGAAGCAGCAGTACGACGTGTTCAATTCCACGCCCGCGCTCGCGCCATCCGACCAACTCCGCCGCTTGCCCGCCGTGTGGCGACTCGCTCGCCGGCGCGCGGATGAGCCGCTGCCGTCCATTGCTTAATTGAATCAGGTTTAGGGAGTCGTCACTTCCGGCTTGGCGACGAGTTTGAACACTCGCCCGCTGCCGCTCGTCACGCGTTCTTTGCCGTTGCGGAGTTCAAGCTGCCCGAAGTCGACGATGTAGAGCGACCCGTCCGGCCCGAACTTGGCGTCGATGGGGCGTTCGAGCGCCTCGGTCGTTTCTTCCATCATGCTGGCCGGCACGTCTTTGGTGTTGTGGATGAACTCGCGAGTCTGCTTACCGTCAACATCGAGCAGCACGACCTTGTACCCGATCGGGCCGATGAGCTTTTGGCCGCTGGTGGCGAAGGGGGCGCGATCGCCGGAGAGAGCAACGACGGCGTTGCCGCGGAATTCGCGGAAGGGGCCGGTAGTTGGGACGAAATCGAACTTGGCCGCGCCGCTGAGTGGGCTGAACCAGCCTTGCAGCAGCGTGCTGCGGTCGGGGGCGATCAGGCCGCTGGAGTCGTGGTCGATCGTGAAGCTCACGTCGGGATAGCCCGTCGGCAGCGTCATCCAGCTGGGCGGCTGGAACTTGGGATCGGTGATCGGCTGAAAGTCCGCCGAGAAATCCGGGAAGCCGTACCACGTGCGGCTGACGACGCGGACCATCACGTCTGGATCGTCGCGGATCGGTCGCGTGCCGCGCAGTTCCATGCCGTCGTTGGTGGCGTAAAGGCGGAAGTATTCGTTGTAGCGAAGGCCGCGCGGCAAGCGAAGGCCATGGGCTTCGACTTGCAGGTCGCCGCCGGTGGGGGAAATCGAGTAGATGGCGCCGGTTGGCTTATCCGCACGGCGGACGCGTGACTGGTTGCTCACGCCCATCGGCTGCATCGGACCGGTGACGATGATGTCGTCCTGGCCGATGCCTGCCCGCGGGTTAGACGTGCTGAATCGGTAGCCGAGCAGTTTGAGGAACGAGTTGCGGTTGCCGCTGTCCCACGGAACGTCGCAGAATTTCGGATAATCGCGCACCCAGCCCGACTGGTAATTGTCCACGCCCACCACGCCGCTGTTCGTTGCCGAACCGAGGGCGAAGAACAGCCGCCCGTTGGTGGGGTTGAACGTAAGATCCGTGAGGCTGTAATCGCCTTGGGCGGGAAGATCAGAAATCACCGTGTAGTGACTGCCGTCGTAGCCGAAGCTGGTGATCACGCCGTTGCCGTTTTCGTCGCGATGGGTGACGTAAACGCGGCCCTGGAACACCGCCACCCCGCCGATGGGGGCGTACATCTTGAACTTATCTGTGCCGATCGTCAGCGGGTAGTACTTGCCGCGGCGGGGATAGACTTCGAACGGCGTGCCATCGGGCTTGAAGCCGAAGACGCGGGGGGTGTTATTCCCCTCGCCGCTTTCGGCGAGGATGATCGACCCGTCGGTATCAAACGCGATGCCCGTCGGAGCCGTCAGCCCGCGGACGAGCGGTTTGAGTTCGGTCGCAGCCGGATATTCCACCCGGCCACGGTCGATCGTGACCTGCTCTTCGGGCTTGAGCATGTACGGCGTGGTCGAGCATCCGCCCAGCAGCAGGGCGAACGCCAGAAGCGTGAAAGAAATCCGACAACGTGTCATTCGTACTCCGCGATCGATTGTCGATTGTCGAGCCACGATTGTCGAGCCTCCGTCAGCTCAACCGCACCCGGTAGCGTCCGATAACCGCATTTTAACGGATTTGCCGCTTGCGGCCTTGCGAGTGCGGGCATTTCCGCACTCGCCAAACCGCAAGCGGCAATTTAAGACCGCTTGGCGACCGACCTTCCGGCCGTCGATTACATCTTGACGACTTTGACCAGTTCTTTCACGTGGTCAACGCTGGTTTGGAACATTTTCTTTTCGTCCGCGTCGAGCTCGATTTCAATGATCTTCTCCACGCCCGCCGAGCCCAGGATGCACGGCACGCCGACGAAGAACCCGCCAATGCCGTATTCCTTTTCGCAGAACGCAGCGGCCGGGAGGATACGCTTCTTGTCGCGAATGATCGATTCCGCCATAGCCACCGTGGCCGCGGCCGGTGCGTAGTAGGCACTGCCGGTCTTGAGGAGGTTGACGATTTCCGCGCCACCGTTGCGGGCGCGAGTCACGATCTGATCGATCTTTTCCTTCGGCAGCAGCTGGGTGATCGGAATGCCCCCGACCGAGGTGTAGCGAACCAGTGGCACCATGTCATCGCCATGCCCGCCGAGGAGCATCGCCGAAACGTCTTCCACCGAGCAGCCAACGGCCTCGGCAAGGAACGACTTGAAGCGGGCCACGTCGAGCACTCCGGCCTGGCCGATGATGCGGCTGGTCGGGAATCCGCTGGCCTTCCACGCCACGTACACCATCGCGTCGAGCGGATTGCTCACCACGATCATCACCGCGTTGGGCGAATGCTTGGCCACGTTGCTGGCCACTTCCTTCACAATGCCGGTGTTGATGGCGATCAAATCATCGCGGCTCATGCCCGGCTTACGCGGCAAGCCCGCAGTGACGATGACAACGTCGCTGTTTGCGGTGTCAGCATAGTTGCTCGTGCCGGTGATCTTCGCGTCGAACCCTTCGACTGGGCTGGCTTCGTACAAATCCAGCGCCTTCCCCTGTGGAGCGGTGTTGGGCACTTTCTTCTGCGTGCCGTCTTTTTCAGTGATGGTGATTTCGGGGATATCGAGCAGGACGATGTCGCCGAGCTCTTTGCTTGCGGCCCAATGGGCACAGGTGGCTCCGACGTTACCGGCCCCGATGATGCTGATCTTTGCACGACGCATGGTGGTTGGCTCCTGAAGGTGTTTGATGAATCAATAGGTCAAATTCCGAGTCGGATGATTATCGACAAACCGGGGGCGGTTTCAATGAAGCCTCGTTGGCGTAGGGGCTTTAGCCTACCTGCAGAAGATGCACGTGTGGGCTGGAGCACACGCCGTGCAAGAAACATCTTGACATGCAACCAAAAGGTTGCATAATTGGCGCATGTCATCGGATCAGGATCCCGTTTTCAAAGCCTTGGCCGATCGCAGCCGTCGAATGCTGCTCGACCGACTTCGGGCCGAGAACGGCCAAACGCTTGGCGCGCTGTGCGACAACCTGGCGATGTCGCGGCAGGCGGTCAGCAAGCACCTGAAACTGCTGGAGGCTGCCAATCTCGTCGTCACGCGCTGGCAGGGGCGCGAGAAGCTGCACTTTCTCAACCCTGTGCCGATCCACGAGATCGCATCGCGGTGGATTGCGCCGTTCGAGCAACACCGCGTAAAGGCGCTGGCCGATCTGAAACAACAACTAGAAGGAGGCCGTCATGGCTGAGTCAAAATTTGTTTACGTGACTTACATCCGCACCACGCCTGAAAAACTCTGGCAGGCGCTGACCGACCCGGCGTTCATTAGGAAGTACTGGTTCGGCACCACGCAGGAGTGCACGTGGGAAAAAGGTGCGAGTTGGAAGATGATCTACGACGACGGCCGCGTCACCGACGCGGGTGAGGTGCTCGAAATCGATCCGCCGCGCAAGCTGGTGCTGAAATGGCGGAACGAATTCCGTCCGGAGCTTAAGGCCGAAGGCTATTCGCAGATGACGTACGAACTCGAGGCGTCGGGCGATGCAGGCGACTTGGTGAAGCTCACCGTCGTTCACGAGATCGATCAACCGGATTCTAAACTCATCCATGCGGTGAATGGTGGATGGCCACGAATCTTGTCGAACCTGAAGACGTTGTTGGAAACGGGGACCGTTCTGTCAACGAAGAAGTAGGGCGTTGGCTAATCCACCAGCGTGATCGCGTTATCGCCGTACAGGTTGGTGGTGAACGTGCCGGTGTTGTCGTTCCACTGCCAGGCGTCCATCATGCCCAGGAACAGGCGGGTGGCGCCGGTGGGGATGGTGACGGTTTGGCCTTCGCCGTTGTCGCGCTTGCCGTCGCCGATGAAGAACGTTTGTTTGAGCCGCGGAGCGACGTTGGTGTAGTCACGCTGGGTATCGGTGGCGTAATCGAGAGCGGCCGGGGCGGCGGTGGTGTTGGGGGCGTTACCGTCGAGGAACACGCCCATCACGGCGCCGATCGGGGCGCGAACGTTGCTGATGCCGTTGTTGCTGGTGGTCGGCACGTTCGGCGGATAGGTCTCGCCGTTGGCGACGATGAACGTCTCGTCGCCGTCGGCCGCGTTGCTGGTGGTGCTGGTTCCATCCCAACTGCCCGTGCCGCTGACGCCTTCCAGGCGGATCGTATCGCCCGCGGCAAGTCCGAGGCTCGACAGCGTGACGACCAGCGGCCGCTGCTTGGCGGTGGTGCCGGTGGCGCTCGTGCCGGAGTTGTCCCAGACGGTGCTGTTATCCGGGCGAAGGTTTTGAGTGGTAGTGTTGTTCGGCATGCCGCTGAGCCACAGATTGCCCGACGCCGGCGGCAAAATTGTGCTGGCGCTCGCGGTGCACTGGGCGATCGCGACGGCGGTGACCTTCATGACCTTGTTGCGGGAAAAGATTCCGAGCATGAGCGGCGCCGCGCCCGCGCGCGTGAAGGTTTGTCGAACGGTCACCTTGGCCACGGTGCCGGTACTGTCGGCAGTAAAAACGTGCGTCGTGGCGTTCCATGATCCCTGAACCACGTCGGCAGAAGTAATCGTCGGCGCGCCGCCATCAACGGTGGCCTGTGCGGCAACCGCGATCGCGTTCGCTCGGGCGGTGAGAATCGGCGTGTAGCTCGTCGCGAGTCCGACGGCGGCGTACCGCGCAGCGGCATCGGCGACAGTCTGGGCTTCGGTCTTGGCGACCTGCATCCGCGCCACGTCGACGGCCAGCCCGCAAAATCCAAGGAATACCGGCATTCCGATAACCACGTAGGCCATCGCCACGCCGCGAATACGTTTATTGCAGTACTTCATCTATATGCATGTCGGCCGATGAGTCGCCCGAGTTGAGGAGTGAATAGACCTATGCGTTCCATAAACCACAGAATCCGCAAGAGTTCGGTACTAACGCAGGCATGTGGCGCTCGCAGCCGCGCTTCGGGTAAACTGCCGCGGCTATGAACGACTCTGAATTATCGGCCCTTGGCGTAACCCGCGACAAAGGCCGCGGCGGACAGGACCGCGTGCTGGTTCGCAACGACTTGGCCGAAGCGGAAATCTACCTCCACGGCGCGACGGTGACGCATTACCAGCCGACGGGGCACGCGCCGGTACTGTTTGTCAGCAGCAATGCGATCTTCGACGGCGCGAAACCGATCCGTGGAGGCGTGCCGATCTGCTGGCCGTGGTTCGGGCCGCACCCGACCGACCTCTCGCAGCCGCAGCACGGGACGGTGCGGACGAAGGCGTGGACGTTGACGTATGCCGAGCGGCAGCCAGACGGCGCGACGCGACTTTCCTTCTCCGTCGAGACACATGAGGTGGAGGTGACCTACCTCGTCACCGTCGGCCGATCGCTTACGACGACGCTCATTGCCGCCAACCGTTCGACAATGCCGCTGAACATCACCGAGGCGCTGCATTCGTATCTGGCCGTCGGCGACTTGCGGCAGATCAGCGTCGAAGGACTCGCCGGCGTGGATTACATCGACCGCGTCGCACACAACCGCGACCAGCAACCCGCTGGCGCGATCCGCTTCAACGGCGAGTTCGATCGTACCTTTCTAAACACCGTCACGCCGGTCACCGTGATCGACCCGATGTGGAAGCGTCGCCTGATCATCAGTAAGCAGGGATCGAAATCTACTGTGGTGTGGAACCCGGGCGCGGAGAAAATCACCACGTTCAAAGACTTGGCCGCCGACCAGTGGCCGATGTTTGTGTGCGTGGAGACGGCCAACGCGTCGGACAACGTGGTGACTGTCGCGCCGGGCACGTCGCACGTGATGGAGGCGGAGATTTCCGTGGTAGGTTGAGCAGATACAAGCGTGGGTAGGGTGGGGTTCATCCCCACCTTCTTTCCTACGCTCGGTGGGGATGAACCCCACCCTACAAGAATCAGGACGACAAAGTATTGAATGTCGAATTCTGCTAAACACGCCGTTCTCATTTGCGCCGCAGTGTTGATCGCCTACGCGATCGTCGCGGGCGTGGCCGTTTCGCGTCACAGCCCGGTGAACGACGAGCCGTATCATCTCGCGTCGGCCGTCGCGATTTCTCGCCTCGGCGACTACCGCATTGACCCCGAGGCCCAGCCGCTCTGGAAGCGTTTCGTCGGCCTCGCGACCGCCGGCGTGCCGGTGGCGATCGACCCGCAATCGCCCGAATGGCGCGAACTGGTCGGCAACATCCTCGGCGGGCGCCTCTACGCCAGCAAACTGCTTTACCGCACGCCGGGCACCGACGTCGACGCACTGTTCTTTCGCGCCCACGCGATGATGCTGGCCCTCACCGTCGCGTTCGGGGCGCTCCTGGCGTGGACGACCTACCGCCTGGCGGGAATGACCGGCGCCGTCGCGGCCACCATCGCCTTCGCGGCGCATCCCATGGTCATCGGCCACGGGCCGCTCGTGACCTCCGACATGTCGATCAGCTTCGTCACGCTCGGTCTCGCGGTGGCCCTTGCCCGATTGTGGCGGGCATTCATGCCAATCCGCGTGATCGCGGTGGGCGCTATGTGCGGCGCGGGACTGCTGGTGAAATCATCGGCGCTGTTTTTCGTGCCGATGGTCATCGCGTTCCTGTTCATCCGCGTCGTTCACGAGTATTTCACACGTCGCCGCTCGACCGAAGTCACGCCGTCGCTCGCGCGAGTGCTACTCCACTACGCGGCGGGCGCGTTGGCGATCGCCGCCGTCGCGTGGGGCGTGCTCTGGATCGGCTACGGCTTTCGATTCGCCGCGACGCCGGATGCAGGCGTGTCGCTCGATTTCGATCGCGTCGTCACGTCGTACTGGGCGCACGAGCGAGATCTTCTTAATCTGCAGCCCGGCCCGCCAACCGCCGAGGAATTTAACGCCTGGCAGCGCCCGCTTTTCATTCGGGGGGTGTCGTTCGCGTACGAACATCACCTGCTGCCCGAGGCGTGGCTCACCGGCCTGGTCTACACGCGCTCGTCACTGCTCGCGTATCCGCATTTTCTGAATGGCGAAGTGCTGACCGATGGCCGTTGGTGGTACTTCCCGTTTG
>Ga0070665_100003987_pt1 | contig 15568 bp, 11 predicted proteins | sample KBSS13metaG_FD_65862 | JGI IMG/M metagenome (GOLD analysis project Ga0070665, IMG submission 65862) | Switchgrass rhizosphere microbial communities from Kellogg Biological Station, Michigan, USA - KBS S1-3 metaG | ecosystem: Host-associated > Plants > Roots > Rhizosphere > Soil ... | reverse complement strand
GCTTTCCGCGCTTACCGCCGGCCGTCAGGACGCGCAGGCGACGCTCAAGCGGCTGGCGTCCGCGAGCCCGGACGCACCGGTGATGCAAACAACCTACGCGCGGGCGCTGAAAGAAGCCGGCAAGAGCGAGGCGGCACTGGCGGTGTACCGCCAGGCGGCGAAACGGTGGCCGACCGACGCCGTGCTGCTGCACGACCTCGCGGTCGCCGCGCGCGACGCGGCGCTGGCGACAAAAGGCGTGGCTGCGACGAAGCTGAACGACGAGGCGATGCGGGCGGATCAGGCGGCGCTGACGCTCGCGCCCGACAACGCACCGGCGCTCAACGGTCTCGGCCTGCTCGCGATCGACAACGGCCGGCCCGGTGATGCGGTGAAATCGTTCGAGCGGGCCGCCGCGCTCGACTCCAACAACGCTTCGTACTGGACGAACCTGGGCAACGCACGCCGCGCCACCGCCGATCGCAACGGCGCCGAACAGGCGTACCGCCGAGCGCTCGAAGTCGACGCACGAACGGCAGACGCCGCCAACGGTCTGGGCGTGCTGCTGGTTGAGGCCGGACGGCCCGCGGATGCCGCGCCCTGGTTCGAGCGCGCGATTGCCGCCGCGCCCGACCTGGTCGAAGCGCGCCTCAACCTGGGCATCGCGCTGCAGCAGAGCGGACAGACTACTCGCGCGTCAGAGACGTACCGGCAGGTGCTCGCCGCCCCCGCCCACTTCAAACGCGAGCGCGACGCCGCCGCGAAACTGCTGGCCGCTCTCGGAGAGGGCCGATGAGCCCGGAGGGAACCGCGGAGAGCGCAAAGACCGCTGAGAAGATCTTGTTCTGCGCGCTCTGCGTTCTCTGCGGTTTCTTCTTTGTCGGGATCGCCGCGTGCAGCAGCGCGGGCGGACCGGGGCCGAAGCCGACGCCGCGCAACCTGGTGCTGATCACCATCGACACACTGAGAGCCGATCACGTGGGCGCCTATGGCTGGGCGCGGGCGCAAACCGCCACGCTCGACGGGCTCGCCAAGAACGGCGCGCTGTTCGAGCGCGCCTACGCGGCCGCGCCGATCACCTTGCCGTCCCACGCGACGCTGTTCACCGGCCGCTATCCGCCGGGCCACGGCGCGCGCGACAACGGCCTGCGCGTGTCGCAGGACGTGCCGACGATCGCCACCGAGTTGCACGCCAGGGGCTTCGCCACCGCGGCGTTCGTCGCCGCCTTCCCGCTGGATCACCAGTTCGGATTGAATCGCGGCTTCGACGTCTACGGCGACCGGCTTCCGCGCGGCGCCGACGGCCGGCTCGCCAACGAGCGTCCCGCCGCCGACGTCGTCAACGACGCGATCGCCTGGTTGCGGACGCCGGGTCCAAAAGGACCCGGCCTACAGCCAAAAGGATCCGGCCCACAGGATGTGTCGTCGGCCGCCAGCGCCCAGTCCCCAGTCCCTTTCTTCTTGTGGGTGCATCTGTTCGACCCCCACGCCCCCTACGGCGATCCGTCCTCCTCGCGGTCCGCGTTGGATCGCTACGATGAGGAAATCGCGACCGCGGATCGCGAGGCCGGCCGGCTGATCGCCGCGCTGGGATCGACGGCGGCGAACACGCTGATCGTGGCCGCGGGCGATCATGGCGAGGCGTTCGGCGAGCACGGCGAGTACGCGCACAGCATCTTCGTCTACGACACCACGCTGCGCGTGCCGCTGCTGATGGCCGGCCCGGGCGTTCCTGCCGGCACCCGCGTCGCCGATGCCGTAACGCTGGCCGATGTCGCGCCGACCGTGATGCGCATCCTCGGTGCGCCAATGGCCAACGTCGACGGCATCGATGTGACGCCGGCGTTTGCCCACACGCCACTGCAGGAGCGGGAGCTCTATGCCGAGTCGTTCGCGCCGCTCGTCGAATTCGGCTGGGCGCCGCTGCGCGCGGTGCGATCGGGGGGGTGGAAGCTGATCGCCGCGCCGAAGCCCGAGCTGTTCGACGGACAGGCAGACGCCGGCGAACGGAACAATGCGATCGCCTCGCAGCCCGACGTCGCGCGGCGCCTCCAGGCGCGGGTCGACCGCTACTCCCCCGATTCGCTGAGCGCGACCGCCGCGCCGGGCGGCGAGGCGGCGCAGCGCCTGCGCGCGCTCGGCTACAGCTCTGGTTCCGCAGCCGGCAACCCACAGTCCTCAATGTCTCGTCCCGATCCCAAGGATCGCCGGGAGGCGATCGCACGGATCGCGCAGGTGACGTCGGGCGAGCTATCGGGGGCCGCGCTTCTGGCGGCGCTCGACGGGATCGTTCGTGACGATCCGCGGAACGCGCAGGCGCAGCTGCGGCTCGGCTACGCGCGTTTACAGGCGGGCGATTGCGCGCGGGCGGAGCCGGCGTTTCATGCCGCCGCCGCGTCCGGGCTCCCGACCGCCGATGTCCACCTCGGGCTCGCGACCTGCCTCGGTCAGCGCGGCGATCTCGCCGGCGCGGAGCGCGCGCTCGGTGAGGCGCAGCGAATCGAGCCGGACAATCCCGGGGTGATCGCGAATCTCGGGCTGCTGCAGGCTTCGAAAGGCGATCTCGCCGCCGCGATCCAGTCGTTGACCAAAGCGCTCGCCGTGGATCCGGGGCTTCACGAGGCGCGGTTCAACCTCGCGCTTGTCTATGCCAGGGCGGGGCGCAAGGCTGACGCCGCCAACGCGGCTCGGGACCTCCTAGCACGATTGCCGGCAAATGCCCCACAACGTCCTGAGGTTGAGCGACTGCTGAAAGCTGTTCAGTAGGTCTCAAATCCATTAGTTCGGATTACATACGTCGACAATCCAACGTTTTCTTGGTCTTTCCCACAGCCGAACGCTCAAGCTCATCCTCACAATTGTATCAATATCAAGGGTTTACGTCTGGATAAGAACACAGTAAACTCTGGTGTTCCGATTGCACACATCGATCGCCATCGGTCGGCGTGCAACGACGAACATCGTTCTGTTTTGACATTTTGGAGGGCGCTGGATGAGAAGGCAATTAATTGGAGCAGCCATGTGCGTGCTGCTCGCGTGCGCATCGGTATTCGCGCAGGGAACCAACGGCACCGTGACTGGCCGCGTCGTCGACCAGCAGGGCTCAGCCGTTCCAGGCGCGACCGTGACGGCAAAGAGCGCGACGACAGGTTTTACCCGGGCTGAAGTCAGTGACTCGGAAGGCGTCTATCGCCTGTCGGCCCTTCCGGTCGGAATCTACGATGTGACCGCGGAGCTCCAGGGCTTCACGACGGTTTCGAAGAAGGGCGTCGAAGTGAACGTCGGCCAGACGCAGGCGATCGACTTTCCGCTGAAGGTCGCTCAGCTCGCGGAGACGGTCAACGTCACCGGCGCGACACCGCTGATCCAGACGACCGCTTCGTCGGTCGGCGCGGTCGTCGACGTCAAGCGCATCGAGAATCTGCCGCTCAACGGCCGTCAGTTCGCGAACCTCGCGGCGACGGTGCCGGGCGTCGGCCTCAGCTTCCACAGCGACCCGACCAAGAGCACGCAGTACGCGCCGCTGGTCAACGGCGGCGCCGGCCGGAACATCAACTACCAGATCGACGGCGGCGACAACAACGACGACACCGTCGGCGGACAGCTCCAGGCGTTCCCGCTCGAAGCGGTCGAGCAGTTCAACTTCCAGACGCAGCGCTTCAAGGCCGAGTACGGCCGCAGCAACGGCGGCGTGCTGAGCGTCGTGACCAAGAGCGGCACGAACCTCTGGAGCGGCAGCGCGTTCGAGTTCTTCCGCGACAAGTCGATGAATGCCCTGACCGAGACCGAGAAGCTGCCGCAGATCAACGGCACCGGCGCAGCGGTCAAGGGCGATTACCGCCAGAACCAGTTCGGCGGCAGCTTCGGCGGTCCGATCCTGAAGGACCAGGCGCACTTCTTCTTCGCGATCGAGCGAACGAACCAGGACAAGACGCAGAGGGTCAACACCCAGGGGCTGTTCCCGGACAAGGACGGCGTCTTCGCCGTGCCCTACCGCGAGACACCGTTCACCGGCAAGCTGACCGCCAACGTCAGCCCGAACCAGTTCCTCTCGGTCCGCTACGGCCGCGATACCAACTCCCAGCCGTACAACGCCGCGCCCAACAGCACCTTCGACAACTGGGGCGACAGCGTCAACAAGTACAACTCGATTAACGTGAACCACAACTGGGTGCTGGGCGGCTCGAAGCTCAACGAGTTCATCTTCCAGTTCGCCGACTTCGGCAACACCATCGCGGCGCGCACGTCGGATCCCAACCAGAGCTTCCCGAACGGCGTGTCCATCGGCGCCAACGTCAACGCGCCGCAGACGACGCAGCAGCGCAAGTTCCAGTTCCGCGACGACTTCTCCTGGCACAAGAGCGGCGGCGGCGGCCTGGGGCACGACTTCAAAGTCGGCGTGAACTTCATCAACGAACCGCACCTGTTCATCACCTTCAACTCGGGCAAGGGCGCGACGTTCAACACGCACACCACCAACGACATCAACGGCCCGCTCAGCCTGGTGACGGTCAGCGACGGCAACGCCGCGGCGAACATCCCGATGAAGCAGTTCGCGACCTACTTCCAGGACGACTGGCGCGTCAGCGACCGTCTCACGCTGAACGTCGGCCTCCGCTACGACCTGATGACCGGCTATCAGTTCGACGAGTCGAAGAACCCGAACTTCGTCGCCATCCAGGCGGCCGGCGCGGCCGGCAAGCTGGCCGGCATCGTCGGGCTCGAGAACTTCGGCCAGACGCCGCAGGAGGACCACAACAACTTCCAGCCGCGCATCGGCGCGGTCTACGACGTTCGCGGCACCGGCAAGGACATCGTCCGCGGCGGGTGGGGCATCTACACCGACGTCGGCTACACGAATTCGAACGTGCTGTTCGCGGCGTTCGATTCGACCGGCGAGGGATTCGGCCAGGTCTTCAACGTCAACGTGACCAACGGCATCTGCACCGTCGCGATCCCGGCCGGCGGCGTCTGCCCGACCGCCAGCTACTACAAGGCGGGTCAGCCGCTCAGCCTGATCGCGAGCCAGAACCAGATCGTCAGCACGGGCGCGTTCCCGCTCAACGGACAGTACGTGGATCCACGCCTGCAGCAGCCCTACCAGATGCAGAGCAACGCCGGCTGGTCGCACGAGCTGTCGAGCGATACGGTGATCTCGGTGGACTACGTCAACTCGCTCGGCCGCGACCTCAACTTCCGGCCCCGCCTGAACCAGCGGATCCCGGGCAGCCTGTCGAACCCGCGTCGCATCGCGAACGTGGTGCCGTCGATCAACCCGAACACCAACGCCAACCGTCCGACGGTGAGCCGCGGTGAGAGCACGTACAACGCCGGAGTCTTCTCGCTGCGCCGCCGCCTCTCGCACGGCATCGACTTCACGGCGAACTACACGCTGCAGAAGGGCATCAGCAACATCGGCAACGCCGCCGACGAGTTGAACACCGCGAACATCCAGGACCCGAACAATCCCTTCCAGGATCCGCGCCAGTTCGGACCGAACGCGACTACCGACTCGCGTCACCTGATCAGCATCAGCGCGACGTTCCAGCTGCCCTACGGCATCCGGTTCGCGCCGATCTACCTGTTCCGCTCGGCGCTGCCGGTGAACCTGATCGACGGCCGCGACCTCAACCTCGACGGCGATGCGCTCGACATCCCGACCAAGGCCTACGCGGTCGATTCATTCGACCCGAACGCCTCGACCAACGTCAACGGCGTCTCGACGCAGACGACCTTCAAGGAGCTCGGCAACTGCGCGACGGTGAACTGCGGCCGCGGCATGTCGCAGACCCAGACCAACCTGCGCTTCTCGAAGGTCTTCGCCCTCGGCGGCCGCGCGCATGTCGAGGCGATCGGCGAGATCTTCAACCTGTTCAACAACATCAACCCGAGCGGCTTCCGGGCCCGCGTCAACCTGACGACCGGTGCACCGGATCCGGCGCTGCTCGAACCGACCACCTACTCCGGCGATTTCCGGCGTCCGGAACAGCGCGTCGGCCAGCTCGGTCTGCGCTTCACGTTCTAGCGGTATAGGGCGGGTCCTTTGGACCCGCCATCTAGGCTGGACAGACAGGAGGGGCGGGAAGGGAAACCTTCTCGCCCTTTTTGTTTTCTGGTCGGCGAATCGTCCTGCCCGTCCCGCCCATCCCGCCTACCGCTGCGCGATGGCTTCGAGCTGTCGGAGATGGTGAATCTGATGGCCGGCCATCTGGTGGATGATCCAGTCGACCGTCAGCGAGCCGTACTCGGGGTGTGCGAGCGTGATGGCGCGGTCCGCGTCCGAGAGCGACGCGAAGAGCGCGATGTTCATCGCCGCCGTCCCGAGAAACGCATCCAGCGCATCGTGCCCGGTCAACCCGCCGGGCCCGGTTGGCCCACCCGCCACGCCCGCCTCAATCGACATCCAGGCGTCCTGATCGAACGACTGCGCCGCATAACCCGGCGTGCTGAGGGCCATGCGCGCGCGGTAGCCGAGGGCGATCTCGCTCTGCGCGAGATGGGTCAGGATCTGCCGCGCATCCCATTTGCCGGGCGCGTAGCTGCGATTGAACTCGTCGGGCCGCCATCCGCCGACGACGGCGCGGATCCGGGCGGTGGTGTCGCGCATCGCGGCGATCGGTTCACGGTTGTCGAGATCAGGGGTGTAGGGAGTGGTCGGGGGCATGGGCCGATCATAACCGTTCGAACGACAGGTTCTTTATTCCTCTGCCAACGCGACGACCGGGTCGACGCGGGACGCGCGGCGGGCCGGAATGTAGCAGGCCGCCAGCGAGACGGCCCCGAGAATCACGGCAGCGCCGGCCAGGGCTGTAGGATCGATTGGTGTCACGCCGAACAGCACCGCCGAGGCGAGCCGGCCCATCGCCACCGCCGCGACCAGCCCGATCGCCACGGCAATCAGCGTCAGGCGTGCGCCTCGGCCGACCACTTCGCGCAGTACCCGATCGCCGGAGGCCCCGAGCGCCAGGCGGATGCCGATCTCGTGCGTCTGCTGCGCCACGCCGTACGACGTGACGCCGTAGATCCCGACCCCGGCCAGCACCAGCGCGACGCCGGCGAAGATACCGAGCAGCAGCGCCAGGAACCGCGACTGCCCTTGCGTCGCGTCGACCTGCGCCTCGAGGGAGCGGATCGTCCAGACCGGCTGATCCTTGTCCACCGCCCAGATCGCCTTCTTCACATCGTTGGTGATGCTCATCGGCGGCCCCGAGACCCGCGCGACCAGCGACGAGAAAATCAGCGGCACCTGGTAGTGCGCCGCGTAGAGCTGGGGAGTCGCCGCCTCGGTGGCGGTGTAGTGCTTGGTGTCGCCGACGATGCCGATCACCGTGATCGGCCCCACGGTTTGCGGCGTCGTGAACACCTTGCCGATGGGATCTTCACCCGGCCACGCGCGCTTCGCGAATGAGTCGCTGATCACGGAGACGAGCGGCGTCTGCAGGTCGTCGCGATCGGTGAAGTCGCGCCCCTTCAGCAGCGGAATCCTCATCGTCTTGAAATAGTCCGGCGTGACGATGTGGAAGCGCGCCTGCGGCATCTGCGCGGGATCCGGCACCGGCTTCCCCTCGACGGCATAACCGACCGTGCCGCCGTTGCCGCTGAACGGAACCGCCCGAACGAGCGCGGCCGATTGCACGCCGGGCACCGTGCGCACGTTCTCGATCGCGCCCTTGAAGAAGCGCGCGATGTCCTCGGGCTTCGAGTACTTGCTCTGTGGCAGGCGGAACTGCAGCGTGAACACGTTCGAGGGATCGAATCCCAGCGGCACCTGCTGGACCGCGAGCAGGCTCTGAATCAACAGCGCGGACACCGCGACCAGCGCCACCGACAGCGCCATCTCGACGACGGCCAGGATGTCGCGCAGGCGGCGCCCCTCGCTGGACGCGCGTCGGAAGCCGGCCTGCAGCACACGGCTGATGTCGGGCCGCGACGATCGCAGCGCCGGCGCCAGCCCGCACAACATCGCGACGATGACGGCCACTCCGCCGGTAAACAGCAGGACGGTGCTGTCGAGCGGGACATGCGTGGGAATCGGCACCGACGGCACGAGGCCACCCCCCGCAGGCGGCGCCAGCCACGCCAGGCCGGTCAACGCCCAGCGTCCGAGCAGGAAGCCGAGCAGCGTGGCGGTAGCCGCCATCATCGCCGCTTCCACCGTCAGCTGGCGGGTGACCGCCGACCGGCTCGCGCCGAGCGCCGCCCGCAGCGCGATTTCCTTCTGACGATCGATCGCACGCGCCAGCAGGAGCTGGCTGACGTTGACGCACGCGATCAGCAGCACCACGCCGACCGCCGCCAACAACAGCACCAGCGCCGTCCGCGACCCGCCCACTACGGTCTCGTGCGCCGACTCGCTGGTGAGCTGGCGTCCCGCCTGCGTTTTGGGATCCGCGGCGAGCAGCCGCTTGCCGATGAGGTCGAGGTCGGCGTTGGCGGTCGCGAAGCTGACGCCGGCCTTCAGCCGTCCGACGCTGAGCAGCTGTCCCCCGGCCGCCCGCAGCCCGTGCGGCGTCGGGTAGAGCGCGACCGGCAGGAACAGATCGACGCCGCCGATGAAGTAGCCGTCGCCCGGCGACTGGGTCATCGCGAACGGCGGCTCCATGATTCCAACGATGGTCAGCGGCGTGCCGTTGACGGTCAGCGTCTGGCCGATCGCCGTCGCGTCTTCGTTGTAGCGCTGCCGCCAGAGCTGATGGCTCAAGACGACCACCGGCTTCACCGTGCCCGGCGCGCTGTCTTCCTCGCTGAACAAACGCCCCCGCTCCGCCTTCAGGCCGAGGACGTCGAAGAAGGTGCCGGTCACGAACGTTCCGACCAGGCGCTGCGGCTCGTTGGAGCCGGTGAGGTTCACGCTCTGGCCGAGGTACAGGCCGATGGACTCGACGGCCCCGCTCTGCCGCCTGATCTCTTCGTACTCTTGGTACGACACCAGCCCCTGTCTGAAGTTCGCGCTTTGCGGCTTCGTGAACACCGACACGAGCCGATCGGCGTTCGGATAAGGCAGCGGCCGCAGCAGCACGGCGTTGACGATGCTGAACATCGCGGTGTTGGCGCCGACGCCGAGCGCCAGCGTCAGGATGGCGACGGCGGCAAACGCCGGCCGTCGCCGCCAGAGACGAAACGCGTAGCGGACGTCCTGCATCAACTTGTCAGTCACGGTGCGGTCTCCTCTGGTCCGGCTAAAGCCGGACACGACCGGAACGGGAGCGGTGTGGTCCGCGCGTCCGGGCTCGGTCTCGTCGGTAGTGTCCGGCTTTAGCCGGACCCGACGAATCGTCGCGATCCATTCGAACGCCGCATTGGCAAGCGTGTCGGCGATCGCCGGCAGCCTGACGCCGAAGGACGAGACGCCGGCCGCCCGGCGCGCGCGCATCCGATCGTCGAGCGCATCGACCAGCCCGAGACCGACGTCGCGCCGGAACGCGGGCGGGTACAGCCAGACGAGCCACCAGGCGAAACGCCGGTCTGCCTTGGCGCGCCGGATCTCGCGCGCGCTTCGGCGGGACGAGTCCGCCCTCGCCCGACGTTCGACCGGGCTCGAAATGTCAGGCACGGGAAAGCAACCTGTGGGCGCGGGCGATGCTGACGAGCCGCCACAGGCGCTCCGCCTCCGCCGACGCGATGCGCCGGCCCGCCGGTGTCAACCGGTAGTAGCGCCGCCGCTCATCGTCTTGATCCGCCGCCGGGCGGCGGGCGGATTCGGCGACCCAGCCGTCCTTCAGCATGCGATGCAGGGCGCGGTACAAGGTGCCCGGCTCGAGCTGCAGCTCGCCGTCGGTCAGGCTGGCGACCTCCTGCAGCAGGCCGTAGCCATGGCGCTCCTCGGCGGCCAGCGCCAGGAGAATGTGGAATTCAACGGGTCGTAGGGCCATATCGGTGTGCGCCAACTATATGTGCCGCGCACACATGAAGGCAAAGGGTTCGACGGACGAACCCCGGAAAAGGTTGCAGAGGGGGAAAACCGCTAGACCGGGCTCTGGACGACGGCCTTCTTGCTGCGGTGGGTCGAGATCATCTCCGGCAGGAGCTTCTTGCTCAGGTACACCTTCGACTCGGCGTTGTCGACGCCGTTGCGCTCGTAGCGCACGACCTCGAAGCGCAGGTGGTCCAGCGTGCCGCGCATGTCGTAGAACTTGTTCTTCGTCTTGACGACGATCTCGTCGAAGCCGTGGTCGATGGCCCAGAGCTCCTGCTGTTCGGTGAGCGCGCGGAAGAAGCCCTGGCCGCGCCAGTCGCGTCGCGTGCCGCCGATCCAGGTGTAGAGCACCCGGCGCCCGGGGAACTGCACGTTGTCGCTCAGCCGGTGCACCAGGTCCACGAGCTTCGGCTCGCTCTCGGCGGGCTTGACCTCGTGTGCGACCTTGAAGGACACAGGCACGACCGATCCCGGGTCGTCCGGCAGCGGCGCCGTCGCGAGTAGGATCAGATGTGACCGGCCCTCGAGGCGGTTGACGATTTCAGCCGCGGTCTTCTTGCGCGGGAACTCGCCGAAATACTCCTCGATGTACTGGATCTCTAGCGCGCCTTGCTCGAGCTCGTACTGCGTGATGTGATATTCCACGGAGAACGGCATTTTATATGATTTCGCGCCGGGAGTTCCTGCAGTTCGCTGCCGTAGCGACGGTCGGCCTAGGGCCGGACCAGCGCGGCGGCAAGCCGCGGGGCTCGGAGTTCGTGTTCGCCCGCCTGCGCTACGACTCCGGCGACTGGGACTACAACCCCAAGGTGGCCGCCAACGTCCTCGACTCGGTCGTCCAATACACCTCGATTCCGGTGTACAAGGAGGAGGTCGTCATCTCGGCGTCCTCCGACGAGCTCCTGTCATTCCCGTTCGTGTTCATGACCGGTCACAAGCTGGTGCGGTTCAGCGCCGCCGAGCGCGAGAACCTGCGGCGCTTCGCCGACGCCGGCGGCCTGCTCTTCTCCGACGACTGCAACCACGACGTCAACGGCCTCTACGCGAAGACGTTCGAGCAGGAAATGAAGATCGCGTTTCCCGACGACCCGCTCGTCAAGCTCCCGGCGACCCACCCGCTCTACCGCAGCTTCTTCACGTTCAAAGGCGGACCGCCGCAGACCTCGCACGAGCTCAACGGCTGGGGCGACAACATCGTGCACGAGTACCTGAAAGGAATCGATCGGCGCGGGCGGCTGGCGATCCTGTACAGCAGCAAGGACTACGGCTGCGAGTGGGACTACGACTGGCGCAACAAGCGCTTCCTGCGCGAGGACAACACGAAATTCGCCGTCAACATCGTCGTCTACGTGATGGGGTGATATGAGAATCGTGCTGGCGACGTGCCTTCTCTCGCTCGCGATGCCGGCATCGGCGCAAATCGTGCGCGTCGGCGACTTGAACACCACCCAGATTCGCGCGCTCGATCGGTCGAAGACCGTGGTCGTGCTCAGCGGCGGCATGCTCGAAGAGCACGGGCCGTACCTGCCGGCCTCGACCGACGGGATCCTCAGCGACCGGCTGACGCAGGAGATCGCGCGATCGGTGATCGCCGCGAAGCCGGGATGGACCGTGCTGCTGTTCCCGCAGATTCCGTTTGGCTCGACCGGCTCCAATGAAATCGGCGGACAGTTCTCGTTTCCCGGCACCTACACGGTCCGGCCGTCGACGCTCCGCGCGGTGTTCATGGACCTCGCCTCGGAACTCGGCGATCAGGGCTTTCGCTGGATCATGGTCGTTCACGTCCACGGTGCGCCGCTCCACATCCGCGCGATCGACGAAGCCGGCGATTTCTTCCACGACACCTACGGCGGACGCATGGTCAACCTGTGGGATCTCGTGCCTGTGATCAGCGGCTGGGGCAACGCGATGGTGGCGGCGATGACCGACGCGGAAAAGAAGGAGGATGGCAGCTCGCTGCACGGCGGGATGGACGAGCACAGCCTGATCCTGCACCTCAAGCCCGAGCTCGTCGCGCCAGGCTACAAGAGCGCCCCGGCCGTCAGCGGTCAGACGACGCAGGAGAGCTTCGACGTGGCGAAAAGGGCGGGCTGGCCCGGCTACCTCGGATCGCCGCGGCTGGCGACCGCGGCTTTCGGCGAAAAGATCTGGAAGGCGTTCTCGGCCGCAGCCACCGAGCAAACTCTGAAGATCCTCGACGGCGCCGATCCGGCCGCGATCCCGCGGTACGCCGACATCCTGGAAAGAAATCCTCTCTATCAGAAAGAATGGATCGGCCCCGCCAAGGCGCACGATGAAGCGCTCGATGCGAAGCAACGCGACTGGCTGCGGCGCAAACAGCGATAACCTGCGGCGCTTGGGAAGGACTACCGCGACGAAGAACTAGAGACGGGATACTCGGCGACGATGCCGTAGTGATCCGACGGCCCGGCCTCGCCGGCCGGCGGAACCCCGAACGGGTCGATTCCCACCGGCACGACACCCCGTGACCACGCATAGTCGATCCGCTTCCAGGTGGCGCCTTCGGGGCGTCCGCACCCGGCCCGGTTCACCATGCCGGTGAACCCTTCCTCGGCGCCGTGAATACGCGGCCACGCGTCGACGTATCCTGCCTGCCGCAGCACCGCCAGCGTCTGGTTGTTGGGATGCTGGTGACAGACCTCCGACGATCCCTCGAACACGTTGAGATCGCCGACCAGAACGTGAGGACCCTTGGACTCCGACATCAGGCGCACCGCTTCCGTCGCCTGCTTGTCGAAGGTCTGCGCTCCATTCGGACCGGTGCCGGACCAGTGAGTGGCGTACACGTCGACGGTGCGTGCGCAGGCCGGGTCGAGACAGACCGCGGCGCCGACGATCCACATGGTGTCCTTAGGGTTTTTGTTCTGGGAAGTGTCGAGCTGCAGCCATTGCGGTTTGCCGGCCATGCCATAGCGCAGGACCATCCCGGTGCCGTTGCGCTCGCCGGTATGCGCCTTCCACCCGAGCGCGGTGCGAACCTGCTCGGGCGACGCGCAGTGCCACGCCTCGGCCAGGCCGAGCGCGATCGTCGCCGGGTCCTGACCCAGCCGCTGGACGAGCTCGCGCTGCACGATCCCCACGCCCCAGGCGTTGAGGGGCTTGCCCTGATCGGTGCAATTGTCGCTGTCGGCGAAGGGTGCGGCGCGACCGCGCAGCGGCTGAATGCCTTTGCCCGACCTGATGTTGTAGAAGGCGACCTTGAACGTCGCCGGTGCCGCGTGGCCAACCATCAACCCCGCCGCCATGAGGCCGCCGACGACGATCCATCGGCTCGCCTTTACAACTCGCTGCGTCACAGACATCGGCATACGCTGCATCGGGGATGCAAGACCGGAACCAGCAGAGCTGAAGGCCACGTGTTTCAAGGCTCAGCTGCAGATCGGTATGATCAGAACGGGAGGGGCCGTGCCGCGTGAAAACTTTTCGAGCGGAACACCATGGGAGCCGATCGTCGGCTACTCGCGAGCCGTGCGCGTGGGGAATCAGGTCTGGGTGTCCGGGACGACGGCCACCGGGCAGGACGGCGCCGTCGTCGGCGTCGGCGACGCCTACGCACAGGCGAAGCAGACGCTGAAAAACATCGAGGCGGCGCTGACGAAGGCCGGCGCCCGCCTCGACGATGTCGTCCGTACCCGCATGTTCGTGGTCGACATCGCGAGAGACTGGGAGCAGATCGGCCGCGCCCACGGTGAGGTGTTCGGCAACATTCGTCCCGCGACCTCCATGCTCGAGGTTCGCGCCCTGATCGATCCGGCGATGCTCGTCGAGATCGAAGCCGACGCGATCGTGGCGAACGGATAGCTGGTGAGATTGCTGGGCCTGGTCATCCTGGTGGCGTGGCTGTCGGCGCCGGCGGCGGGCCAGGTTCCGCCGGCGCCGGACGAAGCGGAGGTCTATCGCGTCGCCCTCCAGGCCCTCGAGTTCGAGTCGCTTGGCTCGCGCTTCAAGAAACATGTGCTGAGCGCGTCGACCTTCGACCCCGGCGGGCTGTGGCGCGCGCTCGACCACGAGACGATCAAAACCGCGCCGTACCTCGATCCGAGGCGCCGGCTGACGTATGCGAGACCGGAGACGGTCGAATCGTTCCTGGCGGCGATTGGCACCCAGAAACCGCTGCCGCAGGAGCTCCGACGTCTGCCGGCATTTCTGCTGGTCGACGCCAGCGAAGCGCGTGCGATCACCGCCCGCAACGGCTGGCGCGATTTCGAACGGCGCAATGCGCTGGCGCCCGGCTCCGTCTCAGTGTCGCGGATTGGATTCGATCCGTCCGGATCTCAGGCGCTGTTGTATGTCGATTTCGTCTGCGGATCGCTCTGCGGTTCAGGACGCTTCGTCCTCCTCGAACGCAGCAGCGGCGCGTGGCGTGTCGTCAAGGTCGACGGCTACATGGAGTCGTGAAATCAAGGTACATCGATCATTTCGACCGGTCCGGCTGAAGCCGGACACTACCGAAATCAATCCTTCAATCAATTACCCGATTACCAGATTTCCCAATCACCCAATTCGGTGATGCAGCCTAGTCGCCCATGGCGAGGAGCGCGCGGACGCCTGATCGCATCGAGGTCAGCCAGATCGCGATGCTGAGACCGGTCGCACCGGCGAAGCAGAGCGCGATCAGCGACAGCTGCGACGCCGACAACGGACGGCCGCGCACCTGCTGCAGCAGGTAGACCGACGAAGGCCAGCCGAGCAGCCCGATCATCACGATCACGAACAGCACCGCCTGCATCATGAACGCGACGCCGCCATAGGAACCGGCCACCTGGCTCGGGTCGGCGCCGAACCTCGGGTAACGAGCGCCCAGGCCGACCGCGAGGCCGACGAGCGCGAAGGTCATGAGCACGATCGCGAGCGCGGTGACCACCTTGAGGAACGGATCGACGCCGAGAAACTCGTTGGCGGCCACGGTCAGGACCTCGGTCAGCAGCAGCACCGGCACGAACGCCGTCCAGAACTTCGACCACAGAAAATCGTGCAGCGTGATGGGCGACGTCCGGATGATCCAGAACGACGCCCCCTCAGCCGAGACCGCGGGAAATGCGAACCGCACCGCCACGGTCGCCATCACGAACCCGGCCATCCCGAGATTGATGAACGCGTAGATGTTCTTCAGGAAGCCGCTCATGTAGGGAATCTTCGAGAGGTCGAGCACGCGGAAGTTATAGAGATACAGCAGGACCAATGCGAGCAGCAGCAGGAGCTGCGACCACTGGCTCACGTCGCGCAGGAAGATCTTCAGGTCCTTGATCAGCAGCTGCCGCCTGACCGTGGACAGGGGCAGCGCACCCGCGACGAGGTCGAGCGCGCGGAACTTCGTGAAGCGCGCCTTGGGCGCCTCCTGCGATCGGCTGTAGCCGGAGAAATACCATCGTTCACTTGCGGCGCGCAGCACCACCACCGACGCGAGCGCGGTGGTCCAGAGCGCGCCGGCGTGCAGCAGATCGCGGCCGCCCTGCAGGCTGGCGAAGAGCGTCTCCCCGGCCCAGAACGACGGCAGCAGCGGCGTGATCGGCGACTGCAGCGTGGCGAAGAAATCGGTCAGATCGGGCAGCGACTCCACCTTCAGCAGCTGCTCCGGCCGGATGAAGCGGAGCACGATGACCAGGCTCGCCGCGAACAGCAGGCCCATCAACATCAGGATGTCGCGCGCGC
>Ga0070665_100003982_pt1 | contig 15579 bp, 16 predicted proteins | sample KBSS13metaG_FD_65862 | JGI IMG/M metagenome (GOLD analysis project Ga0070665, IMG submission 65862) | Switchgrass rhizosphere microbial communities from Kellogg Biological Station, Michigan, USA - KBS S1-3 metaG | ecosystem: Host-associated > Plants > Roots > Rhizosphere > Soil ... | reverse complement strand
TGATTCTCGGCATCATCCAGACCCTCATCGCCTTTGACGGAACGCTGAGCTCATGGTGGACCAAGATCGTCGTCGGAGTTTTGCTGTTGCTCTTCTGCCTCTTGCAGCGGCTGTTCGAGGGGCGCGCGCGGACCCGGGCATGACCGGGCAGCAGTTCGGGCGTGCGCCCGACGGCTCCGAGGTCCTGCTCTACACGCTCGGCTCCCCGGACGGCCTGCAGGCCGAGATCATGACCCTGGGCGGCACCCTCAAGTCCCTGACCCTGCCGGTGAAGGGCAAGCGCATTCCGCTGGCCCTGGGATTTCCCGGCATCGAGCAGTACCTCGCCGACACCTCGTACGTCGGCCAGCTGGTCGGCCGCTTTGGCAATCGCATCGCGGGCGCGCAATTCAACCTCGACGGCAAGACCTACCCGCTGACCCGGAACAACCCGCCCAATACCCTGCATGGCGGAACCATCGGGTTCGGCAAGTACGTCTGGAAGGTGCTCGGCGCCGGCAGCGGCAAGACCAGCTACGTGAAGCTCGGCCATCGCTCGCCGGCAGGCACCAACGGCTTCCCGGGCAATCTCGACGTGACCGCGCTGTACACCATCTTCGAGAACACGTTGACGCTGGCCTACGAGGCCACCACGGACGCGCCCACTCCTATCAATCTGACCTGGCATCCCTACTTCACGCTGTCGGGCGATGCGCGCAAGCCCATCGACGAGGTGCAGATGCGCATCGCGGCCAGCCACTATCTACCGGTCAACGAGTCGCGCGTGCCCACTGGCGAGATCGCGCCCGTCGACGGCACACCCTTCGATTTCCGGAAGATGCACGACGTACGCGTACCACCGGCGGCCTCGCATCCGCAGATCGCGCTGACGCGCGGGTTCGACCACTGCTGGGTGCTGGATCACCCGGGCGCCGAGGTTGCCGCCGAGCTTTATGCGCCCTCGAGCGGCGTGCGGATGAAGGTCAAGACCAATCTTCCCGGACTGCAGGTGTACGGCGCCTACCACTTCAGGAGCGTCTACCCCGACCTGCACGGCCTCGCACTGGAACCGGAGAATTTCCCGGACGCGCCCAACCACGCGAACTTCCCGAGCAGCATCCTGCGGCCCGGCGAGACGCACCGCTCGTACATGAGCTTCACGTTCAGCGGGTGACCGCCATGAAAAACATCCTGCTCGCCGCCGCCCTGGCCTGTTGCGCATCGATGGCACACGCGGGCAACTGCGTCGACAAACACGCCAACGATCCCAATTTCGTACAGCTCGCGGTGCCGGACGGCGCGCCACGTCCCGCCGACGCCGGCGCGTTTTCCATCGTCGATGAGAACCTGACGGTCGACAATCTGCAGGCGAAGGTCGGTCCGCCGGATGGGTCCATGGCCAGCGGAACCAAGTCGACGCTCCTGGTGTGGTGCGTGCCGGATGGCGAGGTGCGCGTACTGACTCGTGACGGCAGCACCATCGAGCAGGTGCGCCACAACGGCAAGGTCGTCTTCGACCGCAAGAAAAAGAAGTAGCCGTCACCCACGGGGTATCATCGCCCCGCGTGAAAGCCGCCTACCTGCATCCGAAGTACTGGCCCACCTGGCTCGGCCTGGCCGTGCTGCGCGTGTTCGAACCGCTGCCGCACCGGCTGCTCTATCTACTGGGCCGTTGGCTGGGCCTGTTCATCCACCTGTTCCCGACGCCGTTCAAGCGCATCGCCCGCCGCAACATCGAGCTGGCGCTGCCCGAGTTCGACGAGACGCGCCGCCGCGCCATCCTGCGCGAACACTTCGCGGGACTGGGTTGCGCGCTGTTCGAGACCGCCATCAGCTGGTGGTCGTCGAACGAACGCATCCGGCGCATCACCGACATGCGCGGGCTCGAGCACCTGCAGGCCGCGCAGGCCACGGGGCGCGGCGTCCTGCTGCTGTCGGCGCATTTCAATTCCATCGAGATCGGCTGTCGCGCGCTGGCCGCGCGCCTGCCGCTCAACATCATGTACCGCCCCACCAAGAACCTGCTGATCGGCGAGTTCGTGCACTCGCGCCGCGCGGTGCAGACCCGGCGCGCGATTCCGCGCGACGACGCGCGCACGCTGATCCGGGCGCTGAAGGACGGCGAGGTGGTCTGGTACGCGCCCGACCAGAGCTTCCGCAAGAAAGGCGCCGAGATGGTCAAGCTGTTCGGGATCCCGGCCGCCACCAACACCGCCACCTCGCGCATCGTGAAGATGACCCAGGCGCTGGTGCTGCCGTATTTCTTCGAGCGCCTGCCGGGCGGCGGTTACCGCGGGAACATCCACCCGCCCCTGGAAGGCTTTCCCACCGACGACCCGGTGGCCGACACCGAGCTCTTCAATCACATCGTGGAAGCCGAGGTGCGCCGCATCCCCGAGCAGTACCTGTGGATTCACCGGCGATTCAAGGGTTTGACCCCGGACTATCCCAAGTACTACGCCGGTATATGACGGGGTCTGACCCCATTTCCGCGCGCGGCCATTGAATCTCGCCTGAGGGTGAACGGAAATGGGGTCTGACCCCATTCCTGCCTCCATTTGCCGACGCGATATTTTCAGGCCACATCACTAAGATAGGCCGCTCACTGAATACCTCTACGGGGATCCCATCGTCATGAAGCACTACATCACCGCCCTCATCCTGGCGGGCGGTCTTGCCGCCTCGCAGGCCCATGCCGCCTGCAACTACCCGGTTGCCCCGGGCAAGTTTCCGGACGGCAACCAGGCCTCCAAGGATGAAATGCTGGCCGCCAAGGGACAGGTCGTTCAATACAACAAGGACATGGAAACTTACCTGACCTGCATCCAGGGCGAATACGACGCCAAGGTCGCCGCGGAAACGCAGGCCACGCCGGATCAGAAGGCCGAGATGGCCCGCGTCCAGGACCAGAAACACAACGCCGCCGTGCAGGAACTGCAGTCGGTTGCCGATCGTTTCAACGAGCAGCTGCGCGTGTGGAAGGCCAAGAACGCGACCGGCGAGAAGGACAAGAAGCCCTCCTGACCGCGACGCTTCGCGCGCGGCGGGTGAAGTGAACCCAGATGTCGCTGCTGACGCCCGCCCAGGCCGAAACACTGATCGAGCAGCACCTCGCGTGCCTGCCGATCGAGTCGTTGCCGCTGACGCAGGCGGCTGGCGCGGTACTGCGCGAGAACATCTACGCCGAGCGTGATCAGCCGCCGTTCGATCGCGTGGCCATGGATGGCATTGCGTTGAGCAGCGCCGCTTCGGGCAACGGCGGACGCCTGCGTGTGGCGGCTCAACAAGCGGCGGGTGATCCGCCGCTGACTCTCGACGATCCCGCCACCTGCATCGAGATCATGACCGGCGCGATGTTGCCGCGGGGTTGCGACGCGGTGGTGCCGGTCGAGCAGGTGCAGCGCAGCGGCGACATCGCCGAGATCGGGCGCAAGCCCGTGCAGCCCTGGGCCAACGTGCATCGCCGCGGATCGGATTGCCGCCAGGGCGCGTTGTTGCTCGCGGCCGGCACGCGGCTCTCGCCGCCGGAAGTCGCCATCGCCGCGGGCGCGGGCATGGCTCGCTTGCGCGTCAGCGCGCAGCCGATGATCGTGGTGATTTCCACCGGCAACGAGCTCATCGAGCCCGGCGAAGTCATCGAGCCGCACCAGGTACGCCGCTCCAATGCATACGGAATCACCGCCAGCCTGCGCCAGCACGGCTACGCGCGCGTGGCCGACGATCACCTGCGCGACGACGAGGCCGAGCTCACCGAGCGGCTCGGCTTCCACCTGCGCACGCACGACGTGCTGATCCTGTCGGGCGGCGTGTCCATGGGCAAGATGGACCTGGTGCCGAAGGTGCTCGAGAAGTTAGGCGTGACGCTGGTGTTCCACCACGTCGCGCAGCGGCCGGGAAAGCCCATGTGGTTCGGAGTGTCGCAGTCCGGTCCCGCGGTGTTCGCGCTGCCCGGCAACCCGGTGTCGACGCTGGTGTGCCTGGCACGTTACGTGTTGCCGGCGCTGCGGGCCGCGATGGGCCAGGCGCCGAGCGAACCGCGGCGCATCGCGCTCACCGCGCCGGTCGAGGTGAAGGTGCCGTTGTCGCTGTTCATGCCGGTGATGCTCAAGAACGACGACTGGGGCCGCACTTCCGCGGAGCCGCGCGCCACCAACGGCTCGGGCGACTTCACCTCGCTCGCGGGCACCGACGGCTTCGTCGAACTACCGCCCGGACCCAATACCTTCCCGAAGGGCTTCGTCGCGCCCTTCTATCGTTGGTGAAGAGCTGGCACCGCATGGAACCGCGCGAAAACGTGATCACCCTGGGAAGACCGCCGCTCGACACGCTGCGCCGCCCCATCCACGACCTGCGCATCTCGGTCATGGACCGTTGCAATTTCCGCTGTCCGTATTGCATGCCGCGCGAGACTTTCCACGAGTCGTACCGCTTCCTGAAGAGCAGCGAGCGGCTGGACTTCACCGAGATCCTGCGGTTGTCGCGCGTGTTCGTGCGCGCCGGCGTCAAGAAACTGCGCATCACCGGCGGCGAGCCGCTGCTGCGGCCCAACCTGGCCGACCTCATCGGCGATCTCACGCAACTGCCCGGCATCGAGGACATCGCGCTCACCACCAACGGCATGTTGCTGGCCAAGTACGCCACCGAGCTCAAGGCCGCGGGCCTGAACCGGATTACCGTCAGCCTCGACACGCTCGACCCGGAAGTGTTCACGAAGATGAGCGGTGGCTTCGGCGGCGTCGGCGAGGTACTGGAAGGCATCGAGGCGGCGCGACGCGCGGGCCTCGCGCCCATCAAGATCAACACCGTCGTGCAGCGCGGCGTGAACGATCACACGCTGATGGACCTGCTGGCGCATTTCCGCGGCACCGGCGTCATCGTGCGTTTCATCGAGTACATGGACGTGGGCACGCGCAATCACTGGAATCCGGTACTGGTGGTGCCGTCGCGCGAGCTGGCCGCGCGTATCCACGCGCGCTGGCCGATCGAGCCGCGTGACCGCGAGTACCGCGGCGAAGTAGCCGAGCGCCACGTGTACTCCGACGGCGCCGGTGAAATCGGATTCATCTCGTCGGTGTCGCAGCCCTTCTGCGGCGATTGCTCGCGCGCGCGCATTTCCTCCGACGGCTCGTTCTACACCTGCCTGTTCGCCACCCAGGGCACCGACCTGCGCGCGCCGCTGCGCGCCGGCGCCAGCGACGAGGAGCTGTACGAACTGGTGCGCGGTGTGTGGAGCGGCCGCCGCGACCGCTACAGCGAACTGCGCTCGTCGATGGGCGCGACGGACCTGCACAAGGTCGAGATGAACTACATCGGCGGCTGAAGGCCGCTCCCCGCATGCCCAAGTCCAGACTCACCCATGTCGATGCCGCCAATCGCCCCACCATGGTGGACGTCGGCGCCAAGCAGGCCACGCAACGCGAGGCCTCGGCCGAGGCCATCGTCAAACTACCGCCGTCGGTGGCGCGAGAATTGAGGCGCTCCGGGCACCGCACGAAGAAAGGCCCGGTGTTCGACACGGCCATCGTGGCCGGCGTCATGGCCGCGAAGAAGACGCACGAGATCGTGCCGTTCTGCCATCCGCTGCCGCTGGAACGTTGCACCATCGATATTGCCGATGGCCCGCGAGGCACGTTGCGCATCGTCTGCAGCGTGTCCGTGCACCACAAGACCGGCGTCGAAATGGAAGCGCTGACCGGCGCGACCGCCGCGGCGCTCACCATCTACGACATGTGCAAGGCGCTGTCACACGACATCGAGATCGGACCCGTGCGCCTGCTCAGCAAGCAGGGCGGCAAGCGCACCTTTCTGCGCAAGCCAGCCAAACGCGTGGCAGCGTCACGGAAGCGCGCATGAGTTCGCAGCCATTGTTGGGCCTGGTGCTCGCCGGTGGACGCAGCACGCGCATGCAACGCGACAAGGCGGCCATCGCCTACCACGGCCGTGAAACCCAGCTCGAGACCGCGATGAAACTGCTGGCGGGCCGCGTCGACCGCGCCTTCGTCTCGATGCGCGCCGACCAGGCCGACGACCCGGTGCGCGCCGCCTGGCCGCGCATCGTGGATCGGGGTGACGTGGAGGGGCCCATTGCCGGCATCAGCGCGGCTCTGGCCGAACATCCCGACGCCGCCTGGCTGGTGCTGGCCTGCGACCTGCCCTTCCTCGATGCCGCGACGCTCGATTACCTGATCGTGAACCGTGATCGCGAGCGCGACGCCACGGCGTTTCGCTCCAGCCATGACGGGCTGCCCGAGCCACTGTGCGCCATCTACGAGCCGCGCGCGCTCGCCGCCATCGCCGCGCATGTCGCGGGCGGCAGGAACTGCCCGCGCAAGTTCCTGATCAACGCGAATACCCGGCTGCTGGACCCGCTGAATCCGCACGCGCTCGACAACGTGAATACCGTGGCGGAGTATGGCGCGGCCATGTCCGCCCTCGATACGCTGGAAATTCGCGTGCAGTACTACGCGCTGTTGCGCGAGCAGGCCGGCCGCAGCGTCGAGACGCTGGCCACGCGCGCGCGCACGCCGCGCGAGCTGTACGCCGAGCTCGCCGCGAAGTATCCCTTCACGCTGCCCTCCGAAATGCTGCGCGTGGCCGTCAACGCCGAGTTCGGTGACTGGTCGCAGCCGCTGAAGGCTGGCGACGCCGTGGTGTTCATTCCCCCGGTGGCCGGCGGATGAGCGCCCCCTTCCGTTTCAGCGCGGAACCGCTGGATCTCGCGGCCCTGCAGCGCGACTTGCGCGACGACAGTTGCGGCGGCTTCGCCGCCTTCGAGGGCTGGGTGCGCAATCACAATGAAGGTCACGCCGTTACGCGGCTCGAGTACGAGGCGTTCGCCGAGCTCGCCGACAAGGAAGGCACGCGCATCGTGCAGGCGGCCATCGAGAAATTCGGCGTGACCCGCGCCGCCTGCGTGCATCGCATCGGATCGCTGGGCATCGGCGACATCGCGGTCTGGGTCGGCGTCAGTGCCGTGCATCGCGACGAAGCGTTCCGCGCCTGCCGGTTCATCATCGACGAAGTCAAACACCGCGTGCCGATCTGGAAGAAGGAGCACTACGTCAACGGTGACTCCGGCTGGGTGAACTGCGAGCGGTGCGCGGCACCGCCGGCGCATGATCATGAACACGCCCATCACCATGAGGGTGGGGATCGGCCCCAATCGGCCGTTTGGGGCCGATCCCCAAGTCCGGTGCCTGACTACTCGCGGCAGGTCGCGCTGCGTGAAGTCGGGCCCGCTGGGCAGGCGCGCCTGCGCGCGGCCTCGGTGCTGGTGGTCGGTGCGGGCGGCCTCGGCGTACCGGTGTTGCAGTATCTCGCTGGCGCCGGCGTCGGCCGGCTCGGCATCGTCGACGGCGATCGGCTCGAGCCTTCGAACCTGCATCGACAGACCTGGTATGCGCTGGCCGATTGCGGCCGCGAGAAGGCCGCGCTGGCCGCGGGCCGGGTGCGCGCGCTCAACCCCGAGGTGCGCGTCGAAGCGCATGCGCTGCGGCTCGATGCGGGCAACGCCGAGCACCTGGTGCAAGGCTTCGACCTGGTGCTCGACTGCAGCGACAACTTCAGCACCAAGTTCCTGCTCAACGACGTCGCGTTACGCACCGGCAAGCCGGTGCTCTTCGCCAGCGTCTATCAATACGAAGGCCAGCTGCAGCTGGTCGCCGGCGATGCGAGCTCACCCTGCCTGCGCTGCGTGTGGCCCGAAGCCACGCGCGACGGGCTGATCGGCAATTGCGCCGAGGCCGGCGTGCTCGGCCCGGTTCCGGGCGTATTCGGCAGCCTGCAGGCGCTCGAAGCGCTCAAGCACCTGCTCGGCCTTCCGGGACTGGCGGCGAACGAAATGCTGATCTTCGACCTCGTGACGCTGAGCACGCAGCGCCTGCGCGCGCGGCGCGCGCCGGATTGCGTGGCCCACGCACGCGCCGCCGGCCCGGCGGTGGCGGCCGCCGAACCCGAAGGGCTCGAAGCCCGCTTCGGCTCGCTCGCGGATGCCGCGGCCGCGGGATTCACGCTGATCGACGTGCGCGACTCGCAGGAGCGCATCGCCGAGCCCATGCCCGGCAGCCTGCATCTGCCGATGAGCAAACTGCTGATGCAGGCGCCGGAGCTGGATCTCGAGGGCCGCTATCTACTGGTGTGCGCCACTGGCCGCCGCAGCGGCGCCGCCGCCGACTTGTTGCGTTCGCAGGGTTTCCGCGCGTGCCGCAGCCTGCGCGGCGGGCTCAAGGCCCTCAAGTCCATCGCTTGAAGCGCCTCGCGTCCGCATGGCTGGCGTTGTGGCTCGCATCGCCCGCGCTCGCGGCCGCGGCCGCGGCCGTCAACGAACATCCCCTGCTGGAACTGGCGCGCGAACGCGCGGCCGCGCCCGACAAGATCGAGCGCGGTGCCTCCGACGGCTCGTCCGTGCGCGAGGCGCGGCATGCTCTCGAGCAGGCGCACGTGCCGCCGGACGCCGACTGTGCCGCCGCGATCGGCGCCGCGCGGTTCGCCGCCCTGCATATGGAACTCGCCGCATCGAACGCCGAAGCCGGTGACCTGGCCGCGGCGGCCGCCGGCTACCGCCGCGCACACGCCTGTCGCCCGCACGATGCCAACATCCTCGCCTTGCTGGCCGGCGTATTGTTCGACGCTCGCGACCTGCGCGGCACCCGCGAGGCCATCAGCGCCTCACTCGACATCGACCCTCGTTCGGTCAGCAGCACCCGGATCGCCGCCAATCTCGACTTCGTCGAGGAGCGCTGGGCCGACGCCATCTCGCGCTTCCGCTACGTGGCGTCGAGCGACGACGACCGCCGCCAGGCCGGCTACGGCCAACTCATGTACTGGCTGGCACAACTGCGCGGCGGCGTGGCGAAACCCGAGTTCGTCACGCGCACTCCTACCGAGTCCTGGCCGCAGCCCCTGCTGCTCTACATGCGCGGCGAATACACCGAAGCCGAGCTGGTCGGCCCCATCACCGCTGGCGATCGCGACGACAACATCATCCCCAACACCAGCACCGACGAGCGGCTTTGCGAAGCGCTGTTCTATGTCGCCGAGGAATACTGGGCGCGCGGCCAGCCCGACGTGGCGCGCGACTACTTCGCCGCGCTGGTGAACATCAAGGTGCTGTACTTCCTCGAGCACGGCCTGGCTCTGGCCGAGATCGCGAAACTCCGCAAGTAATGGGGACATTCCTCGTTTCCTAGCAAACGGGGACAGACTAGCCTGGGCGAATCTGTCCAGTGCCCCGGACCACGTACTTGTACGAGGTGAGCTGCTCGACGCCAACCGGACCGCGTGCGTGGAATCGATCCGTGGAGATCCCGATCTCCGCGCCCATGCCAAATTCACCGCCGTCGGCGAACTGCGTCGACGCGTTGTGCAACACGATCGCACTATCTACCCGGTCGAGGAAGCGCTGCGCGGTCACGGCGTTCGCAGTGACGATACTGTCCGTGTGAGCCGAGCCGTACTTCGCGATGTGTTCGATGGCGGCGTCGACGCCGTCCACGACTCGGGCCGCGATGATGGCGTCCAGGTATTCGGTGTACCAGTCCTGCTCGGTCGCGGCCTTCACGCGGGTGTCGATCTTCTGCACCTCGGCGTCGCCGCGTACTTCGCACCCGGCGTCGAGCAGCTCGCGGACCACGGGTGCCAGCAGCGTGGCGGCGCCGGCGCGATCCACCAGCAAGGTCTCGGCTGAACCGCAGATCCCGGTGCGCCGCAGCTTGGCGTTCTTGACGATCGAGCGCGCCATCGCGAGATCCGCATCACGATCGACATACACATGGCATACGCCTTCGAGATGTCCGATCACCGGCACGCGCGCCTCGGCCTGCACGCGCGCCACCAGGCTCTTGCCGCCGCGCGGCACGACCACGTCGATGAAATCCGTCATCGACGACAACATGAATCCCACGGCGGCGCGGTCCGTGGTCGGCACGAGCTGGATCGCCGCGGCGGGCAGGCCCGCGGCGCGCAGGCCATCCACCAGGCAGGCATGGATGGCGCGGCTCGAATGCACGCTCTCCGAGCCACCGCGCAGGATGGCGGCATTGCCGGACTTCAGGCACAGCGTGCCCGCGTCGCAGGTCACGTTGGGGCGGCTCTCGTAGATGATGCCGACCACGCCCAGCGGCACGCGCACGCGCGAGATGTCCAGACCGTTGGGGCGCGTCCAGTGCGCCGAAGTGGTGCCGATGGGGTCTTCCAGCGCCGCGATGTCCTCGACGCCGCGCGCCATGGCTTCGACGCGCTTCTCGTCCAGCGCCAGGCGGTCGAGCATCGCGCCGGACAGCCCCTTGGCGCGCGCCGCGTCCATGTCCCTGGCGTTCGCGGCTAACAACTCGGCCTGGCGCGCCCGCAGCGCCGCGGCGATCGCCGCCAGCGCGCGATTCTTGGCGGCCGTGCTGGCCAGCGCCAGCTCGGCGGCGGCCGCGACGGCATCACGTCCGAGCGGCAGCATCACGGCGGCAATTTCGGAGTTGGCGGTCGGGTCGATGGCGGCGTTCATGGTCAACCTCTTCAGGCGGGCGCGAGATCAGGACGCATCATCACCAGGTCGTCCCGGTGGATGATCTCGTCGCGCCCACGGAAACCCAGCAGCGCCTCGATGTCGGCACTGCGCTTGCCGACGATACGCGTGGCGTCGCGCTCGCTGTAGGCGATCATGCCACGCGCGATCTCGTTGCCGTCGCGGTCGAGCACGCTCACGGTATCGCCGCGGGCGAACTGCCCGCTCACCGCGACCACGCCCGCCGGCAGCAGGCTCTTGCCCGAGCGTAGCGCCTGCAAGGCGCCGGCATCGATGGTCACCGCGCCATTCGGGCGCAGCGATCCGGCGATCCATTGCTTGCGGGCGTTCTCGGGATTCTGCGAGGGCAGGAACCAGCTGCAGTCGGCGCCCTCTTCCAGCCGGGCGACCGGGTGCAGGGGCGCGCCGGCCGTGATGGCCATGGCGCAGCCCGCGGAGGTGGCGATCTTCGCGGCGGCGATCTTGGTCGCCATGCCGCCCGAGCCCACGGCCGAGGCGGATCCCCCACCCATGGCTTCGATCTCGGGTGTGATGTCGCGCACTTCGGGAATCAGCCGCGCCGTCGGATCGCGATTCGGGTCGGCGGTGAACAGGCCGGACACGTCGGACAACAACAGCAGGCAATCGGCGCTGATCATCTGCGCCACGCGCGCGGCCAGACGGTCGTTGTCGCCGTATCGGATCTCGGTGGTGGCCACGGTGTCGTTTTCGTTGATCACCGGCAGCGTGCCGAGTTCCAGCAATTCCGACAGCGTGGCGCGCGCGTTGAGGTAACGGCGCCGGTGTTCGCTGTCTTCGAGCGTTAACAAAATCTGGGCCACGGTGACGCCGGCGGCCGCGAACAACTCTTTATAAATGTGGGCCAGTGCGATCTGGCCTACAGCGGCCGCGGCCTGGCTTTGCGGCAGCGCGAGCGGGCCGCCCGGCAGTTTGAGCTCCCGGCGCCCGAGCGCGATGGCACCGGAGGACACGAGCACGACTTCCTGCTTGCGCGCGCGCAGGCGCAACAGGTCCTCGACCAGGGTACCGAGCCAGTGCCGGTTGACCTGCCCGTTGGGACTTATCAACAGTGCCGAGCCGACCTTGACGACGATGCGGCGTGCACGAGTTAGAGGCAATGCATTACTCATGGGCCGGGCAATATAGCCCGTTGCCGCATTCGCAGGCAGCCCCTAAACTCTCGGCCCTCCAGCACAGAGGCCTGAATTCGTGAGCAGAGAATACGCACCGGTCCCCGGCAAGTGGTACGAGAACAAGGAAGAGGACGAGACCTTCCGCGTCCTGTCCGTGGACGAGGACGACGAGCTCGTGGAAATCGAGTACCTCGACGGTGAAATCGAAGAGCTGGACCTCGACACCTGGCACGAGCTCGACCTCGAACCGACGGAGGAGCCGGAAGGCTGGTCCGACGACGCGGACGAGGACGATGACGAAGAAGATGAAGAAGACTTCGACGACGACGAGGATGAAGACGACGACGATGATGACGATGACGACGACGACCTGGACGACGAAGAAGAAGACAACTACTAGCCGGTAGCTAGGTTCGAATTTGCCCGCCGCCGACAGCTGGTACCACGAGAAAGAATCCGCCTGGCTGTGCGGCGCGGTAGCCGCCGAAAAGCGGGCCGCCTGATGGGCATCGTGGGCGGCAGCGCCGGGCTCGCGGCCTGGAGCATCGGCGAGCTCCAGGGCGCCACGGTCGGCTGATGCGCGTCGTCGCCATCGTGGGCCATTCGGGCAGCGGCAAGACCACGCTGATCGAGAAGCTGATCCCGGGCCTGCACCGCCGGGGGCTCACGGTCTCCACCGTCAAGCACACGCACCACCACCAGATCGAGCTCGACACCCCGGGCAAGGACAGCCACCGGCACCGCATGGCGGGCGCCGCCGAGGTCGTCATTGCCTCGGACACGGGCTGGGCGCGGATCGCCTCCTCCGAAGAGCCTGCCCGCCTGCAGGACCTCATCGCGCAGCTCCGGCCGGTGGATGTCGTCCTCGTGGAGGGCTTCAAGCAACTCGAAGGCTTGAGGCGTGTCGAAGTCTTTCGTGGGGCTGGAGAACCCCTGGTAATCGCGGATCCCGGCATCGCGGCGGTGGCCGTGCCGGCCGGGCTCGAGATCAAGGGTTTCCAGGGGACGACGTTGCCGCTCGAGGACATCGAGGCGGTGCTGAATTTCGTCCTAAGCGGTTGATTTTCGCGTCCCCGTCGCCAAAATTGTCGCACTCGCCTTGCGAGTCATCCACACGGAGCTGATTAATGAAACGCGTCGTCCTCCTGATCGCCACCAACATCGCGATCATGCTGGTCCTGTCCATCGTGGTCAGTGTGTTCGGCCTGGACCGCTACCTCACGCAGAACGGCCTCAACCTCGGCGCGTTGCTGGTGTTCTCCGCGGTGCTCGGTTTCGGCGGCTCCTTCATCTCGCTCCTCATCTCGAAGTGGATGGCCAAGACGTCCATGGGAGTACAGGTCATCGACCAGCCGCGCAACGAGACCGAGCAGTGGCTGGTGAGCACGGTGCGCAGGCAGGCCCAGGCCGCCGGCATCGGCATGCCCGAGGTGGGCATCTTCGATTCCCCGGATCCGAACGCCTTCGCCACGGGCGCGAATCGCAACCACGCGCTGGTCGCGGTCTCCACGGGCCTGCTGAACAACATGCGTCGCGACGAAGTCGACGCGGTGCTGGGCCACGAAGTCAGCCACGTCGCCAACGGCGACATGGTCACGCTCACGCTGATCCAGGGCGTCATGAACACCTTCGTGTTCTTCCTGGCGCGCGTCATCGGTTTCATCGTGGACCGCGTCATCCTGAAGAACGAACGCGGCGCCGGAATGGGCTACATGATCACCGTGATCGCCGCGCAGCTGGTGCTGGGCATCCTCGCCGGCATGATCGTGGCCTGGTTCTCGCGCAAGCGTGAGTTCCGCGCCGACGCCGGGGGTGCACGACTCGCGGGTGCGCCGTCCATGATTGGAGCCCTCGAAGCGCTCAAGCGCGTACATACGCCGGCCGCGCTGCCCGAGAAGATGGCGGCCTTCGGCATCCGCAGCGGCACGCCGCAGGGCTGGCAGAAGCTCTTCATGACGCACCCGCCGCTCGAAGAGCGAATTGCCGCACTGAAGCAGCCCGCCTAAACGCGACCTGTTACCAGTCCGCAAGGGGCCGGATGCGACAAGATTCGCATTCGGCCCTGTCATATACCTCTACAGGAAACCCCGACACTTCATGAATGCCCCTCTCCCGAACGACGCGGCGCAGTCGATGAATCCCCTCGTGCGCATGGGCCGTGCCCTGCTGCAGTGGTTCGACACCAGCCGCTCGTCCTCATTCAGTGACGACGCCAAGGACCAGCCCGGCGCGGACCGGATCGACTGGATGCGCACGCTGCCGTTCATCCTGATGCACGCCGCCTGCTTGTTCGTGTTCGTGGTCGGCGTGAGCCCGATCGCGTTGATCGTGTGCGTGGCGCTGTATTTCATCCGCATGTTCGCGATCACGGGTTTCTACCACCGCTACTTCTCGCACAAGTCGTTCAAGACCTCGCGCGTCGGCCAGTTCCTGTTCGGCGTGCTGGGTTCCTCGGCGGTGCAACGTGGACCCATCTGGTGGGCCGCGCACCATCGCGATCACCACCAGTACTCCGACAAGCCCGAAGACGCGCACTCACCCATCCAGCACGGTTTCGTGCGCGCCCACATGAGCTGGTTCCTGTCGAAGAAGGGCTTCGCGCCCGACCTCAAGCGCGTGCGCGACCTCATGAGTTTCCCCGAGCTGCGCTGGCTGGACCGCTTCGACATCATCGTGCCGGTGCTGCTGGCCGTCGGCGTGTTCTTCCTCGGCGTGGCGTTACAGAAGTTCGCCCCGGGCCTGCACACCAATGGCTGGCAGATGCTGATCTGGGGCTTCTTCGTGTCCACCGTGCTGTGCTCGCATGGCACCTACACGATCAACTCGCTGTCGCATGTCTTCGGCAAGCAGCGTTACAAGACCGGCGATTCCAGCCGCAACAACTGGTTCCTCGCGCTGCTCACGCTCGGCGAGGGCTGGCACAACAATCACCACCACTATCCGAGCTCGACGCGCCAGGGCTTCTACTGGTGGGAGGTCGACATCACCTATTACACGCTCAAGGTGATGTCGTGGCTCGGGATCATCTGGGACCTGAAGCCGGTGCCGGTGTCGATGCGCGACCATCACCCGCGCCGCATCCAGAAGCTGAAGTAAGACCTCCGCGAGTCACGCGCGTTATCATGCGCGCGTGATCGATCACGCCTCCATCACTCACAAGCTGAGCGCGCTGCTCGACGAGGGCGGCCTGGTCACGGACCCGGTGCGCACCGCGCCGATGCTGCGCGACCATCGCGCGCTGTATCGCGGGCATGCGCTGGCGGTGGTGGCGCCGGCCGACACGGCTGCCGTATCCCGCGTGGTCGCTTTCTGCAACGAACACCGGATCGGCGTCGTCCCCCAGGGCGGCAACACCAGCTACTGCGGCGGCGCCACGCCGGACGCCTCCAGCAGCCAGGTGCTGCTCTCCCTGGCGCGGCTGAACCGCGTGCGCGGCATCGACACCGCTAACTACACCATGGTGGCCGAGGCCGGCTGCATCCTCGCGAACCTGCACGCCGCGGCCGCCGCCGCCGACCGCTACCTGCCCCTCAGCCTGGGCAGCGAAGGCAGCTGCATGCTGGGCGGCAATCTCTCCACCAACGCCGGTGGCCTCAATGTGATCCGCTACGGCATGGCCCGCGAGCTGGTGCTGGGCCTCGAGGTGGTGCTCGCCGACGGCCGCGTGATGGACACGCTCACCGGGCTGCGCAAGGACAACACCGGCTACGACGTAAAGTCGCTGTTCCTCGGTGCCGAAGGCACGTTGGGCATCATCACGGCCGCTTGCCTGAAACTCCATCCGCCGGTGCGCTCGCGCGCCACCGCGTTCGTCGCGGTGCGCGATCCGGAGGCCGCGGTTTCCCTGCTCGGCGCCCTGCGCGAAACCAGCGGCGACAGCGTGAGCTCGTTCGAGCTGATACCGCGCATCGCCGTGGAGCTGACGATCCGCCACATCCCCGGCATCGCCGA
>Ga0070665_100003980_pt1 | contig 15580 bp, 11 predicted proteins | sample KBSS13metaG_FD_65862 | JGI IMG/M metagenome (GOLD analysis project Ga0070665, IMG submission 65862) | Switchgrass rhizosphere microbial communities from Kellogg Biological Station, Michigan, USA - KBS S1-3 metaG | ecosystem: Host-associated > Plants > Roots > Rhizosphere > Soil ... | reverse complement strand
CGACTGTCGACTGTCGACTGTCGACTGCCGACCGCTGACTGCCGACTAAGCTGGAGGCGTCTGGCGCTCTGCCGCCCTTGCGTACGCCCGCGTCAGCCACTCGCTCAACTGATGCGCGGCTTCCGCGGGCGTGCGGCCGTAAAACGGCATCAGCGCCGTCGGCACGCCCGGAATCTTGACAATGTAAGCACGCCAGCGATCGGGGGAGACGGCTGAGACTTCGATAAGGTATGGCCGTCCCCCGATGGTTTCTTCGTATCGATGGACGGCGGCGGTCACGTTTGAAGTCAGCTGACGGTTGATGAAGCGCACTGAATTCTACGCGCGTGGCGAAGTGGGTCAAGCGAAGCGAACCGCGAAGGCGCATCCACATTTTCCGATGAGGCCGATCGCTCTCTCACGGGCTCCGAAAAAATGTTTCGTGCGACAGTTCATGCACAGGAAATTCACCGTTCATCAACAGGTTTTCCACACTTGACGGGTTCCTGGCACCGCACTACCCTTAAAATTCATGAACATCAGGAGGTTAGCGGGCGTCTGGCTCGTCCTGTGCCTGCTGACACGCACGGTCGCGGCAGCTGCCGCGGACGACGCGACGATGTTTCGCGTGTTCCTGAAGGATGGCCGCTCGCTCGTGAGCTACGGCGAGCTGGCGCGCGTGGGCGATCGCGTCGTCTTCTCGATGCCGACGGAAGCCGGCGCGAACCCGGCCTTGCGTCTGGTGGACATCGCAGCCGACCAGGTCGACTGGGACCGCACCGACCGATACGCGCTTTCGGCCCGCTCCGGCCGGTACCTCGAAACGCAGGCCGAGATCGACTACACCGAGCTGTCGAACCAGATCACGCGCACGCTGAACGAAGTCGGTGAGACGACCGACAACGCCAGGCGCCTGGCCCTCGTGCAGCAGGCCCGCAGAGCTCTCGCCGACTGGCCGGTCAACCACTTCAACTATCGCGAAGCCGACATCCGGCAACTGCTGACCGTCCTCGACCAGGCGATCGCTGATCTGCGCGCCACGGCCAACGCCGCGGCGCGGTTCGAGCTGAACCTGGTGGCCGTGTCGTCCGCGCCGCCGGTCGTCGAGCCGCTCCTTCCGGCGCCGACGCCGCAGGAGACCATCGAGCAGACGCTGATCGTGGCGCATATGGCACAGTCCCCGTCGGAACGGGTCGAGATGCTGAAGGTGGCCGCGAGCGAGCTCCGAAAGGCGGACGCAGCGCTGCCGGTCGAGTGGACCGTCACCACCAGGGCTGCGATCCGGAGTGAGATTGCCGTCGAAGAGCGGATCGATCGCAGCTACGAAGCCTTGTCGAAGCGGATCACGACCGTCGCGGACTATCGGGCGCGGAACGCGGACGTGCTCGGGGTGGAGCGCCTGCTCACCCGGATCGCCCGGCGCGACACGCTGCTCGGGCGGCAGCGCCCTGACGCCATAAACTCGCTCGTGCAGGTGGTCGAAGAGAAGCTCGACGCGGCAAGACGGCTGCGCCTCGCTCGCGACCGGTGGGACCTCCGGGCGCCGGAACTCGCCAGCTATCGCGCGGCGATCAGCACGCCGCTCGATATCTTCGCCACGCTTCGCCCGGCGCTCGAGGACATCAAGTCGCTGGCCGGCTCGTCGCCGTCCACGCTGGCGCGGCTCGATCGCCTCATCGCGTGGATTATCGAGCGGTCGTCGGTGATCTCGCCGCCGGAGGAACTGACCGCCGCCCACGCCGTGTTCGTCAGCGCGGTCCATATGGCCGAGAACGCCGCGCGGATCCGACGCGAAGCGACGCTCGCGAGCAGCGTCGAGCGCGCATGGGACGCGTCGTCTGCGGCGGCAGGAGCGCTGATGCTGGGCGCCCGAGCACGAACGGATATTCGGACGCAGCTCCGGCGGCCACAGGCGCCTTGATTACGCCACGCCGGACGCGGTTGATCCGCGTCCCGGACCTTCAGGCCTTCCGGCAGGCCGTCGTCTCCTGTTCGACCGCGGGCACGGCCTCTCGAATCGGATCGACGGCCGTCGTCGTGCCGACACGCGGCGCCGGACATCATCTCTCCCGCTTCTACGACGTTCAGGCGGCAGTCCCGGACATCGTCACGCGCGATGATCTCTACCTGCGCTTGAACGCGCGGCTGGCGGCACCCCTGGGCATCCTGACCGGCAGCGAGCGCGAAGTCATTCTGCATACCGCCGCCCTGCAGACGGCCGGCACGGGCGCTAAGCCGCCGTTTCAGCTTCGCCCCGGCCTCGTCGCCGAGATGATGCGGTTCTACGACCAGCTCCGGCGGCAGGGGCAAAGCGTCGATCGATACGAAGAGCTCCTCGTGGCGAGCCTGGATGCCGACAACGATCGCGGCGCCGAGCGGCTGCTGCGGCAAACGCGTTTTCTCGCCGCGTCGTACCGGGCTTACGAGCAGCGCCTCGCCTCGCTGGCTTGTGTCGACGAACACGGTCTGCGGGCGCACCTGATCCAGCACGCGGCCGCGAGCCCCCTTCGCCGCGTGGTGGTGGCGGTGGGCGACTGGATTGCGGATCCCGACGGATTGTTCGCCGTCGATTTCGATTTGCTGACACGAATACCGGGCCTCGAGGAGCTCGACGTCGTCGCCACGTCCGGCCTGCTGGAATCGGGGTTCGACCAGCGTATCCACGACTGGCTGCCCGGGCTCGACACGGTGGACGCGGTTGCGCTCGGCCTGCGCGCCTCTCTCGTTCCGGCGATCGTGGCGCCCGGCCGGGAGGACGGCGTGCCGGTCTGGATTCACCGCGATCGGGAAGAAGAACTGGTGGCCGTCGCCCGGCGTGCGGCAGACAACCGTGATCGCGCCGACTCCACGGCCGTGGTGTTTGCCCGGCCGCTGCCGTATCTCTACCTCGCGCACGAAGTGTTCCGCAGCGCGGGGATGGCGCACCAGGCTGTCGATCGGCTGCCGCTGGCCGCCGAGCCGGCCGCGGCCGCGCTCGATCTGATTATCGAGTTCGTCTCGTCGGGGTTCACGCGAACCTCGGCCCTGGCGCTGCTGCGGTCGCCGCAGCTGTCGATCGGCGCGGGCCTGTCGCGGCAGGCCCTGGCCGGCCTCGATCGGGCGCTCCACGAGAAGCAATACCTCGGGGACCTCGAACGGCTTCACCGCTTCGTCTCGGATTTTGCCGGCGACGCGGAGATCGGGGACGCGCTGGCAGCGGTCGTGCGCGCGGCGGACGCGCTGGATCCGCTGACCGAGCCCGCGCCTGCCTCGACGCAACTGACGGCTCTCGCTTCATTCCTCACCGCCAACGCGAGCCCGAACGCCGGCGCACGATCCGTGCGTGCGTGCTCGGCTATCGTCGACGTTCTCCGGTCGCTCGCCGCGGCGCACGGCTCACATGGGGCCAGTGTCGCGACGATTGACGACCTGGCGCCGGACATCCGCCGCTGGATCGAGGAACAGACATTCGAGCCGCACACGAGCGCCGCCGGCGTGCATCTGCTCGATGCCCAGGCCGCCCGGTTCGGCGGCTTCGATACCGTGACGATCGTCGGCCTGATCGAAGGCGAATGGCCTGAACGCTCCCGGCGCAACATCTTCTATTCACCGGGCGTCCTGTCGGCACTCGGCTGGCCGTCCGAGCGCGATCGTCGCAGCGCGTCCACAGCGGCCTTCGTCGATCTCCTCCGGTCCGCTTCCCGCCACCTCGTCATATCGACGTTCAGGTTCGATGACGAGGCGCTTGTCGAGCCATCCATCCTGATAGAAGAGGTGGAGAGCGCGCGCCTCGAGGTGGTGACGGAAACGGCGCAGCCGGTCGAACCGGTGCAGATCGGCACGCTCGACGCCGATGCACGCGAATGGGCCGCGTTCCGGGCCGCGCGCAGCAGCGGCGTCCTGCCGGCTTATCACGGCGCCGCCGGCCCCCAGCCGGCGCGCGCGCTTTCCGTCAGCGCAATCGAGACGTACCTGACGTGCCCGTTCAAGTATTTCGCGCAGTACGTCATGCGCCTGGACGAAGAGCGCGAGGACGAGCAGGTGATGGACCCGAAGCGGCAGGGCCGCTTCGTCCACAAGGTCTTCGAAACGTTCTTCTCGACCTGGCAGCGCCAGGGCCATCGGGGGATCACGGCGGCCAACCTCGCCGCCGCCCGGGCCGTTTTCGAGGACGTCGTCGAAGGAGAACTGAAAGCGCTGCCCGAGGCCGAGGCGGCGCTGGAGCGCACGAGGCTGCTCGGCTCGCCCGTCGCGTCCGGCCTCGGCGAAGTGGTGTTCCGCATGGAAGCCGAGCGGCCGGCGGAGGTGGTCGAGCGGCTGCTCGAGTACGAGCTGCGCGGCGAGTTCGAGTTCGCCGGCCCGCGCGGCGAGCGGAGGATCGCGCTGAGGGGCGTGGCCGACAGGCTCGACCTGCTCGCCGACGGCACGTTCAGGCTGATTGACTACAAGCTGTCATCGGCGCCCAGCAAGTCGCGCGCGCTGCAGCTGCCGATCTACGGGCTCAGCGCCGAACAGCGGCTGCGGAGTCACCGCGGCCGGGACTGGGTGCTGGGCGAAGCCGCGTACATCTCGTTTCGTGGCGCCCGGAAGATCACGCCGCTGTTCACGGCCCGCTCCGACCGCGCCACGGTCCTGGCGTCGGCCCAGGAACGGTTGATCGACGCCGTGGAGGCCATCGAGCGCGGAGAGTTTCCCCCGACCCCGGAAGACGTGTTTCTCTGCGGCTTCTGCAGCTACGGCTCCGTGTGCCGGAAGGATTATGTCGGCGACGTCGTTTGACGCCGACGCGCGCGTGCGCGCGGTCGATCCGACGCGCAACGTCGTGCTCGAGGCCTCGGCCGGCACGGGCAAGACCCGCGTGCTCGTCGAACGCTACGTGAACCTGCTGCTCGCGGGCGTCGAGCCCGAACACATCCTCGCGATCACGTTCACGCGGAAGGCGGCCGCCGAGATGCGGCAGCGGATCGTCGAGCGGCTGAAAGAAGCCAACCGCACGTCGCAGTTGTCCGCGGCGATGTGGCGCGCGCTCCGCGAGCGTCTCGGAGAGATCGCGATCTCGACGATCGACGCGTTCTGCCTCTCCCTCATCCGCGAATTCCCGCTCGAAGCCGACGTCGATCCGGGCTTCGATCTGGCCGACGAGACCGAGCTTCCGCGGCTCATCTCCGAGGCACTCGACCGGGCGCTTCGCGCCGGCAGGCACCTCGCGCAGACCGATCCGGACGTCGCCATGGTGTTCGTGCAGCTGCGCGAGCGGAAGCTGCGCGAAGGGCTGGCGGCGCTGCTCGGCCGCCGGCTGGTCGCGACCGATGTCCTGCGGCGGTTTCTCGATTTCGGACCTCGCGATCTCACGCTGGAAACAGCCTGCCGCCGGACGGCGGAACGCCTCGCGGACACCCTCGCCGGCGCACCCGGGGGGGCAGGCCTGCTGCTCGGGGAAGGGCCCCTCGGCCACCCGCAGTTCGCGATGCTCGCCGCCGACCTCAGATCGCTGTGTTCGCCCGCGTCACCAGGCTTGCCCGGCCCGCCCGACTACGCGCGTCAGGATGTGCAGGCGGCGTTTCGCGTGCTCGTCGATCGGATTGGCGCGTATTTCCTCACGCAGGACGGCAAGCCGCGCAAGGCGAAGGGGTTCGGACAGGCGGAGTTCAAGAAGGATCACTGTGCGTCCGAGGCAGCCTGGCGGCGGCACCGCGACGCCGTCGAGGCCGTGGCGCCCGGCGTGGAGCAGGCTGTGCGCGCGTTCCGGCGCGACCTGAACGTGATTCTCTCGCGCGGCTTGTGGCGTATCTTCCAGATCGCGCTCGCGCAGTACCGTCGCACCCTCGACGCTCACGCCGTCCTCGACTTCTCCGAGGTGCTCGCCCGCGCCGTCGGCCTGCTCCGGCAGATGGAAGAGTTCTCCCAGAGCCGGTACAAGCTAGAGGCGCGCTATCAGCACGTGCTGGTCGACGAGTTCCAGGACACGAACCGCGCGCAATGGGAGCTCGTCGCGTTGCTCGTGAGGAGCTGGGGAGAAGGCCTGGGCGTCGCTGCGGGCGCGCTGGCGCCGTCCATCTTCGTCGTCGGCGACCGCAAGCAGTCGATCTACGGCTTCCGCGATGCGGAGGTCGCCGTCCTGGACGAGGCCGCCGAATTCGTCGGGGGACTTCGGGCCGAGACCGGTTCGCGGCAGGCCATTTCCGTCAGCTTCCGGGCGGTGCCCGGACTGCAGGCCTTCGTCAACGAACTGTTCGCGGAGATCGCGGCGACGACGGACGCCGAGCGCCGCGACGCGTTTCGCTACGCGGACGACGACCGGTTCCCGAATGCCGGGGAAGCGGCGAGCGATGTGGTCCGGTTCCTTGCGGGTCCGACCGTGGACGCAACCGCAGAACGGGTCGCGGACGAAATCGTGCAGATCCTGTCGCCGGAGGGCGTCGTGGTGCGCGACCCGCGGACCGGCCTCGCGCGGCCCGCTCGCGCCGCCGACATCGCCGTGCTGTTCCGCTCGCGCGACAGCCACCGCGATTTCGAGGCCGCGCTCGACAGGCGACACGTCCCGACGTACGTCTACAAGGGCCTCGGCTTCTTCGAAGCGGACGAAATCCAGGATCTCGTGGCGCTGCTGCGGTTTCTGGCCGATCCGACGTCGAACCTGCGGGCCGCGGCGTTCCTCCGGTCGCGCCTGGTCCGAATCTCCGATCGCGGCGTCGTCCTGCTCGGCCGCCGCCTCGCCGATGCGGTCGCCGGTGCCGAGCCGCCTGAAGAGCTTGCGCAACTGGACGATGAGGATCGCGGCGTTCTCGAACGCGCCAGGGCTGCGCTGCCGCGCTGGCTCGAGATGGTGGACCGCATGCCGGCGTCGGAACTGCTCGACGAAATACTCCGTGAAACGGCGTACGTATTCGAGATGCAGGGGTCGCGCTGGCCGCAAGCGCGCGAGAACGTCAAGAAACTGCGCGGGCTGATCCGGAAGGTGGAAAACCGCGGTTACGCGACGCTCGTCCGGATCGCCGACTTCCTCGACGACCTCGCTGTGGGGGACGAGTCGAATGCGGTGGTGGACGCGGTCGATGCCGTGAGCCTGATGACCGTGCACGCGGCCAAGGGCCTGGAGTTCCCGATTGTCTTCGTCGTGAACATGCAGCGCGGCGCCGGCGGGCCGCGGGCGCCCATCCGCGTGCTGGCGGACGGCTACGGCACGCCATCGGTGTCCGTCGGTGATTTCGAATCGGAGGCCGACGAAGACGCGACCGCGCGCGAACGGGAGGAGACCAAGCGCCTGCTCTACGTCGCGCTGACCCGTGCCCGCGATCGCTTGTACCTGGCGGCGGCCGTGAAAGAAGGTGTGTTCAAGCCCGGGCGGGGAAGCCTCGGCGAGGTCTTGCCGAAAGGGATGGGCTCGCGTTTCCAGGCGGCCGTTCTCACGTAGCCCGGGGCTTTCAGCTCGCGACGCGGCCCTGAAATGCCGCGCTACTTATCAGGTTTTCTCAGCCCAGCGCCGGGCATTCGCCTCGGCTTCGTCCTGGGTCTGGCCGATCAGGACGACCGATCCGTGCGGTTTGGGGTCGCCATTTCGGGTGACCCAGGCAATCCAGTGTGAACCGCGGGCCTCGCTCCGAATCTCATAACCGGCCGCTGACGTCATATATTGTGAAAACTTAGCAGATTCCGGCCACTTTCGCGAAGACTCACAGTTTTCAGGCCGATTGTCGTTGCGTCGCCCGGATCCTTACCTATAAAATCGATGTTTTGGAGGTCCTATCGGTGACATTGACTTGTCCGAGCTGCGGTAACGACCGGAATTTCCAGGTCAAAACGCTCCAAATGCACGTGGTGCACCTGGAAGATGGCCGTGTCGAAGTGTCTGAAGAAGACCGTCCGACCGTGCTCGAGGTGCTGTGCGACGAGTGTGAAACGGCGCTGAAGTTCGAGGAGTTCGAAGATACGCTCCGGAAAGAAGTTCTGCTCACGATCGGCGCGCGCTGAACCAGCGCGCCGTCGTTGTCAGGTTGTTCCGTCAGTCTTCATCATCTGCTCCGGCTTCTTCAAAGTATTCGCAATCCCGGCAGAACCATTCCTGAGCGGCATACGTCGTCGGCTTGGGGTTGCCGGGGATCTGTGTCGTGGTCTGGACGTCCCGGCGCTGCATCGGCTCGCCGCATAGCGGGCACTCCTTTGCCATACCGGGCACACTAGCAACATCGCGGACCCGCGGCAACCTTGACAAGCCGCGGTCGCGCTCCTATCGTACGGACGTGCCGCATTCGTGTTTCGCCGACGAGATTGCCATCGACTTTCCGGCCGTGGGCCGCGTGGTCGACGGCATCCGCGACGCGTTTCTGGGTGAAACGGAGGGCCGCGACGTCCTCGCAGCCGACGTCTCCGTGTCCAGGCGCGAAGCCGCGGGCGGACACGTCGTGCACCTCGCGCTCCCCGTGCACGGCACATGCCTCGCGTGCGGCGGCCGGGGCGAGTCGTGGACCGAAGTCTGCGCCGCGTGCGACGGCACCGGCACGTCGCTCTTCAACCACCCGGTGCGCCTCGCGCTGCCGGCCGGCGTGGCCGACGGCGCGACGTTCCGTTTCAGGCTCACGTCTCCGCAGACCGGCCCCGTCCGCGTCGAAGTGCGCGTCGCCGTTCAACCCTCTCTCGTGTAACGCGCGGTGGCCACGCACGTCGACTTCGTCGGCGTCCTGTTCGTGGTCTGGGGCGTGTTGACGGCGCTGATCGGCCTGTCCACGCTTGCGCTCGGCGTGGGCGCCGCCTCGCTCGCGACCTCCGCCAACCGTGCGGGTCATGTGGCCGTGGGCGTGACAGCGGTGGCGTTCGTCGTCCTCGCGGGGATCGCCATCGCGTGGGGCGTGGGTCACGTCTGGCTCGGCGTCCTGCTGCGTCGCCATGACCACCGGGCGCGGCTGGTGGCGCTGATGGTCGGGTCGATCGACCTGCTGCTGCTGCCGTACGGCACGGCGCTCGGCTGCTACGCGCTGTGGGTGCTGCTGAGCGAACGGGGCAAGGCTCTCTTCGGTACTGCGGCCTGATCGCCGGTACGCTACTCTCTAGAGAGCATCCAGTCAGCAGGCCTGAAGGCCTGCACTACATCAGTTGAGAGGGATACACCACGAGAATGGCCGTTGAACAAGCCAGCGTCCTCGAAGCGCTGAAGGTCGTCCAGGACCCGGACCTGCACCGCGACATCGTCAGCCTGGGGTTCATCAAAGATCTCGCCGTGTCGTCGGGCCGTGTCTCGTTCACCATCGAGCTCACGACGCCCGCGTGCCCGGTCAAAGACCAGATGCGCGATCAGGCGCGGGCCGCCGTCATGAACCTGTCCGGCGTCACCGACGTTGACGTCCGCATGAGCGCCCGCGTACGCGAGGCCGTCGGGGGCGACGGCGCGCGCGCCTCGCTTCCGGGCGTCAAGAACATCATCGCCGTCGGCGCCGGCAAGGGCGGTGTGGGGAAGACCACTGTCGCCGTGAACCTTGCGCTGGCGCTGGCGAAGTCGGGCAGCAAGGTCGGCATGATCGACGGCGACATCTACGGCCCGAACGTGCCGATCATGCTGGGCCTGAAGACGCAGCTCACCACGGACGGCCAGAAGATCATTCCCGCGGAGAAGTACGGCCTGCAGGTCATCTCGATGGGCTTCATGACCACCGACGATGCGCCGATCATCTGGCGGGGACCGATGCTCCACGGCGCGCTGCAGCAGTTCTTCCGCGAAGTGCGCTGGGACGACCTCGACTACCTCGTGATCGACATGCCGCCGGGGACGGGGGACGTCGCGCTGAGCCTGAGCCAGACCGTTCCCGTGGCCGGCGCGATTGTCGTCACCACGCCGCAGCTGGTTTCGCTCGCCGACAGCCGGCGGGCGGTGGCGATGTACAGGAAGCTGAACATCCCGACGCTCGGCATCGTGGAGAACATGAGCTACTTCGTCTGCCGCAATTGCAACCACGAGGCCGATATTTTCGGCCACGGCGGCGGCGAGCAGATGTCGTCCGAGCTGAAGATTCCGTTCCTCGGGCGCGTGCCCATTTACCAGCCGATTCGCGAGGGCAGCGACAACGGCGTGCCGCTGCTCATCAGCGAGCCCGAGTCGCCGGCGGCCCGCGCCTTCATCGCCGCGGCGGAGCGGACAGCGGCGCAGGTGTCGATCGCCAGCTACAATCGTCCCACCATACCGCTCACCGTCGTCCGGTGAGGGGCCATCCCCGGAAGATCGCGTGAACATCCCGTTCACCAAGCACACGCTCGCGAACGGCCTGGACGTGCTGCTGCACGAAGACCACAGCTGTCCGATCATCGCGGTCAACATCTGGTATCACGTCGGATCGAAGAACGAGACGCCCGGGCACACGGGCTTCGCGCATCTGTTCGAGCACCTGATGTTCGAGGGATCCGAGCACCACGACAGCGGGTTCTTCCAGCCGCTCCAGGCCGCGGGCGCGTCGCTCAACGGCTCGACGAGCGCCGATCGGACCAACTACTGGGAGGTCGTGCCCTCGGGAGCGCTCGAACTGGCGCTCTGGATGGAGTCCGATCGCATGGGCTACCTCCTCCCGGCGCTGACCCAGCAGAAGTTTTCGAACCAGCGCGACGTGGTGCTGAACGAGCGCCGCCAGAACTACGAGAACCGGCCTTACGGCCTGGCGTCGATGGCCATGCTGGCGGCGCTGTTCCCGCCGGACCATCCCTATCACTGGACGACCATCGGTGAAGTGGCCGATCTCCAGGCCGCGAAGCTCGACGAGGTCCAGCAGTTCTTCCGCCGCTACTATCATCCGGCGAACGCGTCGATTGCACTCGCGGGGGACATCGACCAGGAGGCCGCGCTGGCGCTCGTGCGCGCGTACTTCGAGCCGATCGAAGCCGGCGCGCTGGTCGAGCCCGTGCGCGCAGCGGCGTCGATCGACGCGGAGCGACGCGTGCTGCTGGAGGATCGCGTGGAGTTGCCGCGGCTCTACATCGCGTGGCTGACGCCGCCGATGTTCGAGGCGGGTGACGCGGATCTGGATCTGGCCACCGACCTTCTGGCGAACGGGAAGACGTCGCGCCTCTACAAGCGTCTGGTGTACGAGGAGCGTATTGCGACCGACGTGTCGGCGTCGCAGAACTCGCGCGAGATCGCGGGCTTCGTGCAGCTCGCAGCGACGGCGGCGCCCGGACACACGCTCGTCGAGCTCGAACGCGTGATCATGGAAGAGATCGCCAGGCTGGCCGCGGAGGGTCCGACCGTCGACGAGCTGGCGCGCGGCCGCGTGCACTCGGAAACGCAGTTCGTCCTCCGCCTCCAGACCGTCGGCGGGTTCGGCGGCAAGTCCGATCAGCTCAACGCGTACAACGTGCTGCTCGGCGACGCGGACTTCTTCGAACGCGACCTCGCGCGCTATCAGCAGGCGACCGCGCCGTCGCTGCAGGACGCCGTGGCGCGGTATCTCGTTCCCGGCCGTCGTATCACGATGAGCGTCGTCCCGCGTGGACGAATCGATCTGGCGATCCCCGATTCGACGCTGGTGAGCGTATCGTGACCACGCCGCCGATCATCGGCGTGGATCGCTCCCGGCTGCCGGATTCCCGATCCGTTCCGCGCTTCACCTTTCCCGCCGTCCAGAAGTCCGTGCTCGAGAACGGCCTGCGGGTGTGGAGCGTGCGCCACGACGGCGTGCCGCTGATCGGGTTCCTCCTGATCGTCAAGCGCGGCGCGGCCGACGACCCGCCCGGCAAAGAAGGCCTGGCGGCGATCACCGCGGACATGCTCGACGAGGGCACGGGCGTGTGGTCCGCGATCGAGGTGCACAAGGAGATTGCCCGCATCGGCGCGCAGTTCGACATCGACATCGGCGCTGACGCGACGCTGGTCGGCCTGACGGCGCTCAGCCGGTTCGCCGGCCAGGGCCTCGAACTGCTCGCCAGCGTGGCCGCGCGGCCCACGCTCGCCGAAGCGGATTTCGTCCGTGTCCGGCAGCTGCGGCTGAACCGCCTCATCCAGTTGCGCGACATGGCAGGCGTGGTCGCCGATCGCGCGTTCGCGCGGCTGTTGTACGGCGACTCGCCTTACGGGCACACGCCGCTCGGCAGCGAGACGTCCTTGACGGCGCTGACGGTGGACGATGTCCGGGCGTTTCACGCGAGGCTCCTGCGTCCGGACGCCGCGACGCTGATTGCGGTCGGCGATTGCGACCACGACACCATTCGTCAGCTGGCCGGCTCCGCGTTCGGTGCCTGGACGCCCGGGGCCGAACCTGCGCCGGACGGGCGCGATACCATCGCGCGGCCGGCGCGCCTCAATATCGTGCCGCGCGCGGGCGCGCCGCAGTCCGAGTTGAGGGTGGGCCACGTGGCCGTGGCCCGATCGACGCCGGACTATCACGCGCTGGTCGCGGCGAACATGGTGCTCGGTGGCCAGTACGTCAGCCGGATCAACATGAACCTGCGCGCCGACAAGGGCATCACGTACGGCGCCGGCACGTCGTTCGATTTCCGCCGCCGGCCGGGGCCGTTCACATTGAAGGCCAGCGTGGACTCGCGCGCAACCGCGACCGCGATCCACGAGTCGATGCTGGAGATCGCGGCGATCCGCGGCGAGCGGCCGGTCTCGGCCGACGAGCTCGCCGTCGGGGTGGCCGCCCTGACCCGCGGCTACGCGCGGAACTTCGAAACCTCCGACCAGATCGCCCGCGCCGTGGCCCAGCTCGCGCTCTACGACCTGCCCGACGACTACTACTCGCTGTTCGTCCCCCGGGTCGAAAGCCTGACCCCGGAGGAGGTGATGGCCGCGGCGGCGCGCCATCTGGATCCTGACCGCCTCACGACCCTTGTGGTCGGCGACGAGGCCGCGTTTGGTCAGGATCTTGCCCGGCTCAATCTGGGTGCACCTGCCATCGTTTCTGCTGATAGCATTTAGCTTCCGGACAGACAGCTCGATTTTCGCGGGTACACCTGGCCTTGCGAACCACGAGGGGGTCCCGGACGTCATAGAACAGGTGACGAGGCTGCCCGCAGCACCTGTGGCCGTCTGGGCCTATCTCGAGCATGTAACGTCGATGCGCCTGCAACGCCTGAGCCTCAGCCTCTTCGGAGCCGTCGCCTTTGCGAGCGTCATGCTCGCGACGGCCACCGTGTGGCTGTTTCTCACCAACCCTGTCACTGTGGCCACCGCCGTCAACGAGGGCGACGTGTCTCCCCTCGTGCGCCAGCTCGCGGAAGCGTTGTTCACGGCCCTGCAGGGTCTACTCAAGTACCTCTGAGCGTCCGGCTGAAGCCGGACGCTACGGATACTCTGTTTCCTGCGTCACCGCTGCTTTGTTTCCTGCGTGGCGTCCGGCTTCAGCCGGACGTCAGAGCCCGTTTCAGAAAGCGCGAGAGGATCCATCCGTCGGCGTACTTGAACGGCGTCTTGCCCGTGGAGTAGTGGCCGCACGGGAGCACGGCGAGCTCGTGCGCGACGCGTTGCTCGCGGAACTCCCGCACCAGATCCCGCGACAGATCGACGGGAAACGTCAAATCGTACCGCGCGTACACGAGGAGCGTGCGGCGATCGCGCAGCCGATCGAGATACCAGCGCGGGCTGATCGGCTTCCAGAGCTCGCGCAAGGTGTCCAGCTCGATGTGGCCGTCGAGGCCCCGGCGCACGTGCTCCGTCGAGAGGCCCCGCCACACCACGTCCGCGAAGTACGGCGAGATGTGGTTGAGCGCCTCCGCGCGTATCAGCGGCTCGTGCGCGGCCGTCAGCAGCGCAAGGCACGATCCGAGGCTCGACCCCAGGATGCCGATGCGCTCGTAGCCCTGCGCCGCGAGCCACGCGACGGCGCGTCGCGCGTCGAGCACGGCCTGCCGGCACACCTGCACCGTCCGCGCGACGTTCGCGCTGACGATGTAGTCGGCGCGATGGAGCTCGGGCGGCATGCGCTGATCGTGATAGGGCAGGCTGAGGCGCAGCGCGCTCAGGCCGTTCCAGTTGAGCAGCCGGCACAACCCGACGTGGCCGTTCACGTCCGAGTTCCACTGCGGCAGCACGAGGACCGCCGCGCGCGGCGCGCCCGCGTCCGCCGCGGCTTCAAACCAGCGGCAGGACACCGTGTTGTTCGCGGGATGCGGCGTCGGCAGGGCCGTCGGGAAGGTCAGCAGGCGCTCACCGTCTTGCGATCGATCGGACAACGTGTAATCGCGTGTCGGCGGCGGCGTGAAGAAGGCATCCGTGTCCGCCATGACGTGCGCGACCCATTGCTGAAGCTGTCCCAGGGCGTCTTTGCCGTCTTTGTTTCCCGGGCCTCCGGGGCCGCCGTTGCCGTTTGCCGGAATCCAGTCCAGGCCCCATTCGAACGGCCGGACGATGCGGTCGGTCGTGACCGACGCGAGCCGCCGTTCCCACGCGTGAAACAAGGTTTGCAGCATCTACTGACAATGCTATACTCATTGGTCGATGCAGCTGCCGCTCGGCGCACAGACGGCCCTCGAGACGAACAAGGGGAAGAAGACGAACCCGCGAAAGCGGGCCAGCCATGTCGGGGGAGTTCTGCTCGAACGCTAACAGCACCGTAGGTCCACGAGCCTGTATTCCGCCGACGCCACCGCGTCGGCTTTTTTTTTGGATTCAGAAGTAGTGCAGGCCTTCAGGCCTGCCCGGAGGGAAGAAGAAAGTCATGGCTCAGATTGAAGTCGGGGTCCTCGGCGCGACCGGTATGGTCGGCCAGCAGTTCATCGCTCTCCTCGCGACGCACCCGTGGTTCAAGGTCACGTGGCTCGGCGCCAGCCAGCGATCGGAGGGCAAGGCCTATCGCGACGCAGCCGCGTGGCGTCTGCCGACGCCGGCGCCCGCCGATGTCTCGAAGCTGACCGTGGAACAGGCGGCTCCGGGCCGCGCGCCGAAGCTGGTGTTCTCGGGGCTCGATTCGTCGGTGGCGGGCGAGATCGAAGGCGCCTTCGCCGCGGCCGGGCATCTCATCGTGAGCAACTCGAGAAACTACCGGATGGACGCGAACGTGCCGCTCATGATCCCGGAAGTCAACGCGGACCATCTGAAGCTGCTCGAGGGCCAGGCCGCCGCTCGCGGGTGGAAGGGCCGCATCGTCACGAACCCGAACTGTTCGACGGTCGTGCTGTCGATGGCGCTCGCGCCGCTGCGCCAGTTCGGCCTCAAGACCGCGATGATCACGACGCTCCAGGCGATTTCCGGCGCGGGCTATCCCGGCGTCGCGTCGTGGGACATCCTCGGCAACGTCATCCCGTTCATCGACGGCGAGGAAGAGAAGATTCAGTCCGAGACCCAGAAGATTCTCGGCAGCCTGACCCAGGGCCGCGTCGATCCGCACCCCGTGGTGGTCAGTGCCACGACGACGCGGGTGCCGGTGCACAACGGCCACACGGAGTCGATTTCGGTGAAGCTTGATCAAGTGCCGCCGCACGAGGCGATTGTCGCGGCGTTCAACGGCTTCCGTGGCCGTCCGCAGGAGCTCGACCTGCCGTCCGCCCCGCCACAGCCGGTCGTCTACCTCGAAGAGCGCAATCGTCCGCAGCCGGCGCTCGACGTCAATCGTGATGGCGGCATGACGGTCACCGTCGGACGGCTGCGGCCCTGCCCGGTGCTCGACTACAAGTTCATCGCGCTCGGCCACAACACGATCCGCGGCGC
>Ga0070665_100003978_pt1 | contig 15582 bp, 11 predicted proteins | sample KBSS13metaG_FD_65862 | JGI IMG/M metagenome (GOLD analysis project Ga0070665, IMG submission 65862) | Switchgrass rhizosphere microbial communities from Kellogg Biological Station, Michigan, USA - KBS S1-3 metaG | ecosystem: Host-associated > Plants > Roots > Rhizosphere > Soil ... | reverse complement strand
AAGATGAAGCTCGCGCCGTTCGTCGGCATCGGCTGCCCCGGCCTGATCGACGAGCACGGCACCATCCTCAAGGGCGGCCAGAACCTGCCGGGCAACTGGGAGGGCGAGGAGTTCCATCTTCCCGCCGCGCTGATCGAGCGCTTGCCGCGCATCGACGGAAACGACATCGTCATCCAGATGCACAACGATGCGGTGGTCCAGGGGCTGAGCGAGGTGCCGAACATGAAGGACGTGCAGCACTGGGGCGTGATGACGATCGGCACCGGCCTGGGCAATGCCCGCTTCACAAACCGGGACGACGACTGAGGGCGGTCAGGAAACGACATGCGTTTGTTCAAGTGCCAGGCGTGCGGGCAGATCGTGCATTTCGAGAACACCCTGTGCGAGAAGTGCGGCCACGCCCTCGCCTACCTGCCGGCGGCGATGACGATGTCGGCGATCGAGCCCCATCAGGGCGACGCGCCAGGGGGCGATGCGCCAGGAGGCGTTGTGACGGAGAGCAACGTCTGGAAGGCGCTCGCGGCGCCGGACGGGCTCTACCGCCTGTGCGACAATTTCCAGCATGGCTCCTGCAACTGGCTGATCGAGGCCGAGGCGCCCGAGACGCTCTGCCTGTGCTGCCGGCACAACCGCACGATCCCCGACATCGGCCTGGAGGAGAACGCCGAGGCGTGGCGTCGGATCGAAGCGGCGAAGCACCGGCTGTTCTACTCGCTGCTGCGGCTGAAGCTGCCGCTGGCGACGAAGCTCGAGCAGGCGGATACCGGGCTCGCCTTCGATTTCCTCGCCGACATCGCCGAGCACGGCGCGAAGGTGACGACCGGGCACGACAACGGCCTCATCACCATCGCGCTCGAGGAGGCCGACGATGCCGCGCGCGAGAAGAGCCGCGTGACGATGCACGAACCGTACCGAACCTTGCTCGGCCACTTCCGCCACGAGATCGGCCATTATTTCTGGGACCGGCTGGTGCGCGACGGCGGCGCGCTCGAGGCGTGCCGGGCCGTGTTCGGCGACGACACGCTCGACTACGGCCAGGCCCTGCAGCGCCACTACGAGCAGGGCGCGCCGCCCGACTGGCCGGCGCACTTCGTGACCGCCTACGCCACGATGCATCCGTGGGAGGATTTCGCCGAGACCTGGGCGCACTACCTGCATCTCGTCGACACGCTCGAGACCGCGGCGGCGTTCGGCCTGCGGACCCGGCCGCGGGTGGCGGAGGGCGACGAGCTCGACGCCTCGGTCGATTTCGATCCCTACCGCACGCAGCCGTTCGACCGGCTGGTCGAGAGCTGGATGCCGCTCACCATCGCGCTCAACAGCCTCAACCGCTCGATGGGCCAGGCCGACCTCTACCCCTTCGTGCTGTCGACTCCGGCCCTCGACAAGCTCGCCTTCGTCCACCGCCTGGTCCACCCGGCCGCGCCGCGGTGACCGACCATCGTCTTGCCGGGAGCGCGACTCTCATAAGCGCCAACTTTGCCTTGATCTCATGTTGGGGCCGATACCGAACGGATCAACGTCATCACTCCGCGCGTTCGCACCAAGCGGGTGTTTCGTCGGGCATGATTGATAATTCGAGCCCGTACGCTGACGCGACGCGCGGCATCATCGGCGCACGAATGCGTTTGATCCCGAAGTGACAGCTCTTCTGACTGTGGTTTAGAAGGCCGCCCGTCGCGCGGCGGCCTTCTTCGTCTTTCAAGCGACCGGCGATCTCTGTTGTTCGCCGTTCCCAATTGGAATGTTGCCGTTGCCGAAACTCAATCCTCTCCTGCGTGGTCGAGACCTCACAAGATAAGGTCGGATGCTGTCAACGATGGAGCGCCGGCCAACGCGACTTCAAACTCGCTGGACAAATCCGCATCCGTGTTCCCCTGCAGCACGCCGCCGGAATAGCGCAACTGACCGGCTGCGGTGAACGCGGCGGCACCGATGAACGTGAACGCCTGATTCCCGAACAGAAGGTTGTTGGCGTCTATGGTCGATACGTCGATCACATCGCCCGCGAAGACTCCGTTACCTGCGAAATCCGCAATCAGGTCGCGGCTTAGCGCTCCTGGCACGCTTTCGCCGACGAAATTGAAGTCGAACGTGTCAAATCCGCCCCCGCCGATCATCACGTCGCGGCCGAAGCCGCCGATCAGCAAGTCGTTGCCCATCCCACCGTTCAACGTATCGTTGCCCAACCCGCCATTCAGCGTGTCATTACCGCCGCCACCGTTCAGCTTGTCGTTGCCGCCGCGTCCGCTCAATGAATTCGCCAAGGCGTTCCCGGTCAGAGAGTCGCTGAAATTCGAGCCGACGAGATTCTCGATGCTGACCAGTGTATCGGTGCCGGCACCACCTGTGTTCTGCGCTCCAGCAACCGCCAGGCTCACGGTCACCCCGGTCGTCGTGGTGGCATAGGTCGCCGTGTCGTTGCCCAACCCGCCATTCAGCGTGTCATTGCCGCTTCCGCCGTTCAGCGTATCGCAGCCGGCGCCGCCGTAGAGAATGTCCTTGCCGTTGCCACCCGTCAGAAAGTCGTTGCCGAAACCACCGACCAGGATGTCCTTGCCGTTGCCTCCCGACAGGTAGTCGTTGCCGGGGGTACCGTAGAGTATATCCTTGCCATTATCGCCAGTAAGGAAGTCGTCGCCGAAACCACCGACCAGGATGTCCTTGCCGTTGCCTCCAGAGAGGTAATCGTCTTCGACAGTACCATGGAGTGTGTTCTTGCCGTTGTTATTGGGCTTCATCGATATCCTCCTTTGTCTTGGTGTGCTGACGAATCACGCTCGTCCGGGGAAGTCACTACGGCGGCGTGCGCTGCACTAGTAACGCGCAAGGCGAACTCCGCCAACTCGCGCGATGGCCTTGACCAAAACGGGACAGGGGCGGCAACAGCGTGCTGTCCTGTGGTGCGGCGGCCGCCAACCAGGGCGCGCCCTCGGGACCTGGCATCGCCAGGTAAGGCAGATGGACAAAGCAAGCGATTTGGAGTTGCTCGGCCTGCGGTGCCGAGAGTTCCGGCCTGTCGACCTGAGGCGAAGTTCCATCACTCGCCTTTGGCATGAACGTAAGATATTTCGGGGTACCTCCAACGCCCTTTCCGTTGCCATACGCATTCGGCCAAGGCCGCGGGGAAAGTGGTTGCCTGTGGAGGCCGGGCCTGACCAGCGATACGCGGCGTCGCTGAGCGGCAACGATGGCTTCCAGTCCCGGCGCATCAACTCGGCGAGGCGCTTGGCGGTCTCGATCACGGTGTAGATAGCGGCGGCGCGGCGGCCGCCGCCATCTGAACCGGCGAAGGTCCAGTTGTGGCGACCAACGGCGATGCCGCGCAACGTCCGCTCGGTGGCGTTGTTGGTCACGCACAGGCGGCCGTCGTCGAGGAAGCGGACCATGCCGTCCCAGCGGTCGAAGAACTTGCGCCGTGCATGGGCCCGGCATACTGCCTCGACGATCAGCCCGGACTTGCGGCCGGCCTCGTAGAACTTGTTGAAGGAACAGGAACACATCCACCTCACGCCGAGGAGCGCAGCGTGAGATTGTTTCCTGATATCTATCAGCAACGCTCTTCGTTCGGCCTCCTGCATCCCATGAGCGTCTCCGGAGAGCCGCGCTCCCAGCGATCCGAAGGTCGCCCCCCGGAACAATCGATGGCGATCGGCGTTTTGGAACTGCCCCATGTCCGCGGTCGATCTCGATCCCTGCCCTCTCCTCCTCCGTTCGGGCGCACCGACATGAGGCTGCCCGCTCTCGGCGAGGACGGCGACGCGCGGCTGGCGCGCACGGTCGCCTTCACCTTCATCGGCGCGATGGCGATCGCGGCGCTCTATTTCGGGAGCGAGGTGCTGATCCCGGTCGCCGTCGCGGTGCTGCTCGCCTTCATCCTCAACCCGGTCGTGAACGGGCTGCGCCGGCTGCTGCCGCTGCCGTTCGCGGTCGGGCTGGCGATGCTGGCGGCGATCGCCTGCATCGGCGTGCTGGCGGTGCTGGTGACGAGCCAGCTCGCCGAGGTCGCCGGCAGCCTGGCCGGCTACCAGACGAACCTGCACCAGAAGATCCAGGACGTGCGCCGGCTGTCGGAAGGCGCCGGTCCGGTGAGCCGCTTCATCGCCATGACGGCCTCGCTGGCCCAGGACGTGTCGCCCGAGGCGGGCACGACGAGCCCTCCGCTGCGCGTGCAGAACAGCGAATCGAACCTCGCCTCGATCGCGACCTTCGTGGCGCCGCTGGTGCATCCGCTGCTGTCGGTCGGCATCGTCATCGTGCTCGCCCTGTTCATCCTGCTCGACCGCGACCGGCTGAGCGACAAGTTCGTGCGGCTGTTCGGCGCCGACGTGCATGCCACCTCGCAGGCCGTCGGCGACGCCGCCGCGCGCATCGCGCGCATGCTGTCGCTGCAGTTCCTGACCAACGTCGGCTTCGCGGTGCTGGTCGGCGTCGGCCTGTTCGCGCTCGGCATGCCCAATGCCCTGCTGTGGGGCCTGCTGGCCGGCGCGCTCCGCTTCGTGCCTTACGTCGGCGCCATCCTCGGCGCGGTGCTCCCCACGCTGATCGCGCTGGCGGTGATGCCGAGCTGGTTGCAGCCGCTGCTGGTGCTGGCCCTGATCGTCGGCCTCGACATCCTGGTCGGCCAGCTCGTGGAGCCCCTGCTGTTCGGCGAATCGACCGGCGTCACGCCCCTCGCCCTGATCCTGTCGGCGATCTTCTGGGGCATGCTGTGGGGACCGATCGGCCTGCTGCTGTCGACGCCGCTCACCATCTGCCTGCTGGTGCTCGGCACGCACGTGCCGACCCTCCAGTTCCTGCGCGTCCTGCTCGGCGACGAGCCGGCGCTGGAGCCGTACCAGCAGATCTATCGCCGGCTGATCCGCGGCGCCGTCGTCGATGCCGCCGCCGTGGCGCAGAAGGAGGTCGACGACAAGGGCCTCGAACGCGGCCTCGACGAGTCGCTCGGCCGCATGATGGTCCTGGCCGACCGGGACCGCGACTTGCGCCGGCTGACCGCGAAGCAGACCGAGGTCATCGTCAACGGCACCGACGAGGTGCTCGACCTGCTGACCGAGAAGATCGACGAGGACGCCGCACCGGCTGCGGACGAGGACGCCGAGCGCGCGACCGGGACGCACCGCATGCTGGTCCACTGCGTCGGCGGGCGCGGCGAGGTCGACGATGCCGCCGCCGCCGTGATCGCCTTCAGCCTGCGCCGCCGCGGACTCCGGGCCGAGGACAGCCGACGCGCCCAGCCGATCGAGGAGTCGCGTCACGAGGGCCCGGTGCTGCTGGTGGCGTGCTACTGCTCCCACCCCTCCCAGGCGGTGCTGCGCTACAACAAGCGCAAGCTGCACGAGGGCGCCGGTTGCACCCGGCACGTGGTCATCGACTACGAGGTCGCGTCCATGGCCGACCTCGCGGCCAAGGTCGGACTGGCCGGCGACCTGATCGCCGGCGACATCGAAGCCATCTCCCGCTTCGTGCTGCAGCAGTCGACCGCCGTCGCCACGGCGACGGCCGTCGAGTAGTCGCACGGTCCTCTCTCGCTTGCCGACGATCAGTTCTTCTTGCTCGGGTCGTCCGCCGGATTGACGTAGGTGATGCTGAAGGGACCGCTGCCGTGCAGTTGCAGGACGGTCGGCTCGGTGAACCAGACATAGTGCGCCATGCCCGGCGGCAGTTTGGCAAAGCCGCCCGCCGGCAGGGCCATGCCTTTCGCCTTGTCGAACTTGTCGCCCATCCCGATGTGGAACGTTCCCGAGATCACCGTCACGTTCTCGTCGATCGGATGCGTATGAGGCGCCACCATGTATCCGGCCGGCGCCTTGAAGCGAATGACGAACGGGCCTTCCTTGCCCGGATCGCCCGCCACGGCGGCGACCTCCGCACCCTTCGGAAAGACCGGTGGCACCGGGGACCACTTGAGGCTGTCCGGCGCGGCGGCGACGTGGTCGGCCGCCAGTGCCGAAAGCGGAAAGAACCCGACGAGCAACGAGCCAACGATGAGTCCGGTGCGAAGCATGGCCACTCCTCCTGGTTGCGTATTGGACCTCCACGGGACAACCCGACGTCGCTTGCCGACAGGGCAAGAGGCAGTTGCAGGAGTAACCCTCGCCACACCCGTCCGGCAAGACACATCGCACGGCGCCGCGCATTTAGCAGCAGATATGAAGATCCCCTTCACCGCACGCGGCAGGGGCCGGCGCGTTCAGAGCCTATGCACCGCAGCGGGGCGCGTCACTTCTCGCGGAGCAGCAGCCCGCACGCGACGGCCCTGTCGGTCGGCGTGATGTGGGTGTAGCAGTAGTCCAGCGTATCGTTGTTCACGATGGTGCCGCTGAAGGTGCCGTCCTCGTCCACCATGACGAAGCGCTTGCCGTCGACCGAGATGGCGCCGATCAGCTTCTCGGACATCTTGGCGGACGAATGGGAGCCCCAGAACGTGCGGCCTTCCTGCCGGTCGAAGCGGAAGACGAACTTCGAGGTGTGGGTCCGCAGCGCATCCTCGCCGGCGACGGGCGCGGTCCCGCTCTCGCGATGCCGGGTCGGCCCGTCGAGGATGTGGGCGCCCTCACCCGGGACCCAGGTCCCCTTCACGTTCGGCACCTCCTGCGCCAGGGCGGTTTCGCCACCGATCAGCAGAAGCACCAGTCCGCCGATCGCCCGAACGTGTCTCATTGGTAGGCCCTCACTCTCTCGCGGCGAGTTTAACGGCGGACTGTGACGGCTGTACAGGATGCTCCGCCGATGCTCCCCGCACTCAGGAGCGTGTGATTTTTGATCAGATGAGTTCCGCTGGGGGCGCGCCACTAAAGGCGAATGTGAATTCGCCGAAGTGGCGCGCCCCCAGCATAAGACCTTCTGAAATCAAAAACTCACACCCTCTCAGGAGTGCGAAGCGTAGAGCGGAAAGGACTTGGTCGATTGCGTTGCCATTGACAAAGGGAGACTAGCAACGGTTGTAATTCGATGGTAATGGTCGTCCCGGTGGGAACGAGGCGAGCCGGGGCGTGGACCGCGGATCGATGATACTGGGGGGCGAGCCATGATCGGTATTGACGGTGCACGTGTGCGCGCGTTTTCGCGTGAGGTGGTCCGATGAGCGCGGGCCAGGTCTGGGTCGACAATGCGATCGTCACCGAAGGCAATGCCGGCACGAAGGTCGCCACCTTCACCGTGCGGCGGACGGGCGGCACCGACGCTTTCGACCTGAGCTACGCCACCGCCGACGGCATTGCCCTGGCGGCCGACGGCGACTACGTCGCCACCTCGGGCGTGCTCCATTTCGGCGCGGGCGTGGAGAGCGCCACAATCTCGGTGACCGTCAAGGGCGACACCAAGTTCGAGCTGGACGAGTATTTCTTCCTGAAGCTCACGGGCGCCACCAATGGCGCCTTCGTCTGGCAAGACCAGGCCCTCGGCGCCATCACAACCGACGACAAGACGTCGGCGGCCGGCAATGTCTGGATCAACAACAGCTCGATCGTCGAGGGCAACAGCGGCACCAGGCTGATGACCTTCACGGTCGAGCGGTCCGGCGGCTCGACGGCGTTCAGCGTGGACTACGCGACCGAAACGTCCCTAGCCACCGAAGGCGTCGACTATGTGGCGAAATCGGGGACGCTCACCTTCGCCGCCGGCGAGACCAGCAAGACGATCACCGTCGAGGTCAAGGGAGACACGGCGTTCGAGGGCTACGAGAACTTCAGCGTCGTCCTGTCGAACGCGACCGCCGGAGCCGCCATCGTCAGCCTTTTCGGCGGCCCGGGACGGGGCTTGGGCACCATTCTGGACGACGACACCGGCGGACGCGGCATGGTTTCGATACAGGGTCCGGTGTCGGTGGTGGAGGGAAATTCAGGCACGAAGGTCGCCACCTTCACCGTGAGGCGGATCGGCGGCACGGGCGCGTTCAGCGTCGACTATTCGACCTCCGGTGACCCCCAGGACGACAGCGATTTTGTGCACAAGGCCGGCACGCTGCAGTTCGCCGCGGGCGTCGACAGCCAGACCATCTCGGTGACCGTCAAGGGCGACACGACCCCCGAGCCGGAGGAAGGCTTCAGCATCTTCCTGTCGAACCCGACCAACGGGGCGATCATCAGCCAGGGCCTGATTCTCACGACGATCATCAACGACGACGGCCAGGGAGCGGGCGAGGTATGGGTCGACGATGCCACGGTCACGGAAAGCAGCGGTAGCCTCAAACTGATGACTTTCACCGTCTCGCGCAGCAGCGGTGCCCTGCCGTTCAGCGTCAGCTACCAGACGTGGGATGGATACGGCTACGATCCCTCGACCGGCACTCCCTTTCCGGGCGCCACGGCGGCCCAGGACTACGTCGCCCAATCGGGGGTCCTGCAGTTCGCCGCCGGTGTGATGAGCCGGACGGTGTCGATCATCATCAACGGCGACACGACCGCCGAAGCGGCCGAGAACTTCGTCCTGATGCTTTCCAATCCGACGAACGGCGCGACCCTCCGGAACTATGTCGGCAACGGCACGATCGTGGACGACGACGGCACGATCCCGACCACGCCCGGCCATGTCCGAATCGACAACGTCTCGGTCCTCGAGGGCAACAGCGGCACGAAGACGATGACCTTCACCGTGACGCGGTACGGCGGCACGGGTGCCTTCAGCGTCGACTACGACACCGCCGACTACGGCGCGTCGGTGGTCGGAGGCGACTACCTCGCGGCGTCGGGCACCCTGCAGTTCGCCGCGGGCGTCGCCAGCCGGACCTTCACCGTCGCCGTCAAGGGCGACACCATCGTCGAGGAGCTCAGGACCTTCGCCGCCGTCCTGACGAACGCCACCAACGGCGCGATCATCGACCGGCGCATCGGCTACGGCACGATCCTCGACGACGATGTCGCGGGGACCGGCACCGGCGGTGACGACACCCTTCTGGGAACCGCCGGCGCCGACACGCTCGACGGCGGCGCCGGAAACGACACGCTGGATGGCGGGCCGGGCGCCGACACGATGAAGGGCGGCACGGGCGACGACACCTATTACGTCGACAACACCGGCGACAAGACGATCGAGGCGAACGGCGCGGGGACCGACCATGTCTTCAGCACGGTCAGCTTCAGCCTCGCGGGCCAGTACGTCGAGAAGCTGACCCTGACCGGCAGCGCGAACATCGATGCCACCGGCAATACGCAAGCCAACACGCTGACCGGCAATGCGGGCAACAACGTCCTCAACGGCGGCACCGGCGCGGACACGATGACTGGCGGCGCGGGCAACGACACCTATTACGTCGACAACGCCGGCGACAAAGCGATCGAGGTGAACAACGGCGGGACCGACCAGGCCTTCAGTTCGGTCGGCTTCAGCCTCGCCGGCCAGTATGTCGAGAAGCTGACCCTGACCGGCAGCGGCAACATCAATGGCACCGGCAATACGCTGGCCAACACCCTGACCGGCAATGCGGGCAACAACGTCCTGAACGGCGGCACCGGCGCGGATACCATGGCCGGCGGCGCGGGAGACGACACCTATTATGTCGACAACGCCGGCGACACCGTGGTCGAGGCGAACGGCGCAGGGAACGATCAGGCCTTCAGTTCGGTCAGCTTCAGCCTGGCCGGCCAGTTCGTCGAGAAGCTGACCCTGACCGGCAGCGGCAGCATCAACGGCACCGGCAACTCGCTGGCTAACATCTTGACCGGAAATTCCGGCAACAACGCCCTGAACGGCAGCACCGGCAACGACGTGCTGAACGGCGGGGCGGGCACGGACGTGCTGACCGGCGGCAGCGGCCTGGACACGTTCGTGTTCGACTCGGCGCTGGCCGGCGCCGTCGACACGGTCGCCGACTTCAGCGCGCCGAGCGACACGATACAGCTCGACAGGACCGTCTTCGCCGCCCTCACCGCCCTCGGCACGCTCTCCGCCGCGGCGTTCTTCACCGGGACCGCCGCGCACGATGCGGACGACCGCATCATCTACAACGCGGCGACCGGGAACCTCTTCTACGACAGCGACGGCACCGGCGCGAACGCCGCAGTGCAGTTCGCCCGCCTCACCGGCGCTCCCGCCATCACCAACGCCGACTTCACCGTCGTGGCCTGACCGCCGTCGACCGCTTCCCGCGCGGACGAAGTCGCGAATTGCCGCGCGAATCCCGCTTCACGAAGCCCCCTTCATGCTCCTATCCCCCTGGCGGGGGCGAGGAGCCTGAACGCTGACCCCTTCGGATTTTCCCCGGACAGCCCTGCTATCGGGGAAAGCCCGGGCCAGCTCCGCGAGCAATCGTCGCCATGCCGCCCTCTCGCGCGCCGGACGGAAGAGCGGCGCCCGCCGGCCAACGGCCCTGGCGAGACGTGCGGCGAAGGACGGCTCCTGCTCGAGCTTGCCCAACAGCCGCGCGAGCGCCTGCGTGTCGCCGACCGGGAAGTAGCCGGGATAATCGCCGCCGAGCAGGCCGACATTGCCGTCCATGCGCGAGGCCAGCACCGGCACGCCGGCGACGGCGGCCTCCGAGATCACATTCGCGCCGCCCTCGTTGACCGAAGAAATGACCATCGCATGGCAGCGCGCGAGCAGAGCGCGCACGGCCGCGGGCGGGACGTCGTCGCGCCACCGGTAGCGCTCGTTGGCCGTCATCTCCGCCCGCGCGCGCGCCGCCCAGTGCGGCGTGTAGGCACGGCCGACCTGCTCGATCCGAAGGCGGCTCCCGGCCGGCAGCAGGCGCGCCGCCTCGGCCGCGCGCAGCGGGTCCTTCACATCGCGCAGGTGACCGATCACGGCGACGACGATGGCGCGCCTGTCGGGACGCCGGGTCCGCGCCGGCGGCTCCGCGGATTGATGGATGATGCGCAGACGTTTCCTGAAACGCCGCGGCACGGCCTTGCCGGCAAGGTCGTTCAAGCCGACCAGCCGGTCGGCGAGCGCCATCGAGCGCAGGGTCGGCACCGGATCCGTGCGCAGGTACTCGTAGATGTCGGTGCCGCTCAACTGCAGCACGACCGGACGGTCGGGATGCAGGGCCTTGAAGCGCGCGATGGCGCCGGCGCTGCGCCAGGCATGGACCGCGACCATGAGATCGGCCGGCCGGCCGTCGTAGTCCGCCGCGATCCGCACCGTGTGCCCGAGCCCGCGCAGGATGCGCGACCAGCGGAGCGCGGCGACGCGGTTGCCCGTGCGTTTGGTCGGACCGTCCGGTGTGATAAGGACGATCCTCATGGACCACGGCCATGCACGCCGCCCGACCAGCGGGGCTTCCGCTGCCGAACTCGTTGCGCAACTGCGCGAGGTCCGTCATCGCACCGGGCGCTTGACGGAAGATTTGGCATCGGCCGAATTGATGGGCCCGTACCGGGAGATCGTCAATCCGGTGCTCTGGGAGATCGGCCACATCGCGTGGTTCCACGAATACTGGACGCTGCGCCACGCGGCCCGCCGCGCGCCGCTGATCGAGCGTGGCGACTCGCTGTGGGATTCGAGCAACGTCGCGCACAGGACGCGCTGGCATCTCGACCTGCCGGACCGCGCCGGCACCGAACGCTACGGGGCCGACGTGCTGGCGCAGCAGGAGGAGCTGCTGGCCCGCGGCGTCGACGACGAGGCGCGCTATTTCTACGAGCTGTCGATCCGGCACGAGGACATGCACGTCGAGGCGCAGGCCTACATGCGCCAGACCTCGTCGAACGCGCCGCCGCAGGGCCTCGGCAGCGCCGCGCGCCCGCAGGCCGGCGCGCTGGCCGGCGACGCCTCGGTTCCCGGCGGCACGTGGCGCCTCGGCTCGACGGACGACGACGGCTTCATCTTCGACAACGAGAAATGGGCGCATCCCGTCGAGCTGGCGCCGTTCCGGATCGCGCGCGCCGCCGTGACCAACGCCGAGTTCGCCGCCTTCGTCGACGACGGCGGCTACCGCCGGCAGGAATTCTGGTGCGAGGCCGGCTGGGCCTGGCGGCAGGCGCGCAATGCCGAGCATCCGGTCTACTGGCTGGAGAAGCGCGACGGTGTCTGGACCGCACGGCACTATCGCGAGCCCCGGCCGCTGGCGCCCGACGCGCCCGTGGTTTTCGTCAACTGGTTCGAGGCCAGTGCCTGGTGCCGCTGGGCCGGGCGGCGGCTGCCGGGCGAAGCCGAATGGGAGGCGGCCGCCATCGGCGACGCGGCGGGCATCCGGCTGGGCGATCACCGCCGCCGCTGGCCCTGGGGCGACGCACCGCCCTCGCCCGCCACGGCCAATCTCGATTTCATCTTCGACGGGCCGATCGACGTGGCCTGCCTTCCCGAAAGCGACAGCGCCTTCGGTTGCCGGCAGATGATCGGCAACGTCTGGGAATGGACCGCCTCGGACTTCCTGCCCTTCGCAGGCTTCGAGGCCGATCCCTACAGGGACTACTCGCAGCCCTGGTTCGCCAGCCGCAAGGTGTTGCGTGGCGGCGGCTGGGCGACCAGCGCCCGCATCGCCCGGCCGGCCTATCGCAACTTCTTCACCCCCGACCGCAACGACGTGTTCGCCGGCTTCCGCAGTTGCGCGGACTAGCTCGCGCGATCAGATGCACAGTCTCGACGCCAAAGATGTCCATTTCGCTCCTGGTCCCCCGGCGAAGAGGTCAAAGCGGAGGCGGTCCGACGACCTCCCAGCGATGGCGCCGCGCCAGCGCTGCGAATTCGCCGTCGCCGAACGACGCAATCGGATGCCCCACCCCCTCCTCGAACAGCCCTCCGGCGCCTGCCGGCGTGTACAGGAACAGGACGCGGCCGGCTTCGGCACCGGTGCTCTTCCAGGCGTGCGGAACCGCGCGGGGCATGAAGGCGCAGCTCCCCGGCCCACCGACCGTGACCTTGTCGCCGATCAGAAAGGTGATCTCACCAGACAGCACGTACGCGACCTCGTCGCTGTCGTGGTGCAGATGAAGATCCGTTGCGGTGCCGGGCGGTGCCGTCTCTTCGAACAGCATCACGCTCTCGGCCGTCTGCCCGCCGACCAGCTTGAGCGACGCCGATCTGCCTGGTTCCATATCCCACACTGCGCCGCCTCCCGGCGGCACGACGAAGCCCTTCGCTTCCATGTCCTTGCTCCCTGGTTCGAGCTCGCCACGTCGTCATGACGGGCGATGACGGCACCTCGCTCCATCGAACGGTCGAGGCAGGAATCGCCTCGGACCGACAAGACCTTTTCATCCTGAGCGCAGCGAAGGATCTCGCCGAACGATCGAACGCAGTCCACGTTGCGGGCGCAAGGTCCTTCGCTGCGCTCAGAGCTTGTGAATGATTACCTTTCAGACGTTTTCCTTGGCCTTCGCTACCACACCACCTCACCCTGAGGAGCGTAGCGAAGCGAAGCGTCTCGATCAGCGCGGGGTAACCCCCGCGTTTTTGGGGGCAACATGTACTGCCCTCGCAAAAAGTCATGTCCGCAACGATTTTCGCCACGTCCTTCGTGTCCCCACCCTTCGAGACGCTTCGCTTCGCTACGCTCCTCAGGGTGAGGTTGGTGGGTCACCCGATCGTCCCGATTCATGGTCGCTCGAATAAATTCACAAGCTCTCAGGACGACCGGGAAAAGTTCACGCATTTGGATGTGCTTTGGCGACTCGAGCGGCGCTAGCCCGGCGGAATGTTCGCGTTCATGCGGAACAGGTTGGTGGGATCGAACCTGGTCTTGAGCTGGCGCAGCCGCTGGTAGTTGTCGCCGAACGACGCGCGCACTTTCTCGGGCAGGTCGTCGTCCGCGACATGGTTGATGTAGACGCTGCCCTTGAGGTGCGGCTCGACCTGCTTCCAGGTCTCCCGGACCCAGGCGATGTGCGCCGGCGACTGCGCGCCGTCGGCCCATTGTCCGATGGCATCGAAGTCCCATTGCGTCCGCCGGGCCGAGAAGGCGGTATCCGTCGCCGAAACGCGCGCCGCGGCGCCGTGCAGATAGAAAAGGATCAGGGAGCTGAGGGGCGAGCTGAATTTTGCGGCCGCGGCGACCAGCTCGTCGATCAGCGCGTCCGGGATGTGCTCCGTGAAGGCCGAGCGCCAGTAGCGATGGAGGCCGTGCTCGGCGAACGGCACGTCGAGCATCGATTGGCGGGCGCAATACGCCATCGGCGCCACCAGGTCCGCGAGCGGCGTGCCGAACCGGCGGGCGGGGGCGAGGATCTTCTCGCCCTCGCCGACCGGCCCGTTGTAGCCCAGCAGCATTGCCGCCACCGGCACGCCTTCCGGCGAGGTCAGCAGGGCGGCGTAGGCCTCCGCCTCGTCGGGAAGCGTGGGACAGAAATCGCGATAGAAGCGCAACACCGCGGCCGCCTGCTCCAGCGGGTAGAGCACCATGCCGCCCAGGACCTCGCTTACCGGATGCAGCCGATATTCGAAGGCCGTCACGACGCCGAAATTGCCGCCACCGCCGCGCAGCGCCCAGAACAGGTCGGGATGCTCTTCGGCGCTCGCCTTGCGCGATTGGCCGTCGGCGGTGACCACCTCGACCGACAGCAGGTTGTCGATCGACAGGCCGTGCTTGCCTCCGAGCCAGCCCAGGCCGCCGCCGAGCGTCAGTCCGCCGATCCCGGTGTTCGACACGGTGCCGCCCGTGGTTGCAAGACCGTGCGCCTGTGTGGCGGCGTCGAAATCGCGCCACTGGACGCCGCCCTCGGCGCGCGCCGTCCGCCTCGCCGGATCGACGCTGATCGCCTTCATCGCGGACAGGTCGATGACCAGGCCGCCGTCGTTGGTGCCATAGCCGGGCGCGCTGTGGCCGCCGCCGCGAATCGACACCAGCAGGCTTCGCGTTCTCGCGAAGTCCACGGCTTGCTTCACGTCGGAAACAGTCATGCACTGCACGATCACCGCCGGGCGGCGGTCGACATTGCCGTTCCAGACCCGGCGGGCCGCCTCGTAGCCTTCGTCGCCGGCCAGCAGCACCGGTCCTCGAAGACCGGACCGCAGCGCCGAGATCTGCGGCGCCGGCAATGCGCTTTGGTTCCCGTTCAACGTCATGATGTCGACCATGACCATCCTCCGCTCGTGGGCGTGATGACAGGGTGCGCTCGCCGCCGATGCCGACGCGTTGGCGGCCCCGGGTTGGCGACGCGGCGATGGGAACGCTGGCAAACCACGCGGGAGAAAGACAACTCAACCGATGCGTGATGCCCCACTATCGTCCTCGCCGCCGAGCACGTCAACGGCATCGCGGAGCGATGTCGCCGCGGGCCCGGACAGCACGAACAATATCCTTGCCTTGGCGTTCGGGAGTCTGATTGTCTTCCTGGTCATCGCTGGATCGCCTGCAGGAGACCCCTATGCCCCGAAGACGCGACGTTCCTGGCGTGAAATCCTACGGCGGTCCGGCGGGAGGTTGGGGCGCGCTCAAGGCAACGGCCTTGGCCGTTCGCGACCAGATGGACGTCCTCGAGGCGCCGCTGACCTTCCTGCACATGAACAAGCCCGACGGCTTCGACTGCCCGGGGTGCGCCTGGCCGGACAAGGAGCACACCTCGACCTTCCAGTTCTGCGAGAACGGCGCCAAGGCCGTGACGTGGGAAGCCACGAGCAAGCGCGTCACGCCCGAGTTCTTCGCCGGCCACACCGTCACCGAGCTGCTGGGCTGGAGCGACTACCAGCTCGAGAACGAGGGACGGC
>Ga0070665_100003977_pt1 | contig 15584 bp, 18 predicted proteins | sample KBSS13metaG_FD_65862 | JGI IMG/M metagenome (GOLD analysis project Ga0070665, IMG submission 65862) | Switchgrass rhizosphere microbial communities from Kellogg Biological Station, Michigan, USA - KBS S1-3 metaG | ecosystem: Host-associated > Plants > Roots > Rhizosphere > Soil ... | reverse complement strand
ACCCGGACCATGACCCACGACGGCAGGATGCCGCTCTTGCTGTGGTCACGGCCGTCCCCGACCGGGGAACGGGTGCGAGTGTGGCTGCCCGCGGGGCTGTCGGTCAAGGACATCGACGCTGTCGCGCTGCGCATCGCCGCCGCCTGCTGGGCCCGCGAAGCCCGAGTCATTCCCACTCGGTCACAGGCCGCACTCGTGATCGTGGATGTCGTCCGCCGTGACCCGTTGTCCGGCTCCGAGTTCAGCCCGTCCCTCGTCGACGACCTCGACATGGACGGAGACCCGTACGGGCCCGACGACCGCACGGTCGTCACGCTCCCGTCCCGCGCTACGACTCCGCGCCGCACAGCTGACCGGACTACCGCGGCGCCACACACCTCGGCTCCTGTCGGGCCGAACCGCACCACCGCAGCCAAGGCCACCGCCACCAAGGCAGTCCGCCGCCCACTCGACGACGAGGACGCCGACCCGAGCCTGTAGCGCTCACCCCGACCCGTCACGACCGGCGGGCCGGGCCTCGGCGACCTCACACCCCATCTCAGCCTCGCCTCGTGAAGGAACCGCCATGTCCCGCAACCGTCGCCAAACCGCGCTCCGCCCGCTCTCGATCTACGACCCGATCCCGTTCGGGATCGACGAGAACGGCTACCTCGTGGAGGTCACGCTGATGTACCGCAACCTCCTCGACGGAGGCGAGCCCGGATCGGGCAAGTCCTCCCTGCTCAACACCATCATCGCCCACGCCGCGCTTTGCCCCGACGCTCGACTGTGGCTCTTCGACGGCAAGACCGTGGAACTCGGGCTGTGGCGCCCCATCGCCGACGTGTTCGTCGGCAACTCCATCACCGAGGCCCTCGACCGACTCCGCGAACTCCAGGCCGAGATGGACACCCGATACGACCAGCTCTCTACCGCAGGGCGACGCAAGATCCTCCGCACGGACGGCCTCGACGTCATCCTCTGTGTGATCGACGAACTCGCCTACTACTCGGTCACGACCGGCACCAAGGACCAGCAGGAGGAGTTCCGCATCCTGGTCCGTGACCTCGTCGCGCGCGGCCGCGCAGCCGGAATCATCGTCGTCGCCGCCACCCAGCGACCCTCCGCGGACATCATCCCGACCAGCCTGCGCGACCTGTTCGGCTACCGCGTGGCGTTCCGCTGCACCACTGACTCCAGCTCGGACATCATCCTGTCCGTCGGCTGGGCCAAGGAAGGCTTCTCGGCCAAGAACATCCGCCCCGAGGACAAGGGCGTCGGCTGGCTGCTCGCCGAGGGTGGAGTCCCTCGCCGCTTCAAAGCCGCCTACCTCACCGACACCCACATCCGGGCCGTCGTCGCGACCGCCCAGCGCATCCGCCGAGACGCCGACACAGGCCCAGCCGCCTGAGACCCCCAGACCCCGATTCCCGAGGAGAAGACTGCCCATGACCGCCTCCGGCAGCCCGCTCACCGTCGACGTCTTCACCGTCAAGACCGCGTTGACAGCCGAGCGGCCCACCACCCGACCCCGCCCCATCTGCGAGAACGCGGACTACGCCGCATTCGCGCGCCGAATCCTCGGCGCCCACGGTCGCCGCATCGCCCGCGGAGACATCGAAGGCCTCGCCTCTCTCATCGGCCTCGCCGATGAGATCGACACTGCGATCCGGACCGCGGTCGACGGCCTCCGCGGTATCGGCTACTCCTGGGCCGAGATCGCAGCCCGCCTCGGCACCACCCGCCAAGCCGCACAGCAGAGGTTCGGGGCGAGCCGATGAGCACCCGTCGGACCACCTGCTACGTCGCCACCTGCGACGGCTGCCGCCTCGACTTCGACGAGTCCGGGCCCCAGGGCGTGACCCTGCACTTCGACACCGAGAACGACGCCCTGGGCGCCGCCGTCGCCGACGGCTGGCAGATCACCGAGGCCGGGCTCCTGCTCTGCCGACTCTGCCTCGCCCGCCGACTCAACCCGCTCTGCCTCGAGCGTGGCCACGACTACTCCGACTGGACACCCTGCGCCTGCCAGGGCCGCATCCCCGACCACGCGCTCTTCGGCTGCGGGCTGTTCCGCTACTGCCTGCGCGACCACTGCGACGGCCACGACGCCGCCACCCTCGCAGCACTTCCCACCGTGGATGAACCGCACCGTCGTTGACGGCGACCCTGCACCCCCGACCAGAGACGCCGGGGGTGCTCGGTGACCGCCAACCACCAGATGAAGGAGCACCGCCATGACCGCCGTCCTCGACCGCCCAGCCACCCCGAACGCCCGCACCGAGCCGGTCTTCCTCACCGCCCAGAGCTACACCCTGACCGCCCGGGAGATCGTCCTCGCGCTCTCGGCACACCTGGCCCGCTTCGGCGACACCCTCGGCGTCCGCGTCGTCGACCCCCTCGCAGCCCTCGACGCCGTCATGCGCTTCGACGGAGCAGACCTCACCACCTGGGCCGCAGGCCGCACCCCCGACGACGTCGCCGCCATCCGCGCCCGCGCCGAGCACATCGCCCACGACTACTTCGGCCCGGCCTTCCCCGCCGTGCCCTGGTAGCCCGCCCAATCCACCACAGCACGACCAGGAGAGGAGGACCCGCATGCCCACCCTCAGCCCTGCAGACCGCGCTCGCGTGATCCGCCGCGCCGGACAGACCCACCACGTCGACGACCTCGGCCGCACCACCAGCCACAGCCACGAACGATGGCTCGCCCACACCGCTGCCACCCGCGGCTGCGTCCGTCCCGTACGACTCACCGGCGAGCTGCACACCGTCGACCGCGGAACCGGCGAGATCCTCCGGACCCGGCACACCGCCACCGACATGCCCGACGGGGTCCTCTACGTCCCCTGCGGAGACCGCCGGGCCTCGGTCTGCCCACCCTGCGCCGAGACCTACCGCGCCGACACCTACCACCTCATCAAAGCCGGACTCGTCGGCGGCAAAGGCGTCCCGGACACCGTCTGCGGACACCCGGCAGTCTTCGCCACCCTCACCGCCCCGTCCTTCGGGCCCGTCCACTCCCGCTCGATCAACCGGCGCACCGGCGGAGTCCGACCCTGCCGACCCCGCCGCAACGCACCCGTCTGCCCGCACGGACGGCTGTTGTCCTGCACCCAACGGCACGCCGAGAACGCGCCCTGCCTCGGCCGCCCGCTGTGCCTGGACTGCTACGACCACGCCCACCACGTCGTCTGGAACGGCTGGGCAGGCGAACTCTGGCGCCGCACCACGATCACCCTCACCCGATCCCTGCGGCGCCTCGAACGCGCCCTCGGCCTCCGACTGCGGGTCTCCTACGGGAAGGTCGCCGAGTACCAGCGACGCGGGGTCGTCCACTTCCACGCCCTCATCCGGCTCGACCTTCTCGACCCCGACGACCGCGATGCGATACTCGCCCCTCCGAGCACCATTACCGCGGGGCACCTGGCCGAGCTCGTCGCTGCCGCCGTCACCGCCACCGGGTTCACCACCCCCGACTACGCCGACACCGGCCACAACTGGCCGATCACCTGGGGCACCCAGACCGACATCCGGATCGTCCCTGGAAGCAGCACAGCGATCGGCACCGGCGAGATCACCTCCGAGGCCGTCGCCGCCTACCTCGCCAAGTACGCCACCAAGGCCACCGAGCCCGCCGGCCTTCCCGTCACCAGCCGGATGAACGCCGCGGCCGCCGAGCTGCACTCCGATTCCCGCACTCACATCGGCCGGCTCGTCGCCTACGCCCGCCAGCTCGGCACCCGTCCCCGCGACTGGACCACCGATGAGCAGATAGCCGACTGGCACGACACCTACGGCCGCCTCGAACGCTGGACCCACATGCTCGGGTTCGGCGGCCACTTCGCCACCAAGTCCCGCCGCTACTCCACCACCCACACGCGCCTCCGGGCCGAACGCCGCACCTGGCGACGCACCGCCCGCGACGACTGGCGACAGCGCCACCACCACGGCCACTACGTGGGCCAGGACCTCGACGACGACGCCACCCTCGTCGTCTACGACCTCACCCTCGCCGGGATCGGCTGGAACACCACCGCCGACGCCCAACTCGCCGCCGACGCCGCCGCCCGCGCCCGCGAACACCGCGCCCTGGCCCGCGAGGAACGCACGACCACCCCCTGAACCCGATCCGAGGTGACCAGCATGGAAGGGCACGACCAGCTCTGGACCGTCGACGACGTCTCGCGCTACCTCCGCATCCCCGTGGAGACGCTGTACCAGTGGCGCCGCAAGAAGCAGGGGCCTCCGGCCTGCAAGATGGGCAAGCACCTCCGCTACGACCCGGCGACCGTCCGCGAGTGGTTCGCCGCGAACGCGGCGTAGACCATGGGCCACGTCCAGGACCGGTGGTTCCGCAAGGAGGTGGACCCGACCACCGGCAAGGTCCGTCGCGTCAAGACGTCGATCCACGGCGTCGGGCAGCGCTACAAGGTCCGCTACATCGACCCGGACGGCGTCGAGCGCTCCCGCGCCTTCCCCGACCGCTGCAAGGCCGAGGCGGAGAGCTTCCTCGTCGAGGTCGAGTCGTCCAAGCGCGAGGGCAAGTACGTCGACGTCAACGCCGGGAAGATCACCTTCAAGGCGCACGCCGAGAACTGGCTCAAGGGCCAGTCACCGGACCGCGCCACCCGAGAAGCGCTGCGGAGTCGACTCGACTCCCGGATCTACCCATTCTTCGAGAAGCGCGCCGTCAACAGCATCACGGCGACGACGGTTCGGGAATGGCTCGGCGGACTCGACGACGCGCACCTGTCTCAGAACTACCGGACGGTTCTGTTCACGATCGTCTCCTCCGTGCTCGACGCCGCCGTCGAGGAACGGATGATCCACCGCAACCCCTGCAAGTCCCAGACCATCAAACGGCCGTCGTCGCCCGCGTCGAACGTCGTGGTCTGGTCGCGCAAGCGAGTCGACGCCATCGAGCAGAGCATCGAGAAGCGGTTTCAGCTCGCCGTCGTCGTCGGGGCCGGATGCGGGCTGCGTCAGGGCGAAATCCTCGGGCTCTCACCCGATGACATCGACCGGGAACAGCGCGTGGTTCACGTCCGCCGTCAGCTCCGCACCGTCGACCGGACTCTCGTGCTCGCCCTTCCGAAGGGCGGCAAGACCCGCGTGGTTCCGCTGTCCTCCGGAGTCCTGGAACGGATCACGAGCCACACCGAGGAACACCCGCCGGCCACGCTCACCCTGCCCTGGCAGGACCCGGCCGGTGATCCCCTGACCATTCCGCTTCTGATGACCGGCGAGAAGGGCAGGCTCTACAGCGGGGACCTGTTCACCAAGGTCATCTGGCAGGGCGCCTTCCGCGCCGCCGAACTCGACTACCGCAAGCGCGCCGACGGAATGCACGCGCTGCGGCACTTCTACGCCTCCGTCCTGCTCGCGCAGGGCGTCTCCGTCAAGGAGCTGGCGGCCTACCTCGGGCACAACGACCCGGGCTTCACGCTCCGGACCTACACCCACCTCGTCCCGTCGAGCTTCGAACGGGCCCGTGCCGCCGTCGACGGCGTCTTCTCGCCCACTGATCCGGCCGCGCACGGCCTGGACACGGCCTGATCATGCTCTCCTGAGCGGCCCGATCGTCGGGAAGATCGCTGCGCACCTCACCTGAGCAGGGACCGCGCCATCACCATCCGCTGGACCTGGTTGGTGCCCTCGTAGATCTGGGTGATCTTCGCGTCCCGCATCATCCGCTCGACGGGGAAGTCCTTGGTGAAGCCCGCGCCGCCGAAGAGCTGGACCGCGTCGGTCGTGACCTGCATGGCCGTGTCGGACGCCAGGCACTTGGCCGCGGAGGAGATGAAGCCCAGGTTCTTCTCGCCGCGCTCCGCGCGGGAGGTCGCGACGTAGACCAGCTGGCGGGAGGCCTCCACCTTCATCGCCATGTCGGCGAGCATGAACTGGATGCCCTGGAAGTCCCCGATGGCCTTGCCGAACTGCCTGCGCTCCTTGACGTAGGCGATCGCCTGGTCCAGCGCGCCCTGCGCGATCCCGACGGCCTGCGCCCCGATCGTCGGACGGGTGTGGTCCAGGGTGGCCAGCGCGGTCTTGAAGCCGGTGCCCTCGGCACCGATGATCCGGTCGCCGGGGATGCGGCAGTCCTGGAAGTAGATCTCCCGGGTGGGCGAGCCCGCGATGCCGAGCTTGCGCTCCTTGGGCCCGACCTCGAAGCCCGGGTCGCCGGAGTGCACCACGAACGCGGAGATGCCGTTGGCCTTCTTCTCCGGGTCGGTCACCGCCATGACGGTGTACCAGGTCGACTCGCCTGCGTTGGTGATCCAGCACTTGGTGCCGTTGAGCACCCAGTCGTCGCCGTCTCGCCGGGCGCGGGTCTTCATCGAGGCGGCGTCGGACCCCGCCTCGCGCTCGGACAGTGCGTAGCTGATCATCGCCTCGCCGGACGCGAGCGTGGGCAGCACCTGCTTCTTCAGCTCCTCCGACGCCGACAGCAGGATCGGCACCGAACCCAGCCCGTTGACCGCCGGGATCAGCGACGACGACGCGCAGACCCGCGCGACCTCCTCGATCACGATGCAGGCGGCCAGCTCGTCCGCACCCTCACCGCCGTACTCCTCGGGGATGTGCACCGCGTGGAAGCCGGCCTTCGTCAGCGCGGCCTTCGCCTCGACGGGGAAGCGGGCGTGCTCGTCGACGTCCGCGGCGTACGGCGCGATCTCCTTCTCGGCGAGCGCGCGCACGGCCTCGCGGAGGGCCTCGTGCTCGTCGCTCAGCCGGTAGGCCTCGAAGTCGGCGTTCAGCATCTCTTCTCCACACGTCGGTGTCCGGGTGCCCCACCCTAACGGCACTCCGTGCCACGAGACAACTTCCTTGCTACCCTCCGTGCCATGTCGGAGACCGACGTCACCACGGACGCCACCACGGTCGTCGGGGCGGCCAGAGCCAGGGGCCGGTCCCCCGAGGGCCGGGCGGAGCTGCGTCGGGACCTCGTGCGCGCGGCGGTGGACCTGTTCACCGAGCAGGGCTACGACGACACCACCGTCGACGACATCGCCGCGGCCGCGGGCGTCGGACGTCGGACGTTCTTCCGCTACTTCGCAGGCAAGGAGGACGCGGTCTCCCCGGACCACGAGCTGGGCCTCGCCCGGATCGCCGCGGTGTTCGACACCGCGCACCCGACCGAGCCGCTGCTGTCGATGACCCTGCGCGCCGGGGAGACCGTCTTCGAGCTGTACCTGTCGGACCCGGACACCGCCCGCAAGCGGTTCGCGCTGGTCCACGCCGTGCCCGCGCTGCGCGACCGGGAGGCGGCGATGGTGCACCGCTACCGCAGGTTCTTCACCCGCGAGCTCACAGCCCGGCTGACCGGGGTCGAGGACGGCGACCTGCGCGCCGCCGTCACCGCCGCGGCCGTCGTCGCCGCGCACAACCAGGCCCTGCGTCGCTGGCTCGCCGAGAGCGGCACGATCGACAGCTGCCTCGCGCAGTTCCGGAAGGTCGCGCCCATGCTGCCGCTGCACGACGGCCCGGACCTGGAGCAGGTCACCCGCAGGCTGGAGAAGGTCGCCCGCACCCTGGAGGGCTGACACCGGCGGGCGGCTCCGCCACGATGCCCTGATGACCCCGGACGAGTACCTGGCCTCCGTCGACGACAAGCGGCGTGCGGACGTCGTCGCACTGGACGCGCTGATCCGCGAGACCGCACCGGACCTGGAGCGGGTCGTGCGGTACGGGATGCTCGGGTACGGGCCCTTCCACTACCGCTACGCCTCCGGCCGCGAGGGCGACGCCACGCTGATCGCGCTGGCCGCGCAGAAGCGGTACCTGTCGCTGTACGTGCTGTGCGCCACCGAGACCGGATACCTGGCCGAGACGTTCGCCGAGCGGCTGCCGAAGGCCTCGATCGGGAAGTCCTGCGTGCGGTTCACGGCGTTGGCCCGGGTCGACGTCGACGTGCTGCGGGAGCTGATCTCCGAGGCGGCCAGGCTGGGCCCGCAGGCCGCCGAGAATGGGTGATCCCCGGGCCGTCTCCTCGCGGAGACGCACGCCGAGCTGGACTGGGCTCGGGCCCGGGGATCAACGGTGACTGCCTGGGATTCGCCGGCAACTCCGGCTTCCACGGCCGTCAGGAAGACGTCCTGTGCTGCCTAGCGGGCAGCCACCTCACAAGTCCTCGTGGAAATCAACGTCGGACCACCTCCCTTCTTGTGTACGACCAGCCTACGTACCGCTCGGAGGGTCCGCCACGAGTTTCTCGCGCAGGCTCCGGTCCTTGTCGAGGACCATGTCCGCCAACGCCTTCTGGAACTCCACCATCCGCGCCCGGAGCGCGGGATCGGCGGCGGCGAGGATCCGGACCGCGAGCAGGCCCGCGTTGCGCGCGTTGCCGATCGCGACCGTCGCCACGGGCACCCCGGCGGGCATCTGGACGATGGAGAGCAGCGAGTCCATGCCGTCGAGCGTCTTCAGCGGGACGGGCACGCCGATCACCGGGAGCGGGGTCGCCGCGGCGACCATCCCCGGCAGGTGCGCCGCGCCACCCGCGCCCGCGATGATCACACCGAGGCCGCGGTCCGCGGCGGAGGTCGCGTAGTCCAGCATCCGCTGCGGGGTGCGGTGGGCGGAGTAGACGCCGACCTCGTACTCCACGCCGAACTCGGCGAGCGCGGTCCCGGCGGCCTCCATGACCGGCCAGTCCGAGTCGCTGCCCATGATGACGCCGACCTTCATGCCCGCACCCCCGTCTCGATCGGAACGGCCGGGGAGCCGACACCGGAGTGCACCGACCAGCCGTCCTCCCACTCGGCGGTGGCGAGCCAGTGCGCCGCCAGCACCGCCGTGCGCCGGGCCTCGGTGAGGTCCGCGCCCAGCACGTTCACGTGTCCCACCTTCCGCAGCGGGCGCTCGTCCTTGCCGTACATGTGCACCTTGACCTGCGGGAACCGCGCGAAGAGATGGTGGATGCGCTCGTCCACCGTCATCGCGGGCGCCACCGAGGCCCCCAGCACGTTCGCCATGACGACGACCGGCGCCGTCATCGTCGTCGTCCCCAGCGGGTAGTCGAGCACCGCCCGCAGGTGCTGCTCGAACTGCGAGGTCCGCGCGCCCTCGATGGTCCAGTGCCCGGAGTTGTGCGGGCGCATCGCCAGCTCGTTGATCACCAGCCCGCCCGCGGTCTCGAACAGCTCGACGGCGAGCAGGCCCGTGACCTCCAGCTCGTGCGCGATCCGCAGGGCCATGCCCTGGGCCTCCAGCGCCCGCTCCTCGGACAGCCCCGGCGCGGGGGCGAGGACCTCCACGCACTGGCCCTCCTCCTGCACCGTCTCTACCACCGGCCACGCCGCCGCCTGCCCGAACGGCGAGCGCGCCACCTGGGCGGCGAGCTCGCGGAACATCTCCACGGCCTCCTCCACCAGCAGCGGCGTCCCCGCGGCGAGCAGCTCGGCCACGAGCCCGGGGTCCGGGGACCGCAGGAACCAGACGCCGCGGCCGTCGTACCCGCCGCGGGCGGCCTTGAGCACGACCGGCCAACCGTGGTCCGCGGCGAAGTCCTCGACCTGCGAGGGCACGGTGATCTCGGCGTACGCCGGGACCGGCAGCCCCATCGCGGCCAGCCGCCGCCGCATGACGAGCTTGTCCTGGGCGTGCCGCAGCGCGTCCGGGTGCGGGCGGACCGCGACGCCGTCGGCCACCAGCGCGCGCAGGTGCTCCTGCGGCACGCCCTCGTGGTCGAAGGTCACCGCGTCGCAGCCGACGGCCAACGCCCGCAGCGACTCCAGGTCCGGGCCACCCGGCACGACGTCCGGCGTGACCAGCGGGGCCGGCTCGTCCGGCTCGACGGCCAGCACGCGCAAGGTCTGCCCCAGCCCGATCGCGGCCTGATGGGTCATCCGGGCGAGCTGGCCGCCACCGACCATCCCGACGACCGGGAAGTCACGAGAAGGGGTCTCCACGGACCCAGGACCCTACCGGGGCGTCCGGTGTGACCTGCGGCCCCGACCCGGTGTCCGGATCCTCCCTCTGGCACGATCGCGTGAGTGTCCCTGGTCGAAGCGACGCTCGAGCGCATCCCGCAGCCGTATCGCGACATCGCCTTCCGGCACCGCGAACTGCTGAAGTTCGCCATGGTCGGTGGCACCACGTGGATCATCGACACCGCGGTGTTCCTGGTGCTCAAGGGCACCGTGCTGAACGAGAAGCCGCTGACCGCGAAGATCATCGCCGTCCTCGTGGCCACCATCGTGTCCTACGTGCTCAACCGCGAGTGGTCCTTCCGCACCCGCGGCGGGCGCGAGCGCCACCACGAGGCGCTGCTGTTCTTCCTCGTCAGCGGGATCGGGGTGGCGGTCTACTCCGCGCCGCTGGCCGCGTCCCGCTACCTGTTCCACCTGCAGGAGCCCGAGGTCTCGCTGCTCACCCAGGAGATCGCGGACTTCGTCAGCGGGCAGATCGTCGGCACCCTGGTCGGGATGGCCTTCCGCTGGTGGGCCTTCCGCCGCTTCGTCTTCCCGGACCAGAACGTCCGCCGCCAGGTCTCAGAGCCGCTCTAGGAAGCCGAGCAGCGCGGCGTTGACCTCGTCCGGGCGCTGCTGCTGCACCCAGTGCCCCGCGCCCGGGACCAGGATCTCGCCGCGCAGGTCGTCCAGGTACTGCGCCTGCCGGTCCGGCGGGGTCATCCGCAGCACCGGGTCCGCCGCGCCCGCCACGAACAGGCTGGGCATCGTGACGTGCGCGCCCGCCAGCGCCGGGGTGAGCTCCCAGTTCCGGTCGACGTTGCGGTACCAGTTCACGCCGCCGGTGAACCCGGTGCGCGCGAACTCGGCCGCGTAGTGGTCCAGCTCGGCCTGGGACAACCAGTCCGGCAGCTCCGCGGGCTGCGGCAGCCGCTCGACGATGCCGCGTCCGTCCGGCGGGCCGATCAGCGAGGTCCCGCCTTCGGCCTCGAGGCCGCAGAGCATGCCGCGCATGGTCCGGGCCGGGTCCTTCGCCAGGTCGGCGTCCGCGACACCGGGCTCCTGGAAGTACAGGATGTAGAAGAACCGGTCGCCCAGCCTCTCCTGCCAGATCACCGACGGCGGCCGCTTCGAGCGGGGCGTGAACGGCACGCTCATCCCGCACACCGCCGCGACCCTGTCCGGGTGCAGCAGCGCCAGGTTCCAGACCACCATCGCGCCCCAGTCGTGCCCGACGAAGACCGCCCGCTCCTCGCCGAGGTCGTCGAGCAGCGCCACGAGGTCGCCGGTCAGCGCGAGGATGTCGTAGTCCTCGACGTGCTCCGGCCGCGACGATCCGCCGTACCCGCGCATGTCCGGCGCCACGGCCCGGTACCCGGCCGCGGCGAGCGCGGGCAGCTGGTGGCGCCACGAGTACCCGAGCTCGGGGAACCCGTGGACCAGGACCACCGGCGGCCCGGACCCCTCCTCCGTGACACGCAGGGTGATCCCGTCGACCGTCGCCACCGTCCGCTCCATGCCCGTACTCTACTGAACGAACGTTAAGACCGACGAGGGCGCCGCGGGCCCGCACGACTTGGCGGAACGCGCGCTCACCTCGGGGTGGTGGCAGGCCGCGGGCTCGCCACGACGTCGTCGGCGCGGGCGGCGGGCAGGAACAGCGTGAAGGTCGGCGGGCGGGCCCGGGACAGCTCCAGCCGCCCGCCGTCCGCCTCCACCAGCGCCCGGGCGAGCGCGAGCCCGAGCCCGGTCGAGGACTGCACGGACACGCCGCGGTCGAACACGTGCGGCACCAGCTCCTCGGGGATGCCGGGCCCGGTGTCGGTCACCTCCACGACCAGCGCGGTCGCGCCCTCCCGGGCGGTGATCGTGACGGTGCCGTCGCCGTGCTGGATCGCGTTGTCCACCAGCGCGCCCACGGCCTCGCGGATGCGGGCGGGGGTGACCCGGGCCAGCAGCCCGTCGGGCACCCGGAGCTTGAGCCTGCGCCCGGCCGACTCCAGCGCGGGCCGCCACTCGTCCGCGACCTCGGCGAGCCCCTCGCGCAGGTCCATCGGCTCGGCGCCCGCGGCCCGGGCGGCGCGGGCGGCCTCAAGGAGCTCGTCGAGGACCTCGGAGAGCCGCTCGGTCTGTTCCAGGGCGGCGAGGGCCTCGCGGCGGGCGCCGGGATCGGGGTGGGTGGAGAGCTCGTCCAGCCGCAGGACCAGCGCGGTGATCCGGCTGCGGAGCTGGTGGGACACGTCCCCGACCAGCGCACGCTCGCGTTGCACGAGATCGGCGAGCGCGGTGGCGGAGGTGTCGAGGACGTCCGAGACCCGGTCCAGCTCGGGGATGCCGTGCCGGTGCGGGGCCCGCCGGAAGTCCCCGGCGCCGAGCCGCGCGGCCCGGTCGGCGACGTCGAGCAGGGGCTCGGCCAGCCTGCGTGCGGTGACCGTGGCGACCACCGCGCCGGTGCCCACCGACAGCACCACCAGCAGGATCACGACGACGGTCACCTGCACCTGCTGGGTCCGCATCACCGACACGGGCTCGGCGAGGGTGATCGTGCCGCCCTGGCCGAAGGGCAGCGACTCGGCGACCGTGTCCTCCCCCGGCGCCGCCCCCACGGTCTGCACCGGTGAGCCCGGCACGTCCACGACGAGCTGTCCGTCCGCGGGGACGGCGAGGGCGATCGCGGCGCGGTCGATCGGGGTGCCGGGGGGCTGGTCGTCCAGCCTGCCCGCGATCCGTTCCAGCTGCTGGATCAGCTCGGCGCGGGTGAAGTCGTCCACCAGGCGCCAGGTCGTGAACGCCAGCGGGCCGCCGAGGACGAGCGCCGTGACCGTGACGACGAAGAGGGTCGAGAGCAGGATCCGGCGGCGCATCAGCCGTGGTTGAAGCGGAATCCCACCCCGCGGACGGTGGCGATGCGGCGCTCGCCGCCGATCTTGCGGCGCAGCCACGACATGTGCATGTCCAAGGTCTTGGAGGTCTTCATCTCCGGGTCGTTCCACACCTCGCGCAGGATCTCCTCGCGGGTCACGACCTGGCCTGCGCGCAGCAGCAGCACCCGGAGCAGCTCGAACTCCTTGTTCGCCAGGCCGACCTCCTCGCCGTCGACCAGGACCCGGCGGCCGGACAGCTCCATCCGCACCCCGCCGACCTCGACGGTCTCGGGGGTGAGCCTGCGCAGCAGTGCGCGGACCCGGGCGAGCAGTTCGGCGAGCCGGAAGGGCTTGCCGACGTAGTCGTCCGCCCCGGCGTCCAGCCCGACGACGAAGTCGACCTCGTCCGTGCGGGCGGTGAGCATCAAGACCGGAAGGTCCGGGAAGTCCGCCCGCAGCCTGCGGCAGACCTCGAGCCCGTCCATCCCGGGCAGGCCGAGATCCAGGACGAGCAGGTCGACGTGGCCCTGCCGGACGACGTCGAGCGCCGCGGTGCCGTCGGACGCGACGTCCACCTCGTAGCCCTCGCGTTGCAGGGCTCGGGAGAGCGGCTCCGCGATCGCGGCGTCGTCCTCCGCCAACAGGACGGTGGTCACGGGTGGAGAGTATGCCCACCCGGGGTGGCATGCTGGCGCGCCGTGAAGACTCCCCCGGCCGAACCGGACACCCGCGCCGATCTCGCCCTCGCCTTGGCCCTGGCCGACCTCGCGGACGCGATCACCCTGCCCCGGTTCCGGGCCGCGGACCTCACGGTCACCCGCAAGCCGGACCGCACCCCGGTGACGGACGCGGACACCGCCGCCGAGGAGGCCCTGCGCGCCTCGATCGGCGGGGAGCGGCCGGGGGACGCGATCCTCGGCGAGGAGGGCGGCGGCAGCGTCGGGGCGGGGCGGGGCTGGGTGCTCGACCCGATCGACGGGACCAAGAACTTCTCCCGCGGCATGCCCGTCTGGGCGACGCTGATCGCGCTCTGCGTGGCGGGGCGGCCCAGGGTGGGCGTGGTGAGCGCCCCGGCACTGGGTCGCCGCTGGTGGGGGGCGACCGGGCTGGGCGCGTGGACCAGCGACCGGCCCGGCGGCGAGGCGCGGCGGATCACGGTGACGGGTGTCGCGGCCCTCGAGGACGCCTACCTCTCGACCACCAACCAGGAGACGTTCCGGGAGTTCGACGGGATGGACCGCTGGCTGGCGCTGTCGCAGGCCTGTTGGGAGACCCGGGCCTTCGGCGACTTCTGGCAGCACTGCCTGGTCGCGGAGGGCGTGATCGACCTGGCCGTGGAACCCGCGGCGAACGCCTGGGACCTCGCGGCGGTGCAGCCGATCCTCGAGGAGGCGGGCGGGCGGCTGACCGACCTGCGCGGGACGGTCGGGTTCGCGGGCGGCGACGGGCTGGCCTCCAACGGCCTGCTGCACGAGCAGGCGCTGGCGCTGCTGCGGTCGCCGCTGGGTTAGTTTGCGGGGGTGATCGCATTCGAGGACCTCACCCCGGGGCGGGTGTTCCAGCTCGGGTCGGTCGTCGTCGACCGCGAGGAGATGATCGCCTTCGCCCGGCGCTTCGACCCGCAGCCCTTCCACCTCGACGAGGCGGCGGGCAAGGAGTCGGTGTTCGGGCAGCTGGCGGCCTCGGGCTGGTTCACCTCGAGCCTGTGGATGCGGCTCTACGTCGACGGGCTGCTGCTGGACTCGACCGCGCTCGGCTCCCCCGGCGGCGACGAGGTGGCCTGGCCCGCCCCGGTCTTCGCGGGCGACGAGCTGTTCGCCTCCGTGGAGATCCTGCAGGCGCGCCGCTCCTCGTCGAAGCCCTGGATGGGGCTGATCACGCTGCGCGCCTGGCTGCGCCGGGGCGGCCAGGACTCCGATGACGTGGTCTACCGGGGCCGGTTCGTCGGCATGTTCGGCTCACGGGACCAGCCCCGGCCCCGGGGCTGACACCTCGACCGCCGGCTCGACCGGCCCGTCGAGTTCGGCGGTCGCCCGCCGCTCCCCGGCGGGGGGACGTCAGGCGTCCCCGGACAGTGCCTTGACCACCCGCGAGGGCGAGGGCCTGCCGAGCTTGCCCGCCATCCACACGGACGTCTCGACCAGGGACGACAGCGTCGCGCCGTGGGAGATCCCCAGCCCGTCGAGCATCCACACGAGGTCCTCGGTGGCCAGGTTGCCCGTGGCGGACTTGGCGTACGGGCAGCCACCGAGGCCGCCGGTGGAGGCGTCCACGGTGGTCACCCCGCGGCGCAGCGCGGCGAGGGTGTTGGCCAGTGCCTGGCCGTAGGTGTCGTGGAAGTGCACGGCGATCCGGTCGACGGGGACCGAGCCCGCCACGCACGCGTCGATCACGGCCTCGGCGTGCCCGGGCGTGCCGGTGCCGATGGTGTCCCCCAACGACAGCTGCCAGCAGCCCAGCTCGACCAACCGCCGTCCGACGGCGGCGACCTGCTCGGGGGCGACGGCCCCCTCCCACGGGTCCCCGAACGCCATGGAGACGTAGGCGCGGACCCGGATCCCCTCGGCCAGGGCCCGCTTCACCGTCGGCTCGAACATCGCGAACTGCTCGTCGAGGCTGCGGTTGAGGTTCTTCTGCGCGAAGGTCTCGGTGGCCGAGCCGAAGATCGCGATGTGGCGCACCCCGAGCGCGAGCGCCCGGTCGAGGCCGCGCTCGTTCGGCACCAGCACCGGCAGGTCGCGGCCCCGGTCGCCGAGGCGGGTCATCAGCTCGCCGGCGTCGGCCAGCTGCGGCACCCACTTCGGGTGCACGAAGCTGGTCGCCTCCA